>Ga0272441_10011084_pt1 | contig 13469 bp, 18 predicted proteins | sample SSMProp6N_FD_193582 | JGI IMG/M metagenome (GOLD analysis project Ga0272441, IMG submission 193582) | Marine sediment archaeal communities from Little Sippewissett salt marsh, Falmouth, MA, United States - SSM-Prop-6N | ecosystem: Environmental > Aquatic > Marine > Wetlands > Sediment ... | reverse complement strand
TATTTATGGCCCTGTTCGGAAAGCCGTCCCCGATTATCTCCTCTGCTGCCCTGTTCAAAAGGCCGACCGGAAATAACCTGACTTTCAGCGGCATCTGAAGTGATTCTGCGGCTTTGATCACTGTATTTACGGATCGGTCATTGTCGAATACAAATGTATTGAGTTCGACATTATAATCGCGCGCAAGCATAATTGCTGCAAGTGCGCTGTCCTTTCCTCCGCTGAAAAGCACACCGGCCTTCATTATTTCCTTGTTATGCTGAAATCCCTCTTGGAGGGGGTAAGCTGCTGGAGCAGGTTTTTAAGCTGCTCATCTGTGATCTTCTGGCGCAGTCTGTTGCTCTGCGCAAGCATCACAATCTGTTGTTCAACTGCCCGTGCAAATTCCGGTCGGGTGAGTTTGATGGTATGCAGGCGCTCTCTTGCTTCCGGCTCCATCGCCTGCTTAAGGATTGACTGGATCTGAGCCTCAAGCTGCTGCTCTCTCTGCATAGCCTGCTGTTCCGCCGCCTGCTGTCCCATCTGCTGATTCTGCAGTTCTTCCATTTTCCTTCTGCGAAGTTCTGCAAGTTCATCATCACCCATTTTCAATCACCTTTTTTTAGTATTTGTCCAGACCGGGAAATGCTTCCAATGCCTTTTCTTTACTGGTGTATGCGGCGCCATCAAGGAACGAACGACCTTTGGCCGAGATAAGCCTGCCTTTTTCGTTCTTTTCGACAAGACCCGCATCTTCAAACTGCTGGAACATCGTTCTGACGATCGCTCCACTACCGCGTTTAAACCTGCTGGGGGCGGATCCTCTGTCACGTGCTCCACCGTAAGCGCTTCTCATTCTCTGGACTCCCATGGGTCCGTTGACGTAGGTCTTTCTAAGCAGTGAGGCTGCCCTCACGTACCACCAGTCCGGATCTTCGGGAGGCATCTCCCTTGATATACCGGTCTTTGAGAATGCTGCCCATTCGGGCGGTGCAATCTCGGATTTTTGTTTCAGTTCTTCTGCCACCTGCCTTATAAGGATGTCGGCAGGAATGTCATACACATTTGTCATCGGTTAACCTCGCATTATTGCCAATTAACAGTCTTTACATATAGGAAGGATATCCTATTATATATTTCGTGATTTTGTATCGGTTTCATGGTCTCAACCTGTGGAGAACCATTGTCCTGCCTCTTACATCGATCAGCTCAGCTTTCAGAAGTGCCGATATGTACTCGGGATCAACCTCCGCATTCTTGAGCCATTTGATCTTCACCACCTTGTTTACCTCAAGCTGCTGCTCTATCTCGTCAAGAATAGATTCTGTCGCACCCTTTTTTCCGATCCAGACCGTGGTTTTCAGGTTGTGGACGTACTGGTTTTCCTTTTTTCCTGCGATCCTTTCACCACCCTGTATCTCTTCTGTCTGCCGCATGTCAGGCAGGTGACAATGACATTGCCGCTTTTTATTCTTACCCTGACATTCTTCCCGAAAATGAAATATGTATTGCAGTAACGGCAGAATTTCCGTCTGCACTCCCTGTCAAGTCTTACACGCCGGCTCGTTGAAATGCGCCGGGCCAGCTGTACATACCTGCCTGAGAGTCCGGGATGCTCACCAGCGGCTTCGCCGGCAAGCTCAAACAGCCTTTTAATGCGTTCGCGGGCGATTGAATTCGCTTCTTTGCTGCTCCTTCGGCTTCTGCTCATATCGGTCCTCACAGTTTGTGGTGAATGTATAAAAAGGCTGTCGTGCCCCTTCAGATAAGAACAGATACCTTTCTGCCTTCAATCCTGAGTTTATCCTCGCAAAATAATTTTACAGCCACTGCAAGTGCGTTATGCTCCTCTTCCAGTATCCTGCCCGCCAGGGTGTTCTCATCATCATGTTCATGAACATCAACTGCTCTCTGGACGATAATTGGCCCATGGTCCATATTTTCATCAACAAAATGCACCGTGCATCCTGCGACCTTCACCCCATATTCGAGGGCTTGTCTCTGGGCATGAAGTCCTGTAAATGATGGCAGGAGGGCGGGATGTATGTTAATCATCCTGCCATAGTATCTCCTTACGATCTCTTTCCCGATTATCCTCATGTATCCGGCAAGCACGAAGAGATCAGCATCGCATCTCTCCATCTCGACCATGAGTTGTTCCTCATACCTGTCCTTTGATTCGAAACTCCCGAATTCGACGATGGAAACAGGTATCCCTGCATTTTTCGACCGTTCAATGGCGTAGGCTCCCGGGTTGTCGGTGATCAACCTTACACATTCGCCCTGAATGAATCCGTTTGCAATCGAGTCGATTATCGCCTGAAAGTTTGAACCCCTGCCTGAGGCAATGAAGGCAATCCTCTTCATGATACTGTCAGCTCCCCCGGCTTTTTTCATCAGGCCCTGCTATGATGATCTTTACCTGTACTATCCTGCGTGCGTGCATTTTCATAACAACGAGGGTAATACTGCCCCCTTCCAGTTTAACTACCTCTCCCCTGCGCGGGATATGGCCAAGACGGTCGATCACAAGCCCACCTACCGTCTCGTAGGATTCATCGATGGGCAGGTTGACGGATAACTCATCGTTCAGTCGTTCTACCCAGATCTGCGCATCGACTAAAAAGATATTATCGCTGACCTGCTGGATATCGGGCTCTTCTTCATCGAATTCGTCCATGATGTCTCCGACAAGCTCCTCAAGAGTATCCTCGATGGTAACGATGCCCGCGAATGAGCCGTATTCATCAAGAACTATGGCCATATGCATCTTCCGTGCCTTGAGTTCCGTTAATACCTCGTCGATCTTCTTGCTCTCCGGGATAAAGTTTGGATTGGACATCAGCTCTGTCACGGCCGCATCCTTCTTTTCGGCGAGTTTGTCGGCGAAGGCATCCTTTACATTGAGAACCCCCACGATATTGTCGATGGCGTCATGGAATACGGGAAGACGGGAGAAACCTGTTTCGTTGAAGACGTTTATCGCCTCGTCAAGCAAAGAAGTGTCTTCGAGCATGATCACGTCAACACGGGGGGTCATGATCTCCCGTGCAGTCGTGTCGCTGAACCGTAGCACGGAATAAAGCATTTCACGCTCTTCCTGTTCGATCGCTCCTTCTTCTTCCCCTACATCGATCCATTCCTTGATCTCCTCTTCGGTAATGGATGGGTGCGCGAATCCTGTTCCCCAGCGTGAGTTGATCCTGTCCCATATCCAGAGCAGAGGTGAAAAGATCTTATTCAGTACAAGGATCGCTCCTGCAAATTTCAATGCAAGTTTCTCCGTATTTCTGGCCGCGTATGTCTTTGGACCGATCTCACCGATGATCAGCATGAGGATCACTGTTACGAATGTAGCAATGCCTATCCCCGGTTCCCCATAGATCTGGAGCGCAATAGCCGTGGCAACAGACGCCGCGAGCACATTGACAACATTGTTCCCGATTAGGATTGTTATCAGTGCATGATCGATATTCTGCTTCAGTTCGTTCAGGGCCTTTGAACCCTTCATCTTCTGGCCGACAAGCGATCTGACTTTCGCCCTGCTGATGGAGACGATCGCAACCTCGGAACTTGAAAAAAACCCGGATAGGATGATACAGATGATGAATAAAAACGCTTCAATATATATCAGAACTGACATCAATTCCCTGCCGTCATAATATGCTGGTTTAATACACCTTTACTTTTTTTTTATATGGAGCCGTGTATTAATAAAACCAGTGCCTTAGCAAAAGATATTCTCTATTACTTTTTGCTCATTTGCAAGTATCGAGACTTTTTCACCGGCGTTGAGATGCCGGCTGAACGTCAGGTCATCCATCTCGATTGTGATCACCCCGTCATAACCCTGTTCGTTCAGGTGTTCGAGGGTTCTCATTGCGGATTCGTCCATGCTTACGGGAATATGAACGGAACCGGTATTGCAGCCGCTGGCATGTATGTTTGCAATCCTGTCATAGCAGCATTCAATGAATTCCAGTGCTGTTTTTTCGGATTCAAGGAGTGCGTGTGCGATATCAAAAGTAAACCAGAGGAAGGGGTATTCGTCAAGGACGCGCCTCATTTCAGCCGGTGTGCTTACCAGGGAATTCACCCTGTTCTCCATGTTCTCGATTGAAACCCTGATCCCTGTTGATGAAGCGGCAGATTCGATCTCATCCATGTAATGCATGAACCTGTTGAAATCCGCTTTTCCGGCCTGCCTGTGCGTAGTCCGTCTTCCCGGGTGGAGTGTGACCACATCGGCATGAAGTTCATCAGCAAGCCTGATTGCATTGACTGCATACATGATCGAAACTTCTGCTACATGGGGATTGATTGAGCAGGGATTCAGGTCAAGAACAGGTGCATGAATGTTTATGGGCAGAAGATCCGGATGATTTTTCATACACGCTTTTAAAATCTCAGGATCGGTTCCATTCAACCAGAAGCAGGGGGTCTCGATCCAGAACTCCAGGGTGTCCATGTCTGCCTGTTCAGCGAAACCAAATATTTCATCTAACTCATAATCATGAAAGAACATGCTTGAGCTGGCGATCCTTGGCATGGAATAGAATATTTCGACGATTATTAATAGTTTTTCGGCTGTGGATAAACCTCTCTGAAACATATAGTTTCTTGGAGTATTTGTCCAATGTTAATTCTCCATCTTCATCATATTCTTCTGTCCCCACCCCCTTAGCGATACTCTCTCTACCTCCGGTGTACATTATTTATAGATCTCGCATGTGATTGCAATGACAAAATCAACAAAAGATGCCTTGATGGGCATTTCTACATGTTCATTTTTTAAGGTGGCTGTCGGGAACAATTGATATTATCACATGCGCAAGTTATGTCAATGGACTGGTTCGGGTGCGCTCCCTCTCATGACAAACATCCTCTTGGAGTGTCAGAGATCTCCGGTATGATCAGGGATCTCCTGGATGACGAGCGTCTCCGGGAGGTCTGGGTAAGAGGGGAGATCACAAATTACAAGAGACACCCCAAAGGGCACATCTACTTCTCCCTGAGCGAAGAGAGGGATGGCAGACAGTATATCATCCCCTGTGTGATGTGGAGGAGCTATTCCGATTCACTGGCGTTTGAGCCCTCCAACGGGAAGACCGTAATGGCCTTTGGGTCGGTAGAAGTCTACATGCCTCATGGCAGATACCAGCTGATCGTCCGGGATATCCGGGACGAGGGTCTGGGTGACAAGTACCTTCTTTTTGAGCGTTGGAAGAAGGAGTTACAGGATGCTGGTTATTTTGACAGGCAGTTAAAAAAATCCCTGCCCGCATACCCCGGAAGGGTTGGTGTCGTAACCGCCGAGAGCGGTGCCGCTTTCCGCGATGTCCTTAATATAATTTCAAGGCGTTTTCCTGTGGAGGTAATGCTCTCCCCCGCCCTGGTGCAGGGTGATTCCGCCCACATTGAGATCGCCGAAGCGATCAGGAGAATAGACGGAAAGGCAGATGTAATCATTGTAGGCAGGGGCGGAGGGAGTTTTGAGGATCTTTTTCCATTCAGCCACCCGGACGTGGTAAAGGCGATTGCCGCATGCCGCACCCCCGTGATCAGTGCGGTTGGTCATGAGATCGATACCGCCTTGTCGGATTATGCGGCGGATCTCCGTGCTGCCACACCATCTGAAGCTGCGGAGCTTGCTGTGCCGGACAGGGGGGAGATCATTAACCGTGTGGAGCATTTCAGAAACCAGATGAGGCAGACTCTGGAGGAGAGGCTCTACCGTATGGATCGTGAGCTGGGTGAGGCCGGTTCAAGGTTTGGCGTACACCGGTTGAGGCATCTTCTTGACGAGAAGGTACAGGATCTGATTATACGTGAGGACCGGATCGTGCACCTGATGAATGAGAGGCTTGAACGCGAAAAGCTCATGCTTGCAGAATACCGGGCGGTGATCAACGGGCATGATCCCGGGAACGCCCTTTCAAGAGGATATTGCCTGTTATACCGGGACGAAAGGATCGTTGGAACGGTGGATGAATTGTCCGTGGGGGACCTGGTGAAGATCAGGTTTGCAGACGGAGTTGCAAAATCACGTGTGGATGAGGTGAGCCATGACAATGAAGTATGAAGATATGATCGATGAACTGAAGGAGATCATCAAAAGGCTGGAGGACAGGAATACTGATCTTGAAGAGAGCATCAGGTTGTACGAGCGCGGGACGATTCTGCTAAAACAGTGTGAGAAGGTGCTTGAAGAGGCGGAGCTGAAGATCACCCGTCTGAGCGGGGAATAGAAACGGTCATTCTTACCGTCATCTCTGCCCCTGTGGAGAGAATGCCGATAAGTTCTCTTGGTACCGTTTCCGCGGTGCTGTCGGAAAATATACCCACTGTTCTTCCGCAAACGAAACTGCTTCTCCTCCAGACCATGTCTGTTGGATGATCGAGTTCCATCAGGGAGCTTCCCCTGGATCTGATCACTACTTCGATCCCGCCCGCAGAAAGAACCGTGACAAGATGAGATCTGTCATTTGCAAGGATTCTTTTAAAATCCCATGAAAGATCAGCCGCGCCTTTTGTGGATGCCACTCCTATAATACAGTCTCCGCTCTCTGTGAGACTCTCTTTCATTGTTATCTCAAGGGTGGTTTTATGCCTCCCGGATATCAGTGGGTGCCCGTGGCACTCAAACTCCTCCGTCGCCTCCATGGTTTAATATGGTTCGCATCTCCAGTATATTCAATGTTTATATTGTACAGCTGTCCTTCATGCGGGGGAGAGGAATATACCGTACTCAGGAAGAACAACGACGAGGCCCTTGTCAAATGTGAGGAATGTGGTCATGTATACAGGTTCAGACTGCCTGGTGAACCGGAGATGATCCCGGTAAAGACGATCGTCAGTTTTGAAAAGGAGTCCCGTACCGGGATCACGGAGCTTGAGCCTGATGAGATATGTTCTGTTGGTGAGCAGAGAGTTGCTGAAATCGGCGAAGACATACACGGTGTCGAGATAACTGGCATAGAAACAGAGACTCGGCGGGTGAAGCGATCTAAAGCAGAGGATATAACTGCCCTGTGGACACGTGCCATCGATACCGTTGCTGTGAGAGTTTCCGTCCATGACAGAAGGAAAACGGTCCCTATCTATGTCGCATGCGATGGTGAGGCCGAGTTTTCCGTAGGTGAACAGTATACTGTCAAAGGCATGAACTTCAGAATAACTCACATCAAACTCAGAAACGGCTCTCTCATGCGAAAAGAGGGCTGGAGGGCCTTTGCAAAAAAAATAAAGAGAATCTATGGGATAAGGATCTGATTTTTTTTGTATTGTAGAAATCTTCTAAGGCAGGTCATACCTGTCCATGGGGAAATTCCATTCAGGATGTTTGCATTTCTGTTGTAAACCGGATATATTTCAAAAAAATATTTTTATCCTGGGTATAGTTTTCTGAAGGGCCTATTTCTCTATATTAAGCACGAACACCTGTGCTCCCGGATAGCTGTTTTTCAGGATGGCGTAATCATCTCCCTTTTGTGCAACCGTTGCAATCCTGAAATTGTTCGTGGGTGCCACGGCATCATCTACTGTAATGGTCGGTGTTGTTGCGATACCGATCGTCAGCTTTGAACCTTCCTGGAGCTGGGAGAAGTCTATGCCCGCGTCCTTGTACAGGTTATTGAAATCATCCCTTGAGATATTGTATAGTAGTTCGACACCCCCGTAATCGAAGGGAATGTTTGCACCCGCTCCTGCTTCAATGCCAATGATCTGGGAACTGATGGAATTGAATTCAAATCCAAGGAGACCGAATTTGTCAAAACCCGGGACTTCAGGGTCAGTTGGGATGGATAGTATGTCTGTTTCGTTTATGCCGGTCCCTGCGGGCATCTCTATCGGAGGTGAAAGCAGGATTGTAAAGTTCTGTGCCGCCGCCTCTTGGACGACCTCTTCGAATGTGGTCAGCACAGGATAACCGTAGTCGTCAAAGATTGTATATCCAACAGTCACCATGTTCCCGGCAGAGACTGCTTGTGTATTGTCGTGATATTCGCTGGGATTGAACAGTATCATCATATATGAACCGACCATGCCCACGGCAAGCACTACCGCAAAAATGATGAAAATATTTCTGTTCCAGTTGGTCTTTGGATCACCCTTTGGAGATACATTGTTCCGTTTTATTTTTGCCATCATGTAATATCTGTGTCAGAATACTAAAACCATATCTGCCATGTAGGATATCCCGGGCATACTGTCTGTTTGCATGCACGCAATATTATATATATTGGGATATACTTACAAAAGGTAAACCACGATGGCATGCGTGGTTTTGGAGGTCTCTGATTATGGTATGGAGAAGGTTTAACCGATGGAGAAATATGGATGAATGGGTGGCAGATATGGAGGACCTGATGACTCATCTGGTGGATTTTGGCCCGGTAAGGTATCCTATAAGATATGTTCCTGAAACCGGAATAGCCAGGAAACTGTTCGGAACTTCATTTTCTGACCTGCGTGTGGATGTGACCGAGCATGAGGATGAGATAATCGTTACTGCAGATCTGCCCGGGGCAAGAAAGGAGGATGTCAGTATAAAACTTGTTGACCCCAGGACACTTCAGGTATCCTGCGAAAAGAAGGAGGAGTCTCTTTCTGGTGATGAGGGTGGCGAGGTAAAAGAGAAGGAGTATTATATGCAGGAACGGATTTATGGCAGCATTTCCCGTGATGTCCCGCTTCCGGCAGAGGTCGGGCATGATGGTGCCGTTGCAACATACAGGAACGGTGTGATTGAAGTTCGCCTGAAAAAGAGTGCGGCAGTGACTGCAAAAGAGATTACCATCACCTGAAAGATTGAAAAACCACTGATAAAATATATGCTGAATACAACATTTTTGACCGATTGGTTCATAAGCCATCTGATCTACATAATGGGATAATGGGCAGAAAGGCTGTAAGGGACTATATGACATATGATGTCGTCACCATTGATCGGCATGGCACCGTCAGAAATGTCATTGATGCGATAAAAATGACACAACATGACGGTTTTCCGATAGTGGACGGAAAAAAGGTAGTCGGATATATATCTGCCCGCGACCTTCTTTTCGAACACCCCCAGACCCCCATTGACAAGGTGATGTCCCGCCACCTGATCGTGGCGGACCCGGATATGAGCATAAATGATGCTGCCAGGGTAATATTCAGGTCAGGCATCCAGAAACTTCCGGTTGTTGATCATGAGAACAATCTCATTGGGATCATCTCGAATGCGGATGTTATCAGGTCGCAGATAGAGCATGTCTCTCCCGAAAAGGTCTACAAATTCATTGATACCCTTAAAAAACTCTATAACCTGAGCCCTGAACTGGTCCGTGGCAACGTGCCGGTGAAGGAACTCGTCCCCACGCAGTCGAAGATATACCAGGACGAACTTGAGGGCAGGATGTACGAGATTAAAAAAGGACTTGCCGAACCTCTTATTGTCATAAAACGTGACTCCCGGTGGATTCTTGTTGACGGCCACCACCGTGCGGTGGCAGCAAAAAAACTGGATATCCCAAAGCTTGAGGCCTATATAATAAAGATCGATGACAAAGCAAAACTTGGGCTTGAAAAAACCGCTGAGTCGCTGAATCTAAAGTCTCTTGATGATATCAGGATACTTGATTATGCCCGTCATCCCCTGATAGCACTGACCCACCGTCTGGTGAAGCATTCCTGAATCAGGAACCTTCACAGTTGATATCAAATTTTTCGTTAAGAAGATGCTCTTTTAGGATCTCATTGTCTTCGACGGTGCATTCGGGCCAGATCTTTGTCCCTGAATGAACGACCACATTGTTGTGCAGGATCACGCGCGGGCCGAATACCGTGTTGTTTTCGATGTTGCAGTTCCTGCCGATGATCACGTCGTCATCGATGATGCTTCCGCTGATGACGGACTTCTCTCCTACAAGAACCCTGTTGTAGAGTGATGACGAGAAGACCTGTGTGTCCGCCTTGATTATACAACTCTCGCCGATGCTGGTATATGGTCCTATAAGCACGTTCTCCTCAATGATGGTGCCCGAACCGATTGAGACCGGACCTACGATCTTTGAGTTTCTTCCCAGAGAGATGGAACTGCCGAACTGCACAGGTCCCTGTATATTGGCGCCCTTTACGTAGAGGTCGCCCCTTATACTCGTGTTTGAAAGTTCGTTCAGTTTCCATTTTTCAGCCTGCCTAAGCATCCCGGGGCTGCCCACATCTGTCCAGTGTCCCCTTCCGAGCCAACCGTTAATCCTGTAGCCTTTTTCCATCAGGAGGGGGAAGAGATCCTTGGCAAAGTCAAATTTTTTGTTATCCGGGATGTAATCGAAGATCTCGGGGTTGCAGACATACATTCCGGTGCTTGCGAGGTTGCTGAAGATCTCACCTGGCGATGGCTTCTCCTTGAACCTGAGGATCCTGTTAGTTACATCAATCTGTGCAATCCCGTATTCGGAAGGATCATCGATGCTGACAAGGCCGATGCTTGTTATTGCGTCTCCTTTGATATGTTCCCTGTAAAATTCCAGCAGGTTCAGATCGCAGATGTGGTCTCCTCCGACGACAAGAAAAGGCTGCCCTTCAAGGTATTTTCTGGCATTTTTCACGCTACCGGCGGTACCGAGTTTGATCTTCTCATGTACATATGATATATCTGCACCGCACAGTGACCCATCTCCCAGAGCATCTTCTATCTCGGTACCCTTGTATCCAAGTGTGATGATGATATCAGTGAACCCGAGATTTGTAAGATGGGTGACAAGGTGCCGGATTGACGGAATATTTACAATAGGTATGCATGGTTTGGGGCGTTCGAATGTCAGCGGGCGGAGGCGTGTTCCTTCCCCGCCGCACATTATGCAGACCTTCATAATGAAGTTTCGCACCTTAAGGACTTATACTGTACAGTTTGGCAATCCGGTTCCGTGAGAATTATTCAGGATGAGGTTCCAGTCTGTACAGGTGCCTCTCGATGGTTAAATTTGTGTGCACCCTGTGTGGCAGGTGCTGCATGGGAATGGGAAGACATGTCAGGATCACTGGGATGATCGGGCAGAACAGGTATGCTGTTCAACATGCAATTTCAGGAGAAATCTGCTACTCAACCGTTGCCCCACGGTTCAGGAGTGAGATACAGAAGGGAGAAGATGAGGGCTGGTGCCCTTTTTTATGCGAAATGGACGAGGACGGATGCAGGAAGTATTACTGTGCAATATATGATTCTGCGCCGAAATTCTGCAGGGATTTTAAGTGTTGCACTGCACGCATTAAGGATATGAACGGTGCTGAAAAAGGCAGGATACAGGGGCGGAGGACACTTCTTACTGATGATGAATCGCTAAGGGAGATGTGGGATTCACACAATGAGATCAACGATATATCCGATGATGAGAAATGGGTGGAGATGCTGGATAAACTCCTGAAGAGCCATGGATATTTTCTGGAGAGGTATGATCAATAAGGTGCACAGGGATCTTCCTGTGACGGGTGGAGTGGTCGAATGCGGATCAGGGAAAAAAGAGATGATCGACAAGTGCAGGTTCTGCGTTCATTCAAAGGAGTTTCTGACACCGGAAGGATGGGTTCCCTCACCTGCCCGTGCCTACTGCACCTACTCGCGGGCAACGAACCCGGTCGATTTGAAGAAGGTGACGGTGGTCCGCTGCGATGATTACAGAAGGGAAGGATTCAGGAGCATCATGAATGTCATCGGGTGAGTATGAAAATAATGGCTCTGTCAAAAACCTTTACCGGAACAATATATTCTTGTCAAAATATCTTCATTCACTGTATCTTCTTCATTGGACTATGGTGTCCAATATCATTGAATCCCCCAAAGGCAATATAAAAAAATTATTGTGACATTCCCATATTTTCATCGAGCCAGTTGAACTTGCCGGCAAACGACTGTGCAAACGCCCCGAGCTGGCAATGTGATCCTGCGCCATACTCGTCGGAATATATCATCAGTTCCCTGTCACAGGTGAGGTGATCAAATAGCAGTGTTGCCTGCGCCGCGTCCTGGTCAAAGTGATCATTCGCACCGGCACCCACCAGTGTGGGGCACTGGATCTTCTCGGCTTTTCCTTCGAGCGAGAAATCCATCCATTTCGCCCAGAAAAGTGCCGGGGAGTTGACGTTAAAGACGAACATCCCGTTCTCATTCAGCCAGCGGGTGCCGGTGTCTTTAGCCATGGCAGCGCGGATGGCATAGTTGAAATCCCTTGGATCGGTCAGCAGGTATGCCCTGAGCTCCTCCTCTGTCATGTTGGCAGAAGATCCTCCTTCTTTCCTCATGCCGCTAAGGAGATTGGCACCGACATCATAAGTGCCGCCGTCTGCGATCAGGGCCGTGATCCGGGGCTCGTATGCAGCGCCACGAGGGGCGAGGTAACCTCCGAGCGAGATCCCCCAGAGCGCTATCCGGTCATTGTCAACATCGGTCCGGCTCACCGCGTAATCGACTACCGGTGTGATCACTTCTTCCCAGTCCGGACGGAAAGGGATATGCCGGATACGGATCACCTCGCCCTGGCCGGGGCCCTCAAAGGTCAGGACATTGTACCCACGCCTGATGCCCTCCATCGCGTAGGGGTGCAGTTCTTCCTGGCAGCCGTCAAAACCGGTCTGTATGATGAGCAGCGGCCGGGTTTTCCCAGAGTCGTCTGCCTTGTAGAAGTAGCCGGGCAGTGTGGTGTTTTCGTACGGGATGGCGACGATCTCGTATGGGACGGTGTCGAGAGCGATTGCATCGCGGAATGCCTCCCTGCTTTTTCCCCATGTTTCCACTATGCGGGGATCAGATGGGTTACCGTGAAGGAAGAACTCGGCGGTGCGGTAGTAGGTTGCGGCCCGGTAGTATGCTTCCCGTGCGGTTACGGGGTGCCCTGCTGCAAGACTCTCGTCGCCCGCTGATCTGAAATGGTCCGCGGTCTTTTTCCATTCGCTGTACCAGCTTTCAAAGTTCCCTTCTTTGATCCGGGACGCTGTTGCAAGGCACTCGCCGATGTCGGCTTCACCTGAATACGCGGCTGCAAGCGTCCGCTTAAGCTCGAACGCGAATTCTGAATCATTAAACACCAGTGCCGGGCAGTTGCAACCTGTTGATGAGAGCGGTATGACGGCAGGGGACGATGAGTGTTGTTGTGAGGTTACGGTACAGCCGGCAGAGATTACAAGAAATATTGTGATATAGAGAATTATTAATGGCAGAATAATTTTGGGAGCTCCCATGGTGATCATCGGAAGATGTCATTACAGGGATGATAATGGTTACGGAAACTCTACACGGAACAAAAAAACAGTGAAAATATATAAAATATTATTTTCAGAAAGGTTTTCTACAGAGCCACTCTGTCTTTATTTTTTCCATACTTCCCAGGTTTTTTTGCCCTGATATGGAACTCCTTCCGCCTCTTTTGTCCAGTCCGTGTCTATAATGTGGTGTATAAGCCTGACTTCGTCCCTGAGATCAGACATCGTCTCCTTTATTGATCTGA
>Ga0272441_10011083_pt1 | contig 13469 bp, 10 predicted proteins | sample SSMProp6N_FD_193582 | JGI IMG/M metagenome (GOLD analysis project Ga0272441, IMG submission 193582) | Marine sediment archaeal communities from Little Sippewissett salt marsh, Falmouth, MA, United States - SSM-Prop-6N | ecosystem: Environmental > Aquatic > Marine > Wetlands > Sediment ... | reverse complement strand
ACAGGTGCTACTTTAGCTTCTTCTTTTTGCCGTTACGCTCGTCAGCGGGTGACTGAAATTTCTGTAGTCTCGTTGCCATCTCCCTGAGTTTCTTTTCTACTTTATAGTTGATGCTGTTTCTGGGATATGTGCCATCCTCTTTCTTCTTCCCGGCTCTAACGCCGGTAATTACCTCTATCCCTTCATCTATGCTTTTAACTGCATAGATGTGGAACTGCTTTTTCTTTATTGCCTCTACAACCTCATCTCGAAGCATCAGGTTTCGCAGGTTCTTTTGAGGTATTATGACTCCTTGTTCTCCGGTAAGTCCCCGGGATTCACAAACCTGGAAGAATCCTTCAATCTTTTGGTTGACACCACCTATAGGCTGTATCTCCCCTTTCTGATTAACAGAGCCAGTCACAGCCAGGTTTTGCCTGATAGGAACATCTGCAAGACTTGACAGCAATGCATAGATTTCCGCTGAAGAAGCGCTGTCTCCATCAACTCCCTGGTACGATTGTTCAAAGCAGAGGCTTGCCGACAGAGATAGCGGATGATCCTGGGCATATTTCCAGCCTATATATCCATTGAGTATGAGGACTCCTTTATCGTGGATTTTGCCACTGAGCTCAGATTCACGTTCTATATTGATTACCCCTCGACGCCCCATAAATGTTTTACAGGTAATACGTGAAGGTTTCCCGAAGGATATGTCACCGAGGCTATAAATACTGAGTCCATTTATCTGACCGACCTCAGCTCCATCCAGATCAATTATAATAGTCCCGTTGTCAATCATTTCTTTAATTCGTTCATCGGGCAGGTTGTGACGAAAACGTCTTTCCTCCACTGCCTGTACCACGTGGCGTGCGAATACCATTTCGGCTTTATCCTTACGTGCCCAGTACGCCGATTCTTCAAGTAGTTCCTGTATCCCTGCAAATCTTGATGTCAATTTCTCCTGGTCATCTACTATTCGTGAAGCAAATTCGAGTACTTTCGCCACCGCACTCTTGTCAAAATGGCAGGTCTTATTATTCTCGCAGAAACCAGCAATAAAGGCGGCAAATGCCAACATGTTTTCCATTGTTCTGTCTACTTCAAAGTTGAAATCAGCCTTAACTTTGAAGATTTCCCAGAAATCTTCATCATGCATGGAAAGCAACTGGTATATTCTGTTGTCCCCGATAAGCACTACCTTGACATTAAGTGGTATAGACTGAGGTCGTATCCCTTGAGGAATGGAAAGTCCAAACTGTTCTCCGGGGTCTTCAATACAGAGCTCTTTATTCTTGATTGTTCTCTTCAATGCTGGCCATACTGCCGGATTTGATAGTGCATCTATGGCGTTAAGCAGTAAGTACCCACCGTTGGCTTTATGGAGGGAGCCCGGTTTTAACATGGTGTGGTCGCTAAAGTACGCCCCCATTATAAATTGCCGCTCTATCCTTCCAAATAAGTTTACATAATTTGGATTCGGTTCAATGATAACGGGTCGTCCTCTTGTATTACTGTTATCTATAAAAACATTTACTTCGAATGGCAGGAAGGGATCCTGTCCAGGCCTCTTTCCCATTGATACCATTTCCATGATATCTGTTGTTTTTTTCTCTACTGTCTTGAATACTTCAGTGTTTTCAAGCGTATAGGCCTGTAAACTATTCAGGTAGCTGGAGATTGGCTCTGATTCCTTGTATTCATCCATTAATTTGGCGAACAGTCGCGATACTGTGTAGGTGGCTATTGTCTTGTCTTCATCCTTTAACTTTTCAGCAATTTGCCTTCCTTCATCCTGAGCCTTCTCGCTGGTGGCTTCCAGTTTTTTTCGCAGTTTAGTACCGGCAGTTTCCAGTTTTTTACGTTCCTTATCGCTAAGGGCTAAATAATCTTCCTGTGATATTGGTTTTCCATTGACGACAGGGATAAGCATTGGTCCTGTCGGGCTTGTCTGGATTAAAAAGCCCTGCTTGCGTGCCTCCTCTTCCAATTCCCTGAAAAGTTTTTGCTGTTCAGTCTGGATTCCCTCGATTACCTTCTTTCTTTCTGCTATATACTCCTCACTGGAGAAAGCCTTGGCGAGATCTTCTTTGAGTCGTTGAAGTAAAGAGTTGACCTGCTTGCGGAAGGTTTTCCCTTTTCCTTTCGCCAGTCTTAGACTACTGGGGTGGTCGGCATCATCGAAGTTGTACAGGTAACACCAGTCATAGAGGCGGCGGTTGCCATTAATATTTTTTTCCTCTTTTAGAATTTTAGTAATATGGGTTTTGACCGCTGAGGTTTTTCCTGTTCCAGTGAGACCAGCCACGTATATATTATATCCATCGTAGTTTATCGATAATCCGAACTCAAGTGCACGTATTGCCCTTTCCTGGCCGATGAATTCTCGTAATGGTTCAATGTCCTTTGTGCAGTCGAAATCAAAGATAGCCGGATCACATTGCCATCGTAGTTTGTCTAATGGAACCTCATATTTACTGATAACCATGTTTTTTTCCTCCGTTCAGGTTTGTGCTGCAGAGACAAATCAATTATACCTGTTTGAGTTGTAAACTGTATAGATTATTTGGCAGCTTTATCCTGAGTATCGTGAAAGACTTCTTGACAGTGAAGGTTCTTATCCGTATTATCACTCTTAGTAAAGTAATGTCGTTGCCTCACAAAATGAAAGGAGTTGATTATGCTTTATAAAAAGATGGGAAGGACAGGACTTAAGGTATCTGCTTTCTGCCTTGGTACGATGAACTTTGGCAGCCAGGTAGATGAAAGAGGAGCTATCCAGATAATAGAGAGAGCTCTCGATGCAGGGGTAAACTTCATTGATACGGCAGATGCTTATACCGGGGGGAGGTCAGAAGAAATCGTTGGCAAAGCATTAAAAGAGAAGCGTGATGCTATTGTTCTGGCTACCAAGGTGGGAGCCAGAGTAGGTGAGAGGCAAAACTATTCGGGATTGTCTCGGAAACATATTATGAAGGGAATAGAAGATAGCCTGCGCAGATTACAGACGCATTATATCGATATCTACTATGCCCATATGCCAGACCATGATACGCCGCTTGAAGAGACAATTCGTGCAATGAGTGACCTGGTTCAAGGGGGCAAAGTTCGCTATATTGCCTGTTCGAATTATACGGCCTGGCAACTTTGTAAGACATTATGGATAAGTGATAAGTATAACCAGGCACAGTTTGAATGTATACAGCCACCCTATAATCTAATTACCAGGGATATAGAGAGCGAGTTACTGCCATTTTGTGCCAGCCAAAGAGTTGGTGTCTGTGTCTATAATCCACTGGCTGCAGGTATACTGACAGGGAAACATGACCCGACACGCCCTCCGGCTGAAGGAGGCCGGTTTACCCTTGAACGCCTGGGTAAAAACTACTATAACCGCTATTGGAATGAGGTTAACTTCAACGCAGTTGAACAACTACGAAAGACTGCCACTGAACATGGCAGAAGTTTAGCTCAATTCTCTCTTGCCTGGGTGTTTAATAATGATCTGATAACAGCGGCTATCTGTGGAGCCAGTTCCCTTGAACAGCTGGAGCAAAATCTTACAGCTACAGAAATTTGTTTATCAAAAGAAGAGCTCGTTGCCTGTGATGATGTATGGAAGCAAATCAGGACACCAAGATTTTTCTATGGTAGATAACAAAAGAGCAAATGGCATATTAATGATACGCACTACAAATATAAATAACCTTAATATGAAGGATAAAAACTATGAAGTATAAGAAAATGGGCAGGACAGGACTGAAAGTATCTGCGTTTTGTCTGGGTACAATGACGTTTGGTAAGCAGGTAGAGGAAGCGGAATCACTTCGCATCATTGATGCTGCTATTGACGAAGGTGTCAATTTTCTGGATACTGCAGACATGTATGTTAATGGCAGGACTGAACAGATTGTAGGCAAAGCTCTCAAAGGCAGGCGAGATTCCATTGTGCTGGCTTCTAAGGTTGGACATACCTTAAAGTTGGGGGCTAAATGGGGGGGGAATAGGGATTCGGGCCCTATCGATATGGCTCGGCCAAAGGCTTTCACTCCATGGCCGGGAGCAGAAGATATCGGCCTAAATGATATGGGCCTCTCTCGCAAACATATAATGCAGGGAGTGGAGGCAAGTTTAAAAAGACTTAATACTGATTATATTGATATCTATTATGCCCATATGCCTGACTATGATACTCCACTTGAAGAAACACTACGGGCTATGGATGATCTGGTCCGACAGGGTAAAGTACGTTATCTGGCTTGCTCTAACTATCGCGCATTTCAACTTTCCAAGGCACTCTGGATAAGCGACAAATACAATCTAGCACGATTTGATTGTATTCAACCACCGTATAACTTGCTGGCCCGGGATGTCGAATATGAGTTGTTGCCACTCTGTGCCACTGAGGGTGTTGGGGTATGTGTATTCAGTCCCATGGCTGCTGGCTTCCTTTCGGGTAAGTATAATAAGGATAAAGGACCAATAGAAGGTGCACGATTCAGCCTGGCACATCAAGGCTATGTATATAATCAAAAATATTGGTCTGAAGATAACTTCGATGCTGTAGCGAAGCTGAAACAAATTGCCGAATCTAATGGGAGAACTCTGGCCCAGTTTGCACTGGCATGGGTGTTAAGCAATCGAACAGTCACTGCGGTCGTCTGCGGAAATACTTCTGTAGCTCAGTTGGAACAGAATATGGCAGCTACCGAAATTACTCTTTCAGAGGATGAGTTAAAGGCCTGTGATGAAGTATGGAGCCAGTTAAGACCACCTCGACTGTTCTATGGACGCTAAGAGTAGTAATAGCGGCTAAATATAGTAATTAACTAAGCAATAAAATGGAGAGGAATTAAATGCAATATAGAAAAATGGGCAGAACAGGACTCAAGGTATCTACATACTGTATGGGAGTAATGAACCTCGGTAGCCAGGTTTCAGAAAAGGATTCACTGAAAATAATAGAGACTGCGATTGAGCAGGGAGTGAACTTCTTTGATGCTGCCGATATGTATGTAACCGGGAAAGCTGAACAAATTCTGGGTAAAGCCATCAAGGGGAAACGTGATTCTATAGTGCTGGCAACCAAAGTAGGCCACTGGCTAAAAATGAAGGATAATGTCAGAGTGGAGGCAGCTGATATCGATGGAAAACCTACTCCATATTCACCATGGGAAGGTGGTGGTGAGGCTGGCCCAAACGACATGGGGCTTTCCCGAAAACATATTATGCAGGGTATTGAGGCCAGCTTGCGACGGCTGGATACGGACTATATAGACCTCTATTACTGCCATATGCCTGACTACGATACACCGTTGGAGGAAACCCTGCGGGCTCTGGATGACCTGGTACATCAGGGTAAGGTGCGCTATATCGGTTGCTCTAATTACTGTGCCTGGCGATTGTGCAAAGCGCTGGGTGTGAGTGCTATGCATAACCTGGCACGATTTGAATGCGTTCAACCTCCGTATAATCTGCTAGCCAGGGACATCGAATACGAGCTGATGCCTTTATGTGCCAGTGAAGGTGTTGGCATGTGCGTGTACAGTCCTATGGCTGCAGGTTTTCTGAGTGGTAAATATGATAAGGCAAAGGGGCCAATAGAAGGAGCAAGATTCGCTATAGGACATCTGGGGTTAAGGTATAATCAACAATACTGGTCAGACAGTAATTTCGAGGCGGTGGACAAACTCAAGCAAACAGCAAGTGCACATGGACGAAATATGGCACAATTTGCTCTTGCCTGGGTATTGCAGCATCAGCCTATCACTTCGGTTGTCAGTGGTGCCTCCTCTCTAGCTCAATTGGAACAAAATCTGGCAGCAACAGAACTAAAGCTTTCGGAGGAGGAACTTAGAGCCTGTGATGAAGTATGGAGTGTTTTAAGGCCATTTAGATTTTTCTATGGTCGTTGATTTAACTAGTCTTAGTAACGGAAGTAATAGGTCTCCCTCATAAGCGGATAATAGTCTAACAGCGGAGGGACAATGGAAAAGGTCGTTTATGAGGGAGATTCTATGTTTTATCGCTATCATGGTGTGACGACAAGGTCTGAAAGTGCAGGAATGTTAAATAGTAATGTTTAAGACAATATGGGAACTGGGCGTTAGTGGAGTTACCTTTTTAAAGAGACAACAACGTGACTGGAAGGTAACCATGGGAAGAGCCTGCCTGGAAAGGTTTACATACCAGATGGTATTTCCCTATATTTCTATTTACATAGTAGCCCTCGGTGCAACCGGGACACAGCTGGGTATTGTGAACAGCATTGGAATGGGGGTCGCCGGCCTGCTAAGCCTACTGACAGGATGGGTGATAGATGGTATTGGAGTTAAGAAGATTTATCTACTCGGGATATTACTCCTCATCATATCATATCTGACCTACGCATTGGCGTGGACTTGGGTAGTTATTATAGTTGCTATGGTAGCCTATTGGCTTGGGTTTAACATGTCCGGTCATAGTTGCTCTGTGGTCTGTGGAAATTCGCTGGCGAATGAGGACCGTGCGACCGGAATGAGTTTCTGTGAGACTCTGGCCGCAGGACTGCTAGGCATAATCGGGCCTCTTCTGGGAGCTTTTCTTGTTGGCAGATTTGGCGGAGTTAACGTAAGTGGTATAAGGCCCCTTTTCTTCATCAGCCTTACTGGAGCTGTTATTTCCTTCTTACTTATCTATACAAAGTTATCAGACAGGAAATGGGGATATCAGAATGAAGAAGCAGGTAAATTTGTTGCCGGGCTTTCACAAATATTTAAGCATGGGAGAGCACTGAAACGCATGCTGGTTATTACCTCTGTAACGTATTTGCCCATGGGTATGGTATTGCCTTTCTCCCAGGTTTTTGCCCATGAGATTAAAGGAGCTGACCAGTATATACTGGGGGCAATGGTTGCCGGCTTTGCACTGAGTCCGCTCCTGGCGGGGATTCCGCTGGGCAGATTGGCTGATAGGATAGGTCGAAAAAAGGTACTGTATCTGGCAGCGCCTCTCTTCTGGGCATCGAATATAATGCTGATCTGGGCATCTAACCATATTTTTCTGATTGTGGCAGGTGTTCTTCAGGGATTTATCTTTGTAAATATGGTTCTTACCGGAGCTATGGCTTTTGAACTCGTTCCAGCGGAACATATGGGACGCTGGGTTGGATTTATACGTTTCTTTCGTATGTTACTGGCAGCAGGTTCAGCTTTCCTGGCTGGATTTATCTGGGACAGGTTAGGGCCGCACTATGTATTTTTGCTTGTTATAGTGTTGGATGTTTTTGTTCGGGTTCCTCTGCTTGTCAGTATGCCGGAGACATTGAAGCTAAAGGATAGCGGGAGTAGCATTAGTTAGGTAGAGAAATAGATAAGGCGAAAGAAAGCACAATGGGACAGGTACTGGTTTTGGGCAGTATAAATATGGATCTTATTACCTATGTTGCTGATATTCCTGCCTTAGGAGAAACGGTTACCGGTGGCAGGTTCCAATCATTTCCGGGTGGAAAAGGTGCCAATCAGGCAGTAGCGGCAGCGAAAGCCGGAGGGCGGGTTGCAATGTATGGCTGTGTAGGAGATGATGCGCTGGGGCAGGAATGTATCAATAATCTGGAAAAAGCAGGGATAGATGTTGGCGGAGTTATTATCAAGAGCGGAGTTCATTCAGGTATTGCTCAGATCATGGTGGATGCAAGAGGAGAAAATATCATCGCAGTTGCCCCGGGGGCTAACTTCTTGTTTGATGCTACTAAATTTGTTATTCCTGAACAGTCTGGAGAAGAACAGGCAATAGCACTGTTTCAAAATGAGATTCCACAGAAGACCACTGAGGCTATGATACAGGGATTCGGCGGGTGTGAAATTACGATACTATGGAATACTGCACCGGCATGCAGGCAGAAGCCATCTATGAAAACCCTGGAGTTGGTAAATTACCTCATTTGCAATCGAATTGAACTGCGGTCATTAGTCGGGGAAGGTAATGATGATACACTGGCTTTAAACCTATGTAATTGGGGAGTGAAAAACGTTATTGTGACTAGGGGAGAGCAGGGGGCTCTGCTGGTTTCGGGAGAAGAGGTATACTACCAGCCAGCCTTTTCAGTAACACCTGTAGATACTGTTGGGGCTGGTGACTGTTTCTGTGGAGTTTTTGCCTGGGCACTCTCTATGGGGGTATCGGCAAGGCTGGCTCTACGTAAGGCTTCGGCAGCAGCAGCACTCTCTATTACTATGAAAGGAGCTCAGACATCAATGCCGACTGCGGGGCAGATTGAGAAGTTTCTGTTGAGTGGCTCGTAAGTAGGGGGTATGTTTTTTCTTTTAAAAGGTGGCCATGATTATAGCAGGTAGAAAAGTATTCTATGGTTGGGTGATAGTTGCGGTAGGGTTTTTGCTGCTGTCTATTGAAGGAAGCTGTATATTCTATTCTTTTGGCATATTCCTTAAGCCGATGATAGGGGAATTGGGTGTTGGCAGAGCGGCTGGTACAACAGCCTTTACCGTTTTTCAACTTGTTGTGGGTATGTCCAGTTTGTTAGTAGCCGTTGTTATTAGTAGATTTGGTGTCAGATTTCCTATGGCTGTCGGCTTTACTGTTGCTGCTGTTGGTATGGCTTTGTTGAGCAGGATAACCCATATATGGCAGCTATGGTTGATATACGGAGTTGTAGTGGGATCGGGAGTTGCTTTTGGACACCTGCTTGCCCTGACCACACTGGTAAACTTCTGGTTTATTAAAAGGAAATCGCTGGCAATGGGAATCGTGGTAGCTGGTATGGGGGCAGGGCCACTGGTATTTGCTCCATTTATCGCCTCTATGGTTGAATCGATAGGCTGGCGTTCCTCGTGGGTTGTTCTGGCGGGAGTAATATTTGTCTTTGCTGCTGTTCCAGCTTTGATATTTATTCGTAACAAGCCTGAGGATATGAGACAGCTACCGGATGGGATTAGTACGAATAAAGCTGCAGAAAGAAAGCTGGCGTCGCATGGCAGGCGGATAAATATTACTTCTGTTGAATGGACAGTAAAGGAGGGTATCAAGACACGTACTCTGTGGTTAATAGTGATTTTCGCCTGTGCTAATCAGTTTACCTTAAACATGATGAATTCCCACCAGGTTGCACACCTGACAGATATTGGAATTACCCCGGTAACTGCTGCTGCTTCGCTGGGATTGATGGTTGGCATGAGTGGGGCCGGGCGATTGATGGGAGGTGCTCTTGGAGATAAATACCAACCGCGCTATCTGGTGGCTGCCGCCTGTATAGCAGAGATCATTGCGTTACTCTTACTTATCAATGCGGATTCTATGCCGGTAGTGTATGTTTATGTAGTACTGCTCGGTTTCCCTTATGGGATGATACTTGTTCTTCATATGGTTATGATAAGCAGCTATTATGGTGCGAAAACTTATGCCAGACTGGCGTCAGTGGTTATGTTTGTTACAACCCCTGTATATTCAGTTGGCCCACTTATGGGTGGGTATATGTATGATAGTCTTTCAAGCTATGTGGTTCCTTTCAGTATCTGTGCTGGCTTCTGTGCTATAGGGGGGATTTGCGCATTGATGGCACATCCACCAACTCCTTTTTCAAGGCACTAGCGTTTTCTGATGTATTAAGTTTATTGGCTTGACGGCTGATTGCAGTAATGCCACAATGACGGGTATCAAGCTGATATACGTAAGATTGAAGCGTAGATTGGCAAAATAAGAGACATGGAGCGGAGGTATAGCAAGATGATAGTCGACAAAATCGAGAATATGGAGATGTATACTGGATTATCAAAGGGCATTATTAAAGCCTTGAAGTTGTTAAAGGATGGCCAGATAGCTCAGAAAGCTGATGGCCGTTATGAAGTCGATGGAGATGATTTGTTTTATGTGATTTCAAGCTATACAACAAAGCCGGGAGAAGAAGGTAGGTTTGAAACACATGAAAAATATATTGATGTACAGGCTTTGTTGGAGGGAGAGGAAAGCATGGGTTATATTTGCAGTGATGACCTTTCTCCACAAACCCCGTATGATGGTACCAGGGATATAGCTTTCTACGAAACCCCTGATGACTATAGCCGAATAGCTTTTTCTACAGGAATGTTTTGTATTTTTTATGCTCATGATGGTCATATGTCAGGTGGTCAGCTTGCTGCCCCTTCGAATGTACGTAAGGTAATTTTTAAAGTACGTATAGTATAACAACTAAAGGGAAATCATCGACCTGGCCTGGTAACTATCTTTTAATAACGGGCGGTTAAGCTGACTTTTTATTGGGGAATAGCTATGTGAACGCTATAATGACAGCATAACCAGTGGCAGCTGCAAGCAATAATGTAACGAAATAGGTAATCTCCAGGTTATCTTCGTTCTAGGGTAGTAACGTTAACTGGATATTTCTTATTATTATATAGCAGAGCATTCCTATTGCATCGAGATATATTCATCGTTGCTTTATTTCACAATCCATGAAAGTCGGCTTTTGAATAAATTTCTGCAATAAAAGTGCTACCGGTCTTTCCTTAACGTCTTGCTACTATGAAGAATAATATGATATAAATGCTAAAATAATTAGACTGATAACTGAATAAATAGATCTCCGAGCTGTTATTCCTAAGGTTTAACTATGGAATACAGCCGGTAGGGTATTGTTGGAAATGACAATGCCTCTCGTGTTTAGAAAGGAGATTTTGTGTTTGAATGTAAAGCACCTCCTTTCGAGGTGCTTTTTTTTGCTTGGTAGTTTCTTTGAAAGGTTGAGTAAGGTATTGAGAAAAAGATGGTTTGTAGCTAATAGAATGCTTCTCACTTTTGCTTTGCTAGGGTTACTCATATTCGTTTTTATTATCCTGCCACTTGCAAAAATGATCTTTGCTTCAGACCCATCTGTTTTGTTGGATACCTTGCTTGACCCTGAGGTAAATGGGGCAATAATCCTGAGCCTCTATTCTGCCCTGATTGCCACAATTGTAGGCTTTGTACTGGGAATTCCCCTGGCATATTTCCTGGCCAGGGTGGATTTTCCTGGTAAAAGGCTGGTTGAAGGACTTATAGATGTGCCTATCGTGGTACCGCATACCGCTGCTGGCATCGCCCTGTTATTCGTCTTCGGGCGTCAGTTTGTCCTGGGTAAAGCACTGAGCTTCTTAGGTATAGAGGTACTGGATTCCAGGTTTGGTATTGTTATCGCAATGCTGTTTGTCAGTATCCCTTTCCTGATAGATTCCGCAAAGACAGGCTTCCTAAAGGTTGATGTCCGCCTGGAAAAAGTGGCGCGTACCCTTGGCGCTTCTCCATGGCAGGCTTTTTTCAAGGTTTCTCTACCGTTAGCATGGAGAAGTATCATGGCGGGGAATATCATGATGTGGGCTCGTGGTATAAGTGAATTTGGTGCAGTTATTATTCTTGCTTATCATCCTATGATTGCCCCTACTCTGGTGCTGGACCGCTTTGAGGCGTATGGATTATCTTACTCTCGGCCTATTGCCGCTATTCTTATTATATTGTGTCTAATTATTTTTATTACGATGAGGACTATTGCATATAGAGGGGAAAAGACATGATTGCAGTGAAGAACCTCTCTGTTGAACTGGGAAGTTTTCGCCTTCGAGATATTTCTCTGAAAGTAGAAACCGGTGAATATTTTATTATCCTCGGCCCTACCGGGGCAGGTAAGACGGTGTTACTTGAGTCTATTGCCGGCCTTTATCCAATTAAAGATGGACAGATATGGCTTAGGGGGAATGAAGTAACCGGAATTGAGCCGGAAAAACGTAATATCAGCATAGTCTACCAGGACCACGTTCTTTTCCCCCACCTATCGGTAGCCGATAATATCGGCTTTGGACTTAGAATGCGTAAGTACTCCCGGCAGAAGATAAAAGAGACTATTAATGAGTTTGCCGATTTGCTGGGGATAGTTTCTCTACTGGATAGAAATCCCGGCACCCTGAGCGGTGGGGAACGGCAGAAAGTAGCGTTAGCTCGAGCGTTGAGCGTGCAACCTAAGCTACTACTGCTTGATGAACCATTGAGCGCTCTTGACCCTGAGACCAGAGAATGGGTACGCATGGAAATGCGGCGAATTCATGACCGTTTAAAGGTTACTACTATACATGTTACCCATGACTTCGAGGAGGCGATAGCTCTGGGTGATCATATAGCTGTTGTTGGCGATGGTAAATTACAGCAGGTAGGTACCGTCGAGCAGATATTCAGACACCCTAATTCGGAATTTGTTGCTCGCTTTACTATTGCGCGTAATATCCTCACAGGACAGGTAATCACTAACCGTAAAGGAGATAGTATCTTTCGTACTGAAGGAGTCGATTTGGTAGTCGCCACTGAGCTTCGTGGTAATTGGCATGCGTCTATTCGTCCTGAGGATATCCTGCTTTCTACCGAACCGCTCCAATCCAGTGCACGTAATTCTTTTTATGGCACCATTACAGATATTGTAGATAAAGGCTCTACAGTTTACCTGACAGTTAACCTTCCTCCTGATTTTATCTGCCTGGTTACACGTCGGTCTTTTGAGGATATGGGATTAAAGGGGGGAAGCAATGTTTACATAACTTTTAAAGCTTCGGCAGTTCACTTATTTTGATAATTAATATAAAGGAGGAGTTATTTCAATGAAAAAAGTTATTCTGGTATTGGTTGTAGGCTTGCTTTTTGCAGTAACCCTGCTGGCAGGATGCTCTGGTGAGGCTGATACCACAGGTGAGCTATCAGGCACTCTGCCTATATATCATGCAGGAAGCCTGACAGTTCCTTTTGCACAGGTAAGCGAGGAATTCAATAAACTATATCCCAATATTGAGATACTGGCAGAAGGGGCCGGAAGCCAGGCAACAATAAGAAAAGTCACCGAGCTTGGCAAGGAATGCGGTGTTATAGGTTCTGCCGATTATACTGTAATTCCAGAGTTGATGTTCCCTGACTATGCTGACTGGTACATAATATTTGCTGCAAATCAGATGGTGCTTACCTATACTGACCAGTCGCAGTTCGGTGATGAAATCACAGCAGATAACTGGTTTGAGGTTATCCAGCGGGAAGGTGTTACCTATGGGCGAAGTGACCCGGACCAGGACCCCTGTGGATATCGTACTCTGATGGTATGGCAACTTGCTGAGGATCACTATGGAGTTTCAGACATTTACCAAAACCTTTTTGAAGCTGAAGGTGACATGATGAGACCTAAGTCGGTTGATCTGATTGCGCTATTGGAAACGGGAGACCTCGACTATGCTTTTGAGTATTCCTCCGTAGCGGCACAGCACGGCTTGAATTACATAGAATTACCTCCTGAGATTAATCTTTCACAGGAAAAATTCGATGATTTCTACGCAACGGCGGAGGTAGAGATATCCGGTAAAGAACCAGGGGAAAAGATAGTTATGCAGGGCAAGTCGATTGTCTATGGAGTCACCATTCCTTCTAATTTTGTAGAGGAAGAACTGGCTATTGCCTGGGTTGATTTCCTGCTAAGCCCTGAAGGAATGGAAATA
>Ga0272441_10011082_pt1 | contig 13472 bp, 7 predicted proteins | sample SSMProp6N_FD_193582 | JGI IMG/M metagenome (GOLD analysis project Ga0272441, IMG submission 193582) | Marine sediment archaeal communities from Little Sippewissett salt marsh, Falmouth, MA, United States - SSM-Prop-6N | ecosystem: Environmental > Aquatic > Marine > Wetlands > Sediment ... | reverse complement strand
CCAGCCATTCCCTGCGAACCAGCCATAGATGGCGGCCGCCGGATTGCTCGAACTCGTTCCGGCCGGGAGTGATCTCGATGGACTTGACGAAATTCGGCGTCTCGAGGTTGAGGGCGTAGCGTATCTCGTGGGCCTTCATACCACGATCAATATCCAACAGCCGCTGCGCCATAAGCGACGCCGTGTCGACACCCGGCTGCGACCACGGAGCGAAATGCACAACGACGAACGCCACACCTAGGTCGCCTAAGGCGTCGTAGAACGGCTCATGGGACCAATAGTGGATGCTGTAGTCGTGGATGAGCGTCGAGCCCGCGGTGTCCACGCCGATCAGAACGGGATCCGTCGCGCTTGCTCCAGGGGCCGCCACCAATCCGCACGAGATGAATGCAACCACCGCAAACGACATCAAGAAGAAGCCCTCCTTCTGTCTCTTGCCGAATCCCGCACAACGTGGGGCATGAGCCAGCCAGCGGTATCACCGCACCGTACTGTATCGCTCATGGCGCACGGACTCAATTTGTGCATCGAGACCCGGCACGCGAGCATTGTCACCGAGGGCGCGCTCCGCGATCTGCTGGAAGAGCGGTACCCCGGCGGGGCTAGAGCGGCATCGGGGTGTGAAAAAGGGGCGATCCATGGAGCATCGCGTGAGTCGGAGCATGGATCTGGCTGGCGTCACGGGAACAGGGGTCTCTGAAAACGCCTTCGCCCCAAGCCGCCCAGATGGTCAATCTTCCATTTCTCGTGGCAATCGTCCGCTTGGCCCCTGGCGAAGAAGTAAGTGACATCGAGGAGAACCTGGGCCTTCCAGGCGTCGAACAGATGTCGTTTTCCAGACGGCTCGCGGGGACGCTCGCCCCACCCCGATCAACCCAAGACGGCTCGCGAGGATGCTCGCCCCATCGGAACGTTGACGAAAACCCGATCTCGCAGATGCCTCGGAAGGAAGCGGACGAGGACCTCGTTCTGGCTTGCCTCCTAACCGGCGACCCGGTCGTGCTGTCTTCGGCACGCCTCATCGGCAACCATGACTGGGCGCCCTGCCGCAGCCCCAACTAATTCCCTGGTTCAGGCCTGATGAAGAACACATATTCATTCGTATCCCGGCCTTCGTAGATGATGCTGTAAAGCACCATTAGCTCGGCCGGGGCGGCACTATCGCCTTTGCGGACAATGCAGTTGTGGCTGTATCCGTCGGGCCCACGTTCGTCGCCACTTACAACAATCCCCTCCCCCCAGTCTTCGCCGTTGCTGGACGTGTAGAGAACAAACCGATGTGCTCCAGGTGCGTGATGGCCGGAGCGGCCGTGCAGGAAGTACATCCCTTCGACACACGCGAGTTCGGGGTCGCGGATCGCTTTGTCAACCTTCGCGGCTTTCTGTTCGCTCCAGGTCTTGCCGCCGTCCGCGCTGATGCAGTAGTGGAAGTGTTTCTCGTCCTCCGCCGTATACGCACCGGCCAGCAGGCGGCCGTCTGCCATGATGCACATGGCGCCGTACCACTTCTCCTTGTCGAGAGGCAATGTGCTTCTCTTCCGCCAGGTACGCGCGTCATCCATGCTGGCATACAGGACGTGAGGGCCGGCGTTGCTGTCGATCAGGACGTAGCTGGTGTCGCCGGAAACGGCCACCGCGCAGGGATAACCAACGGCATCGGCGTTGAAGGGTTCGCATTCTGTCCAGGTTGAGCCGTGATCGAGACTCTTCAGAATAGCGTTCCTCGTTCTCTTGTCATCCTTGAAATGCGTCAAGAACAGCACCGCTGTACCGCTGCCGGCCACCAGAGCTTCCTCGACCCATGCGGGTTCTTTGGGATCCTTCTGGTAGGCATCGTAGGAATACTGGAATTTGTTGTACTTGGCCCATGTCTTGCCGCCATCTTTGCTCAGAGCACACTCTGTCCAGCCATCGCTATTGTGGTCACTGGTGTTCGCATAGAACGCGGCAATGACTCCGTTCGCGTACTGGAGGCACACGGGGCCGCCGTGAGAGCATCTTCCCGGGTGATCATGCTGCATGTCGGCGACAAGTGTGCCGAACAGGGGATCGCCCAGTTGGGTGGACGGGTTGTAATCGTAGACGAGCGCCCCACCGATATCGGCGCCTTCTTCCGCGTATAGCGTCCCCGGCGCATGGAGGATACAACACAATCCTATGAGCGCGATCCTGAGGCATCTCATTCTCTGGCCCTTCTCTTGGTGAATGTGAAAACGCAGCATGGAAGACTGAGTGAGTTATAGAGCCGCCTCACCAGTCGCCCGCTCGCTTGCACCATTTCCGCCACAGGGCTTCATCTGACAAGAACCGCATGAAAACCCCGCCGATCACCGGACGAGCGCGGAAGCCCCTGACTTTGCCGGTGGTCGTGAAGTACCAGTCGGAGAACGGCACGCGGCTGGGGCTTTCGTTGCAGAACCGGTACAAGGGCTCGACGAGGGTCTTGAAATCCTGCTGGTCCTCAGCCAGCGCGGCCGCCCAGACAAGCCAGTCGCTCTTCGTGAAGTCGGCGCGCAGGTCGAGCGGAATACCGTATTTATTCTGATGGGCCATGTAGTAGGCCACCTCCTTGCGCGCCACCTCGTCGGGAAATAACCCCAGTCCGAGCAGCTTATCCCAAATCAGGTTGTACTTGAGGCTCCACGAGTCGGGCTTGTCGAACGTGAGGCGGTAGTGGTCGCCATCGTCGGCCATCGCCCCCCACTCAGCGGCCATCTCTTTCGCGGCTGCGGCATACGCGGTCGCGTCGTCTTTCCTGTCGAGCATATCGCACAGCATCGCGTAGGCGCCCAGGGCGTTGATGGCTTTGAGCGACAAGTTCGTGTTGTGCGCAAGATGACCGGTGAAATCGTCCGTACAGAGTTGGTTTGCAGGGTCGAGTCCATTCTCTTTGAGGTATTCGGCCCACTGGGTCAACAGGTTCCAGTGCTTCTCGGCAAAGGCCGCATCCCCCTCCGCCTTGGCGGCCTGCGCCACCATCAAGATCATGTTGCCGCATTCCTCGACGGGCATTTGGCGCTCGATTTCCGTCGCATGATAGGCCTGTCCATTGGCTTTGGGATAGCGCCCGACGTCGTGCGGTGCGAATGGGTGCGGCCACGCCCCCGAAGCCGCGTAGTCGAAGATCATGGCCGTCATCCCCTTGAGAATCATGGGTGAAAACAGCGCGAAGAAGGGAGAGGCCGGATACGAGACATCCACCGTGCCGGTACAGCCGTTGGAGAAGCATTCCTTGTGAAAGAACCATGGTTCGCCGTCAGGGCCGATGACGACCTTCCCGCTCGCCCACACGTGACGGTAGGAGAGGCCGATCAGGCTGGAATAGGGTCTCCCGCCCACCTTGGCAGCATCTTGCAAGAGCTCTTCGTCGAAAGCACGGCACCGTTTGAGGATGTCGGCATGGCCATCCAGGCATGCCTTCAGCATGGCGTTGAACGCGGCGTGTTCCTTGAACCACCACGGCCGGAGCCGTTGGTGCATGTACTCGATGGAATAGATGTCGTCGTACGCCAGGGCGACCATACGGCGGGCAGACTCCGCGCCGACGCGGCCAAGGTCCATCGAGCAGGCAATGACGGGCCAGTCGTCGTTCGCGGGCCGCGGCATGCGCGCATCGTCTGCTTCCGGAAGCTCGCCCCCATCACGGAATGCCGCGCGCGCGGCCTCATGTCCGCAGATAGACGTACGGTTTCCCTCTATGTCCGGCACGGCGACGTAGAAGTAGCCCCAGTCAATGCGAATGTTGTCCCCGTCCTTGGCGAGAACAGGCTGTTCTTTCGAGCCGAAGCGCAACAGTGTTGCGCCGGGAACAGCGTCGTTCATCCGTTTCCATACGACTAGCTGCTTGGGCTCGTTAACGGCCCATTCGGCCGTGGCGTCAACGTACAAGGCCACCGTGTGTTCGAGGCCGTCCCTGGCGCGCACATCGCAGGTGAGAAATGCCACGGGGCACGTTAGCAGCGCCGGGGCATCCGGCAACATGGGCGTCGTGAACGTTAGCGTCAGCTCAACGCCGTCTTGCTCAAACGTGTAAACGGTCTGCGTGGGCCGCACCTCGATGGAGGTTTGTTTTACGGCATCGGGACAGATTGCATCCGGTCCCATGAAGCGGTACGTCTTCCCATCGATGCGGACCATGCCGGCCATGGCATGAACAGCGCCTGTCCAGTGTACGGGCCACGAATCGTACAGGCAGTCTGTAAACGACCAGACACTCGTGTACGGGTCGACTGCGACAAGCGGCACGGCCGGCGGCCGAAACGGCAGCGGGTCTGCCGTGGACACGCCGGGTATTCCCAGCAGAACGACCAGCACCGTCAAAAAGAACTCGTAATGCGACTTCATTCCTTCTTCCTTCTCTCAGAGCCACCCACATGCCGGTCATTATAGCTTCCTTCATTGAATGCCGGAAACCGTGAAAATCACCTTGCCTTCCGCCAGCGAGAGGGCCAGCTTGCCGGCGATTACGCGAAGCGACCCCTTTTCGAGGGCGGGCGGCCGTCCACGGCGAAGGAGTAGGTGGCGACGTGAGTGACATTCCGCCGGTCACCGGGTGACTACCATGCTTTGCCTTTGGAGCCCAGTCGGATAACACGGACTGGTCACGGAGTTCTCATCTCAATCCGTGCTGTCTATGCTTTTGCAGCAGGGATGCCAGTTCTCTGGCTATATCGGGATGGTCGGCAATTATGTTGTTCTGCTCGCCAATGTCGATCTGCATATTGTACAGCTCAGGCGAGGATTCTCCGCCCCTTTTTCGTAATGCATTGGGTTCGAGGTACTTCCACGGCCCTTTGCGGATGGCCAGGCCCCGGGCCTGTTCGAGAATAATCCCGCTGCCGTGGGGATCTTTCCCGAGGAGCGCATCCATGTGGTTCCTGCTGTCGGGGGCCGCCCCCTCCGGGACCTCTTGGTTCAGCATATGGGCGAAGGAGGCCAAGAAGTCGACTTGCGTCACCAGTGCATTCGAAACGCCAGGACGTACCTCGCCGGGCCACCGAATGATAAGCGGCACGCGCGTGCCGCCCTCATAGATCTGGTATTTGCCGCCGCGGTAAACACCCGAGGCATCGTGGTCGCGGTCGACCTCGGCCGTCGATGTGAGGACGGTTGTACCATCTTGATACCCATCATCGTAGACCGGGCCATTATCGCTCGAAAACATGATGATGGTGTCCTTATCGAGCCCGCAATTCTCGATCGTCTTGAGAATCTCGCCGGTGGCCCAATCCAGTTGGGCCATGGCGTCACCCCTGTAAGTGAGTTTGCTCTTGCCATGGAACCGGGGATGGGGCGTACGCGGCACGTGGATGTCCTGCGATGCGAAGAAGAGAAAGAAGGGCCGATCGCGATGCTCCTCGATAAATCCGCAGGCCTTCTGCACAAAGACATCCGCCATTGACTCATCATCCCAAAGGGCTTGCTTCCCGCCTTTCATGTAGCCGATGCGGCCGATGCCGTTGATGACGCTGTTGTCGTGGCCGTGGGAACTGGGATAGTACGTCATGGCCTCGGGATTCACTTTGCCGTCGGGGTAGGCCGTTCCGGGAACGCTGTCGTCCAAGGGCTTGCCATAAGACACCGATATGGGATCGTCGGGATTCAGACTGACAACCCGGTCGTTCTCCAAGAAGACACACGGCACCCGGTCGTTGGTCGCAGGCAGAATGAAGGCGTAGTCGAAGCCGATTTGCCGCGGACCGGGCGTGACAGCGCCGTTCCAGTCGATAGCGCCTGCGCCAAGTCCAAGGTGCCACTTGCCGACCACGCCCGTTTTGTATCCCGCCTCTTTGAAGACATCCCCCAAGGTGAACTGCCCCGGATCGATGATCATCTTGGCGTCACCCGGCAGGACGCCCGTGCCCTTCTTGCGAAACGCCATCTCACCGGTCAGCATGGAGTAACGGGACGGCGTGCACGTGGCCGCGGCGCAGTGGGCGTCCGTGAAACGCAGCCCCTCGGCTGCCATACGGTCGAGGTTTGGCGTGGGGATGAGTCCAGCGCCATAGGCGCCTACGTCGCCGTAGCCTACGTCGTCGCCGTAAATAATGACCACGTTCGAGTTGCGCGCGACCTCGGCGCTATACGCGCGAGCGCTTAGCCTGTGGGCCGTCATCGCGCCAAAGACACCGGCCAGAAATTGTCTGCGGGTCATTCCTACTGGTTCTCCCTCGTTCACTCGATATTGCCCGTGTCCAGCCCGTTCGTCATCCCTGCCACTTGTAGCGGCGACAGCGTGAACACAACCGTTTCACCTTGCGTTCCCAGATAGCCGCCCCAGCCCACACGGATCGCGGTGACGGCTGACCAGTCGAAGGTGGTTTGGGAAGTCTGGCTCCATTCCGCACGTTCAAACTGATTCACGGACACAAAACTCCGCAACGTTCCCGGCGTCCCCAAGGCGCGGTTCGTGTTCGCGACATATTCCGCGCCACTGACGTCTTGCACGATAATGAGCAGCGGCGTAGACGCGGTTTGTCCTTCCGGAACGGTTGTGTCCACCATGAGGTACACAACATCGTGCAAGTCTAAGGGATTCTCATACGGAAACGATACGAACAGATGGGTGTCTACGTCTCCCTTGGTGAGCCGGGCGCTCGACTTCCACGCACCGTCTACCTGCTGCTCGACCTCGCCGTCGACGAACTCCCCCATCCCGAGCGTCGGCTGTACAGTGGGCAAAGCCGAGAGTCTCAATTCCCGCAGCAGGCCTTCGCCCGCAGGTTTTCGTTCCGGACGGTTCGGTTTGGCAAACCGGAAGAACATTCCACCGTAAGGGCCGAGACTCAGGGCTACATTGCTCGGCGACGCCAGCGACAGCGTTTGTCCGGTGGCTGGGTCCCATTGCTTCCCTTCGCCCTGCGCCGCAAAGTCTACTATGCCAGACCACGGGTCCCCGCTGTCATTAATCAGGAAGTAGACCTCACGGCCGTCGATCCTGCGATGGGTGACGCGAACCGGCGCGTCTCGCTGCGCCACCCGGACGTCCTGCTCCAAGAGTGAATCGAGAACTACCGGCAGCAACGCCTCGGATCCGGGCGGGAGAAACACCCCGGCGCCTCCGGCGTGGTTGGTCGAGAGACTCGGCCCTTCCACAGTGCCGAATACTTCTGTGGCCAACGCTTGCACCGCCGCGGAGGGAAACTCGCTTTCGCTGTTGGCCGGCAACCACGATACCGCGACGACCACACCGCCCGTGCGCCAGAACTCGGCCAGGTTCTCCCAGGCCAGCAAGGGCAACGTGTCCGCGCATGGCAGCACTACCACGCGCCACTCTAGGTCTCCATGTCGCAGCACACCCTTATCGACGCTGGCCTCTCGCAAGGCATGACCGTCCACGTACGTGAAATCGCGGCGTGCGTCAAAGAGACATTTGCCGGCAGTGCGATACACTGACTGGATGCGCTGTGCGTCTGGGGGACAGTCCTCTGTCCAGCGGCGCGAAGGCGCAAACCGCGGCCACACGCTCTCCACGGGATACACCAGCGCGATGTCGGCGACTTGGCGCCCGCCCTTCAGCATCGTGCAGCAGCGCCCAATCCACTCGTTGAGGCGCACCATTTCCTCCGTTGAAAGGTGGGCAAACGAATAGTAACTCGTTATTGTCGTGATGCCGTTCAGCATGAGACGATTGCACGTGCCGCGGATTTCGCCCTCGGTGACTATGCGTACAGGCCGGTCATCGCCCTCGCGACGATATCGCTGCACATGGTCCGAGGTTTCGCTCATCGTAACGGTGCGGCCCTCCAATTCGGCGGCACTGCTCAGCAGCCGCGCCACAAACCATGGCACGTTCGCGGGAATGCTGGTCAGGCAATCGATGCTTGGAGCGCTCAACCGCCGGATACACCGGAAGAAATCGCCATACAGCGGTATGTGCGTGAGCAAAGGCTCTTCGAGCAACAGGTGCCCGCCTGAAAGCGTATTGTGTTCATGACACCATGTCTGGATCTGGCCGAAGTAATTCTCGGAAACGAGTTCCCCGATAGTGAGCCAGAAATCGTGGCGCACAAGGCGGCCTTTCGCGCCCGCATCGACCACGAGCGCCGGAATGAGCGGTTCCAGCGCGTAGCCGCGCCGTTGCTCGAACTCACCCGGCAGATTGGGCGCCCAAGGCAACACACGATAGGGCTGCCGCTTCATAAACATACTCATCAGCGATGGCTCGTCGGTGAATGTTGCGATAAACCACTTGCCCAAGTCATCGCCGAGGCGTTTCGCGTATTCCTCGTGCGTCAGTTCTATGAACCGCCTCGTGGGTTCAGGCATCAGAAGATTGGGATAGGGGTTGGCGTCGGACAAGTTACCGTCGGCATGTGTGCCCTCGTGCAGGAAACTTCTCGTGAGGGCCATGACATGCCAGGAACCCTCGGGCGCATTCCACGAGAGCCGCCCCCCGCTCATGTGGGCCGAGAGGTCGACGGCCTGTTCCAGTTTGACTATTCCCCCCTTGATGGGAAACGCCGAGACACGCAGGAGTTTTCCTGGCGGAATGGCGATTTCGACCTCGCCGCCCTCCGACATCGCGTCCGCAATATACAGCCCTTCCGCCTGCCATTCCGGATGCCCGAGAAGCGTCAGGCCTCCCGCCTTGCCTGATGGATAGCCCCGCTCATCGTAGAGCCACAACGCCATGCCGATACGTTTTGCCTCGTGCACAGCCCGCACGAATGCCGCCCACTTGTCCTCGCTCTGGAGGTAGTCGGCGAACGACACGTTTGTCACAATGCCGCCGAAGCCTTGACTCACAAGAGACAGGAGCAGTCCGTCCTGGCCGTCCGGTCCGTCGGGGAGGCCGTGAACGATCTTCAGGATACGGGCCTCCGCTGGCGGGTCCGCGAAACGCCCGGCGAGCGGCCGGTCGGATTGGGGGACTGAGATCATGGCCGAGACCCTATTGTTGGGGAGAAGGGAGAGTGCCGGTCCCATCAAACCGCCGGGTCCGCCGCCGTCTTTGACGCGAACGACCAACACGTTTTCTTCGCCCGCCCTCACCACACCTGCCGGGACAGCATACCGCCGCCACACCTGCACAGCCGGAACCGCACGCGGTCCCGTCTCACCCACGAGACGGCCGTTGAGGTAGGTGCGGTCTTCGTCATCCACAAAGCCCAGGCAGAGCTGGAGTTCCTCATTCCCCCAACCGTCAGGCGTCACGAATCGGAAGCGGTACCAGGCAACGCCGTCGTAGTCCGTCCACCGCAGCCCCTCAACAACCTTCGGGGCCGCTCCCGGCCGCACATCCGTCACCCCCTGCGCCTCCCAACTGCCGGGAACCTCCAACTCGCGCCAGGCGCAATCGTCGTAATCCGGGCGATGCCAGCCCAGTCGTTCGCCCATCTCGTCGGGGTCGGTACAGAACCGCCACGTCGATTCCAAGTTGCCCCATTCCTCCGTCAATTGCGGGGAAGTCATCTGGCCGGACGCAGCGGGGAGCAACGCGACCAATGAGAACAGGCATGATGTTGCCGCCCCTACCCGGGTTAGACTCTGTCTCAAACGTGACTCTCCCTCTCGACAAAGCCCGGCGCCTTGGCCGTGTTAATGATTGTATGCGCCGCCATCACGTCGCTCGCCACCTTATGCACGCCCCCCTTCGTCAAAGGCCACTCGTGACGGCTCCGGAACTGCCGACGGCACCGCATGGTTTTAAGGATGACTATCGTTGGTCAGCATTTGACCAGAACCCGCCGGCAAATCTCAACAGCGGCGCTCAGCGCGCACACTTGTCGGTCAGCGGGTACGTTCATGGGCCATCTCGGATTCACACAAAGATCCTCATCGTTATCGGCGCCACGGCACGAGCCTTCCCGGCCGCGGCATCGAGTGGGTCGCGAATTATTTCATCTTGTTTGGGTCGTCTCGTCCAGGAACACCGGGAAGATCCTGCTCTTTGCAGGTCATTCATTCGTCATTCTTGGCATAGACGCGCACGTAGTCGACCTCGAAGTCGCGTGGGTAGGCCAGATTGGGGTCGACATTTCCAATCCAGCCGGAGTACTGGAAAAGGGCCATGAGGATAAACATCTTCTCCTGCGGGGTGGGCCCTTTGTAGGTTTCCACGACCTTGCCGTCGAGGTACCAGTCCACCTGCCCTTCCTGCCACGCCATCGCCCAGACGTGAAAATCCTTCGAGATGTCGATGTCGAGCTTGGGGCGGTGGTGGGCTCCTTTCGTGAAATGGACGTTTAGGTCGACCGTGGTGCTTTCGTCGGTGATGAATCGCCCTTGCTGTTCGATGATATCGATCTCGACCACGCCATCGCCGATCTTTTTCCGTTGGCCTTCGGGGGTGTATTCCTGTTTGGTGGGGTCGTGCTGATGGAGCCAGAACGCGCTCAGCAGCCCTTCACCCCGCGGGCACTTGCACCGAATCTCGAACCAGCCGTGCTTTTGCGCGAACTTGTCGAGGATCTGATACTCATCGGTGGTTGCCCCAAAGCGGTGGTCCGAGGTCTGCACGCAACTGACGCACGACGTGCTCTTGTCCGGCCGGAAGGGCAGCTTCTCGTCGATCCGCAGCTTCAGAACCCCATCCTCGATCACGCAGTGGGCATTGTGGTCGACCCACCGGCTGGGGTGGCCGATGCGCTTGAAGAATTCCTTGCGACCTGACCGGTACGCCGGAAACCAATACATGTCATTCAATTGCGGCCGGTCGAACTCGTCATGAAATGTCAGAGTCCACCCCGCTTTCTCCAGCGAGGGCGCAGGCTCTTCCGCTCCCATCGGGCTTGCCATACCGAGCGCACAGCACAGGCAGGTCAGACATATATTCCTACTACTCATCATTTTCTTCCTTTCATGGACGAGCTTTCATGCACGAGCCTTTTTCTTGCCACATAATCGGTCTGCAAATCGATGATCTTCCCCGAGTTGACCAGGAAACTCAAGGAAGATTCAAACAGGCGCCGTGAGAACGCCAAGGGCGTGGAATAGTGCAGGTCGGCAAAGGCAGTTTGCCGAGGAGGCGCGGGACACGCGCGGTGCCCTCATACTCAGAACACGACCACGCGCCGGTTCATATGGCTTCGCGTTAGCAGTTCAGCATCGCTCGCCCGGCCTCCCGAACAAGGTGCCTTGGTTGAGTGGCTTGTAGGGGCGGCCCAGGGTCAACCTGCCGTCTGCCACGAAGCCCTCGGGTCTGTCGGCGAGGCGCTTCACAAGGCGCTCGCGCCATTCTTCCAGCGCGGCACGATGAGAAGAGGCTTTGGCCAGGTCTCGGTCCTCGCGTGGATCTTTGTCGAGATCGAACAGATGCTCGCGGCCGTTTGCGGGGCGCCAGATATACTTGTAGTGCCCATCTGTCAGCGCGTGATATGCCTGTGCCTCGCCGTAACACGGGGCATGTTCAAAGTGGAGCCACTCGCGAATCCGCTGTTCATGCCCGCGCAGCGTTTGGGTCAGGTCGACACCGTCAACATATTCGGGGATGTCTACGCCAGCCAAGGCAAGCAATGTGGGCATGATGTCAGCGAGACAAACCGGTTGCATGATGCGCAGTCCCGACATGAATCCCAGTTCCGGTGAAGCTGCAATGATGAAGGGGACATTCGCCGAGCCTTCGAATGGCTCGCATTTGCGGAAATAACCGTGATCGCCCATCATTTCGCCATGGTCGGTCGTGAATGCGATCACCCAGGGCCTCTTGGCTTCTTCACTCCGGGCTTGGAATTCTCGAATGAGTGGCGCGATCTGGGCGTCGAGGTGTTCGATAAGCCCATAGTAGCCGGCTTGCGCGGTCCGGAGTACTTCGTCCTCTAGCAGCACGCGATGCCCCGGCTTGTCGCCCTCCGGCGTCAAGGCCTGCCAGTCCACCCAGTCGCCGTGTGCCGGCGGGGGTAAGTGTTTGTTTGCGTACAACGCATCAAAGTACTTCTTGGGAGGGAACAACGGCGGGTGCGGGGCATAGAACGAGGTTGTCAGAAAGAGGGGCTGCCTTGAGTCGGTCTCGCGGACGACGTCGCGCGATCGGGCCACGATCCATTCCGTGGGATGCAGGTTGTTCGCCAGAGGCCATGGTTTCGCCTGCCAATGATTGTAGGTCAGGCCCATCTCCTTCACGAAGGCTCTGAGCCCTTTGACCTCCGGCACCGCTTTCTGGAGGAACTTGTGATAGTCGTCGTTTTCCACATGGGTCGATCCGAGGATCTCCCGGTGATATCCGCAGGTGCCGCTTTCGGGCAGTTGATGCATGTAGCGGCCGACAAGAACGGTCGCATAGCCTGCATTGGCCAGTGCTGCCGGCATGGTCAGTGTTGAAATCAACTTCGCTTTGAATCCGACGACGCCGCTGGTCTGCGGGTAAAGGCCTGTGAGAAGTTCGTAGCGCGCCGGTATGCACGATGCCACGCCCGTATAAGCCCGGCGGAACAGCGTGCCCTGTTCTGCGAGTTGATCCAACATCGGTGTACGGACAGCCGCATGACCCAGAGCGGACAGGCAGTCGCCGCGCATTTGGTCCGGCATGATGAGAAGGATATCGGGCCGGACGTTGTCCTGGGCAGCGGAGAAAGAAGCGGGCTGGGAGGTCGCAGCGGCTCCCGCGAGCGCCGTCGTTGTCTGTCGGAGGAAATCGCGCCTTCTCATGGTTATGCTCCCGTGGTGGTTCGTCTGCTCCAAGCCTGACTTGGAACGCTTAAGGTATCTGCCTGCAATTCTGGCCGAGTGTATGGCGAATTCGCAAATGTGCGTCGCAAGGCCCTCCTGGGAACAGCTACAGGGCTTCAGTTTGCGCGGCTTCGCGGTAGCACCCCCACAGAAAGGCGGAGGTCATCCACCAACCACTTCGTCCGGTTGACTAACCCGCTGAGGCGTTCTTCAGGCGATTTGGACATCCAGTAGCGAGTCCTCGAGAAGATGGGAAATATCCTTCAGCGCGGCTGGCATTCGGTTCGGCGAAGGCTCTCGCTCCCTGAGGACTTTTGGTATACCCCTAGAACTGCTGTCCTGTGCAAGAACGCAAGGATATGCAACGTCCACGTCCTGAAGCGAGCCGCACAACCGCAAGAACTGCAGACTAGATTCCTGTGAGTGTCTTGCTTAGACTGGCACTTCAGAAGCGGTGAACATGGGGACTACGGAGAGGTAGAGGCCAATGCCGGGTTCGAATCACCCCGGGTAGAGGATCTTTGTTCGTCGGTGCCCAGGCGGTTGGGATGAAAGGAGGCCGTATGCGGAGTCGCGCAATAGGGTTGTTGATTCAAGCCTTGATGGGGGCAGCACTGCTCTGGCCCAGCGATGCGCCAGGCGAAGCCAAGCTACGCCGGCACGATATCTGCCATCTCGGGGCACAGGCGGACGGCGCCACGCTTTGCACGGAGACCATCCAGCGGGCGATCGTCCGGTGCGCCGAGGTCGGTGGTTGCGTCTACTTCCCTCCGGGGAAGTTCCTCTCGGGGGCGGTTCGTCTTCGCAGCGGGGTGACTATCCTGCTCGACGATGGGGCGACGTGGTTCGGGAGCCGCAGCCGC
>Ga0272441_10011081_pt1 | contig 13472 bp, 14 predicted proteins | sample SSMProp6N_FD_193582 | JGI IMG/M metagenome (GOLD analysis project Ga0272441, IMG submission 193582) | Marine sediment archaeal communities from Little Sippewissett salt marsh, Falmouth, MA, United States - SSM-Prop-6N | ecosystem: Environmental > Aquatic > Marine > Wetlands > Sediment ... | reverse complement strand
AGGGGCTTTAACGGCTCAGACAGACGCCCTGAAAATGACCTACCTCGGGACGGCCGGCTGGAAGATTGCGGATGGAGACCTGATCGTACTGATCGATCCATACATTTCTCGTGTTAAACTGGGGACGGGTCCCGGCATTAGTCCCGAAGATACCAGGGCCACGGTTAACCGCTCCGACTTTTTTGTTTCTGATGGCCCGGGTATCGACAGTCTGATCACCCGGGCAGATTTTATCCTTGTGCATCATGCGCACTTTGATCATTTGTCCGACGTACCTTATATCGCGAAAAAGACGGGAGCCAAGGTGGTTGGCACAGAAACCACCTGCAATATTCTAAGGGCTTACGGCATCCCGGACGAACAGCTTTATCCAGTCCGGGGGGGAGAGGATTACCAGTTCGAGAACTTTTCGGTGCGGGTGATCCCATCCATACATTCAGCCCTTAATGACAAGCACTATCTGGACTCCAGGACCTACACGGAAGTTCCCGAGGCCCCTTTGAGAATATCTGAGTTCATAGAGGGAGGTTCACTGATGTTCCTGGTGCGCTTTTCCCGTCACGAGGTGCTCACCATGGGCTCGATGAACTTTGTGGAGCGGGAACTTGAAGGGCTGTCCCCTGATATCCTGCTGGCCGGGGTCAACCAGTCCCAGCTTGGGCTGTATAATTACAACGAACGCCTGCTTCGGGTCACTAACAACCCCGATATTATCATCCCGACCCATTGGGATAATTTCCGGCTGCCTTATGGCTTTTCTCAGGAGGCCTCGGTGAAACTTAAACTGCTCCCGTTCAAGGAGGATGTTGCCCGAATTTCTCCTTCATCCGAGGTGATCATACCTAAGCATTTGGGAACAATTACCATAGAATAAAAAGCTTTGCTCAAGCCTGGTAAAATGGAGTAGATCCCATTGAAATGTATGGTTTGGCAATGTTAGAAGAACGGGGTTGTATTGAGACTTCCCTTGTCGCCTCCCAGCTTTGTCAACTACAGGAAATTCCTTATTTTTATAAGGGCCAAGGACAGTTCCAATAGCCCAAAAATACCTTGCAACTAGCACCAGGCAAGGCTGAGGTTTTACGGGGTTAGGCGAAGTATTCAAACGCGATGAAAAATGATCAAAATAAATCCTAAATACAATTCCAATGAAAAAGCTCGTTTACCTTTTTATGGTTGCCTTAACTGCCACATCCTGCGGAAGTGGGGTGAAGGTGACTTCGGATTATGACAAGACTGCTGACTTCTCAAAGTACAGCACCTTTGAATACTATGGCTGGAGTGACAACAGCGATCAGATTTTGACCCAGTTTGACAAGGAACGCATTGAATCTGCCTTTGGGAGGGAGTTTATGAGCCGGGGATGGAATCCCGTGCAATCCAACGGGGATGCAGTGGTTTCCCTCTACATCGTAGTGGACCAGAAAACGAGTTATACCTCTTATACGGACCACTACAATACGGGAATGTACGGCGGCATGTATGCACCCATGTATGGTTATGGATACGGGCCAGGCATGGGATTTGGAACCAGTACTACCACAACTACCCAAAATGATTATCTGGTGGGCACCCTGATCGTTGATGTTTTTGACGCCAAATCCAAAAAGCATATCTGGCAGGGAATTGGATCAGGGACCGTGAATGAAAACACCAAAAAGCGGGAAGAGCGTATCAACGATGCCGTAGCGAAAATCATGAAAGCCTTCCCGGTCCAGCCCGGGGAATAGAAGTATTGTCCCAGGTTATGACAGGAGCCAGGTGCTGCAAAGTCCGGCTTGATCTGGCCAGAATCACAAAATAGAAATCCTCCTGATACCCATTCAGGAGGATTTTTTATGGGCGACATTGGCCCGAATAGCCTTATGATTTCTACTGTTACAAGGTGCCCGGGCAAAGACGGACCGTCACTAATTATCACGGCTCAAAGTATCCTGTCCGGGCTGTGATATTTTAAAATTTCTTTAAATGTGGCACCTGGGATGTTAAACTGATCCTAAAGACTGTCACAAGTCGGGAAGTTGTTCGTCTATTAAGTAACATCAATCATCAATCAAAAAACAATCTAAGCAATGTTCAGCAAGGTAAGTCACATCTTGTTCCCGGCAATCAAAATCTACGGCTTGAGCGTAAGTTTCCAGGAAGCCCTGTTCAGCTTGATCACGACCATGCAGGTCGATGTTGTTGCCCTTACATACACCGTCGCTGTGGAAGGGCTCTTCATTTTCCTGAAATCCTCCCAATTCGAAGTTCCGGAGTGGCTCGAAGCTATGGAAGATCTCTTTTAATGGTGGGTGGTTCCTATGAATGCCAATATCCGGAGCAGCAATTCGCCAGGTAATCTGTATGTCCACAGGTAAAGAATGTTGGACTCATCAACTCCTTTGCATTCCAGAGGCCAAAGAATTACCGTAGAAATTTACACGTATTGCGCGGTGCTAAAGCGAGATTTTGTAGTTTGGCTCATTCAATTATAAGTTCAATCTACCGCACATGTTTAGATCCTTTTTCCTTGCCATCCTTTTAGGTCTCCCATTTGGAGTTTTTGCTCAAAGCCCGATCTATACACTGACGGGAGACCCCTCTGAGAACGAGGGGCGTTTCCGGACACTTGAAATCCGTGGTCACTCAGGAGGGCACATGTATTCAGGCAGCACGCTAACCTCCAAACTGGAATCTGGTTATGGGGCCGTGGAGGTGCGGTATGCATGGCAGAGCCGGGACGAGGATATCTGGGGGAAATACGGGTACCCTTCCTATGGGGTTGGGCTCTATGCAGGATTCATTGGGGACCCGGAGATTTTTGGGAATCCGAATGCATTATATGGCTTTATTAATTTTCCGGTAAGCAGACCGTCACGACGAAATCAGTTTGCCATTGAGCCCTCCCTTGGACTAACGTATAACCTGGTGCCTTTTGACCCTGAGAACAATCCCCTCAATGACGCCATTGGCGCTCGGATGGCGGTTTACTTTAACCTTAATTTTGGCTGGGCCTATCAGTGGACCCCTGAAATGGATATTACCTATGGGATTGATTTTACACATTTCAGCAATGGCCGGTCCTTCACTCCTAATTATGGATTGAATATGTTTGGGATCAATCTGGGGTTGCGATACCATTACAATGCAGACCAGCACAAGGTGGAAAAAGGCATGTACCCAAATCAGCGGTTACAGAGCAGGTTCCTGCGTAAGGAAAAATCACCCAATGAAAAAGTGGATGACAACCAAAGCCTGAATCTGTATGGGGCTCTGGGAACGGTTCAGAATATTGAAGATGCTGGAACGGATACCCGTTTTGGAACCGTATCTGTGGTACTGGACTACCAACATAAGTTCAATAACATGCACAGCGTCTCGGCAGGGGTTGACTTTTTCGTGGACAACAGCCTTAAGGAATCCTATCCAGAAGGAAATGGAAAGACAACCCTTGTAGGTGTGCATGCGGGCTACGATTTTATGTTCTGGAGATTTACTACCCTGGTACATATAGGTACCTATGTTACGGATAACCTGGGCAAGGATGCCCTGTTCCTGAGACCGGCCATCCGGTATGACATCAACAAATGGGCTTTTGCACAAGTGGGCCTGAAAACCATTGGTGCCGCTGCAGACTGGGTGGAGTTTGGAATAGGATTGCGGCCGTTCCGCTGGTAGATCAGGGCAGTCTGAAAGACTGCATTGAGAGTACCTGCAGAGTGCCCATAGCCTGGCGCCTAAACCAATGGGGGAAATGCCCCCCTCCCCCCTTATTCAAGATAGCTCCCTTTCCCGCAAAATCACTTCAGAGATGACACCAGGTTTTTGCCTTTTTATCAACCCCGCCATCCCTGCGATTTTTCACCGTCTATTCTCGCGAATCTGACGATCTCCAATTCCATTTCACTACTCATTTTTGTTCAATCGGGATTTTTTTTGTTAAAAAACTCCTTGCAGAGTGGGCTGTTTTTCCCTTTCAAACACCTCTTTAACTTCTTGTTTTCAGGTCCTTTCACCCGGAATCTAAAGTGGGATTTCAATCGTTAATAAAATGTTGAATAGTTCTTTAGCGGGACATTAAATTCATGAAAACAAAATGCAAACTTTACAGTGAAGATTTTTTCACCCCCTCTTTATTGGTGGATTCCGCTTTTGTGTCAGTTGCAAAATGGAGGTAGTTTTTGCGCTGTTTTTTTCGGCTCCACGGGTTTGTAACTAACTGAATATCAATATATAATTGCTTAAGTAATGCAGATTTCCCAGATTATCAAGCGAGATTCCAGCACTATGCCCTTTGTGCTGGAAAAGATTACAAATGCCATTGAGAAAGCCATGCACGCAGTGGGTAATGGAACCCGAAAAGACGCGGAGATTATCTCGATGCAGGTATACGAAGGCCTTCTGATCAACAAGGAAGAGGATCCCGATTACACTCCGACGGTGGAACAGGTCCAGGATATGGTGGAAGACAAATTGATGGGGAGCACCTTCCACGATGTTGCCAAGGCCTATATCCTTTACAGGAATGAACAGGCACGTCGGCGACAATCCAACATTTTCGAGAAAAGGATCAACCTGAAGCCCTATGAGTATCCACAACTCTACGAATACGTGCCCGCGATTCGGCACTCTTACTGGATCCATACAGAATTCAACTTTACGAGTGATGTGCAGGATTTTAAAACCCGGCTCAATGATGTGGAGCGGAATGCCATTAAGAACACCATGCTTGCGATCTCGCAAATTGAAGTTGCCGTAAAGTCCTTTTGGGGAGATATTTACCATCGCATGCCCAAGCCGGAAATCGGGGCTGTGGGTTCCACTTTTGCAGAGAGTGAGGTACGCCACCACGATGCCTACTCTCACCTTCTGGAAATCCTGGGGCTTAACCATGAGTTTAGCAATCTGAAAAAAAACCCCGTGATCATGAAGCGGGTGCATTACCTGGAAACTGCCCTTAAGAATGCCAAAAGCGAGGACAACCGGGAATACGCCGAATCCATCCTGCTGTTTTCCCTCTTCATCGAACACGTTTCCCTCTTTTCGCAGTTCCTGATTATCATGGCGTTCAACAAGCATAAGAACATGCTGAAGGGAATTTCCAATGCCGTGGAAGCTACTTCCAAAGAAGAGCAAATCCACGGGGATTTCGGCATCGATATTATCAAAATCCTGCAGCAGGAAAATCCGGACTGGTTTGACGATGGGTACAAGCGAATGATTCAGGATGTATGCCGGGAGGCCTTTGAGGCCGAAAGCAAGATCGTCGACTGGATCTTCGAGGCTGGTGAACTGGAATTCCTTCCGAAAAAGGTAGTCGAGGAATTCATAAAGAACCGTTTCAACAATTCCCTCGAGAGTATCGGGATCAACAAAATATTTGACGTAAACGAGGCCATCCTCCAGGAGACCGAGTGGTTCGACGATGAAATCATAGGGACCAAGCACGGGGATTTCTTCGTGAAACGTTCCATCAACTATAGCAAACGAACTCAAAGTATAACCAGCGAAGATCTATTTTAAACCATGCGCGAGAACACTGCAACCAACTCACTGAACGAAGTAAATGAATCGAAACCCTCAGGAGTCGATGACCTGATCCAGGCGAGAAAAGAAACCCTTAAAGAAGCAAAGACACAGGAAGCACCTTCATTTAAGTGGCTTACCGACCACAGCCGGCAATTCCTGGCCTCGGGATATCTGACGGAAGGCGTATCTGCTGAAGAGCGCATCCGGGAAATTGCCGAGCGTGCGGAGGAAATTCTGCAAATCCCCGGATATGCGGATAAGTTTTACAACTACATGGGGGAGGGGTACTTTTCCCTGGCTTCTCCGGTCTGGTCCAACTTCGGAAAACGCAGGGGCCTCCCGATCAGTTGTTTCGGATCCCACATCGATGATGACATGGGGAACATTCTCTATACCCAGTCCGAGGTGGGAATGATGTCCAAGCTTGGGGGTGGAACTTCCGGCTATTTCGGCAAGATCCGTCACCGGGGTGCCCCGGTAAAGAACAACGGGTATGCCTCAGGGGCCGTTCACATCATGCAGCTGTTTGACAAGATGGTGGACGTGGTAAGCCAGGGCTCTGTACGAAGGGGTCGCTTTTCTCCCTATCTTCCCATAGATCACCAGGACATAGAGGAATTCCTGGAGATCGGGACGGAAGGGAACAGCATACAACAGCTTACCCACGGGGTAACGGTTTCCGACCAGTGGATGCAGGAAATGATCGATGGGGATGTGGATAAGCGATCCATTTGGGCAAAAGTATTGCAGCGCCGGGGCGAGATGGGATACCCATACATCTTCTTCCGGGATCACGCCAATAATGGAGCTCCGGAGGTCTATCGCGAAAATGCTCATGAGATCTATGCCAGCAACCTGTGCACGGAGATTATGCTCCCTTCCAATGACAACTGGTCTTTTGTTTGTGTATTGTCGTCCATCAACCTGCTCCACTACGACAAATGGAAGAATACAGACGCCGTGGAAACTATGGTCCACTTCCTGGATGCAGTGATCAGCGAGTTCATCGAGAAACTGGAGAGCTACCGGGATTCTGAAGATCTGGACGACCGTCAGACCTTCCTATTTATGGAGCGGGCTTACAATTTTGCAAAAGAGAACCGTGCCCTTGGGCTTGGAGCTTTAGGATGGCACTCCCTCCTGCAGTCCAAGCGGCTGGCTTTTGACAGCCAGGAAGCCTATGACCTGAACAGCGAGATCTTCCGGACCATTAAGGAGCGCTCTTACAAGGCTTCAGAAGCGCTTGCCGAGCGCTTTGGGGAACCGGAAGTACTCAAGGGATACGGAAGGCGCAATGCCACCCTGAATGCCATTGCTCCGACCACTTCTTCTGCCTTTATCCTCGGGCAGGTTTCCCAGGGGATCGAGCCCATCTGGTCGAATGTCTACGTGAAGGATATTGCCAAGATCAAGACTACGATCAAGAATCCATTCCTGACCGAATTGCTGGACGAGAAGGGTATGAATACCCCTGAAGTTTGGAAAAGTATCCGCGACCAGGACGGATCGGTGCAGCACCTGGACTTTTTGACTGACCACGAGAAGGATGTATTCCGAACCTACGCGGAGATCGATCAACTGTCCATCATTTACCTGGCGGCGAATCGCCAGAACCATATAGATCAGGGGCAGTCGGTGAATATCCTGGTACACCCGGATATGCCGGTCAAGGAGATCAATAAAATCCATGTAACGGCCTGGAAATTGGGACTGAAATCCCTCTATTACCAGCACAGTATGAATGCAGCACAGAAATTCCGCCAGAAGAAGGAGTGTGAAAGTTGTGAGGCCTAGCATGGCCATGAGGTGGAATGAGGAACCGGGCTCTTAGGAGCCCGGTTTTTTATTGCCCTGATGTCCTGCCAATTCCTACCTTTATAGATAAATCCTGCCAATCTTTCCAGGCTGAATCTTATAACCTATGAGGACCTGTGAAATACGATGGTTTCTTAAGCCCCCCCTATCCGGGATAGAGGGTTGGCTGGAAGATTTGGAGGCAGATCGGATTACATCGGAAAACAGGACCGACTTCTATTTATTCCTTCCGGGCAGGAAGGATATCGGCATCAAAATCCGTGAGGGTCGCCTGGAAATCAAGCATCGCACGGCTCCCCCATGGCCAATACAGATTGCCCCTGCATGGGAAGGCTACCTGGAGGCCTGGGTAAAATACGGCTTTGAATTGGGGGAGAACAAGACTGAAAGGCCTCTGTGGGCCGGGGAGGATCCGACCTTGCATAAAGTTGTGAAGTACCGCCGGGCCATGTTGATCCACCAAACCGATGGGGAGTTGACATTCGGACCACTGCAATACGGGAACACAACTGCCATACAACTTGAATACACCAAACTACGGGTGCTGGAGGAAACCTGGTATACGCTGGGGCTGGAATGGCCGGAGGACATTGAACTTCAGCTCCCGGAATCCTTTTTCAGGGAGATTCTGGGTGATGATCGGTTAACCCGGGCCGAATCCATGGGATATGCAGAATTCCTGCAGCTTCTTAAGGGTTCCTGAAGCCTTTTTACTCTTCCAGTCGGAATCGGGCCAGGGGCGCCATCCTCGCCTTGTTCAGGCTTAAAACCCCATCGGCTATGGTATAATTGTCAGTCGTGCCGAGGACCTGATTCAACTGATCAGCGATTTGCATGTCCGGACAGGCCATTAAGGTTGCCGCCATTTTGCCAATGGTAATCCGGTCGCCCTCCCGGAGCTCATAACTGCCATTAAGCAAATTGCAGCTATTGTTGCCAGAAATTCTTCCAGATTCACTGTGGAATATTAGAAACGCTTCTTTCGAGTCCTCCCCGGAAGCAATTTCTTGACCCATTAATTCTGTAAGGATCCATTTTTTGTTCTCCAACCGGGTGTCTGATTTGTTTTTCATTAGCTGGTATTTATCGGCCAGGTCACCCGTTATCCGGTTTCCGTCCCTGTCCAGATGGAACAGGATATTTTCTCCTACCTGATACATCTGTGGTTCTCCCTTGTCCGGTTGGAGGGTGATGACCGAACCAGAAGGGTCCCAATTAAAGACCCCTGAATCGAGGCTTGCGTTTTCTTCCTTCCCAAGGTACGTCCTGGCCCGGAGGAACCTGCCGTCCGCAGACAAGGTAACACTGGTCCTAATCCCTTCACAATCCGCACAGGGGATAACTCCCTGATAGGTCCCACTCCAGTCGAGTGCGTTTTGGCTGTTATGCGCCTTATCCACATAGCCCGGAGAATCTGCTTCCGTGGTGGTTTTATCCGATGGCTCAGAGGCCTTATTAGGTTTACATCCCATTAGGGTGATAAAGAGCAGGATGCAAAGAAGGGTTGGGCAGGATTTTGAGGATTTCATCAATCTGATTTTTGGAATTCAAGCAGTTCAGTATTTCCCTCCAGGAGTCGCAATACCCCTTCATCGATTCGATAGGCATCGCAGCGGGACAGCAGCTTGAGGAAAACATTGGGCAGGGTCATATCCCCACAGCTCATCCGGGTGCTCATGGCGGGGCCCAGACGCAATTCCATCTGCCCGATGGAGGCAATGGATCCCCTGAAGCTGTTGCAACCGTCCGTTCCCATGTATCGGCGGTCCTTCAATTGAAACTCGATATAGGGCTTTTTAAGCCGCTCCGAAAATTCCACTTCAGACAGCTCCAGGCCTTCCAGCTTCCGAAGCACCCATATATCGTTAATCCGAAGTGCCGGATCCGGGGTTTTTTCCTCTACGGAAAGGAGGGTGTATTTAATGGAGCTGGCATCTGCAGGTACCTGGTCCGGATCCAGCTTTTCTTCCCGAACCCGGATTCGATAAAGGTATCCGGGCTGGTAATCGAATCCTATAATATTCGAATAGAAGTATTCCCACTCCGCCGACCCATCCTTTCGGATTTGAAGGCATTCCATGGGAGCTACCCCTGTACAGGGGACCCGGTAGCTGTTTACCCAATAGGTGACGGTTTGCATTTCTTTGTTATTGGAGGTGTTACAGGACAGGACGATCAGGAGGGATGCCAATGCCATCCCAAGGCCTTTTCTATGCCAAATGCTTTTCATGGTTTCAAGATACACAATCCGCAATAAAAAGGGATGACCCGCGGATCAATCTATGGTTAATTCCACGGAACCCAATGAAGGTTATTATCTGTTAAATTACGCCGTTTATCGTCTGGTAGAAAATTCTTACAAGCCTTTTATTTGCAGCACTTTATCGATGAACTGCACCGGCTTTTCCACTCACCTGAAAACCGGGTCCCTTGAACGGGATTCACCTCCACCCCTTCCAGGATGCCATAATTTTGTGGTGAATCCAAATCGGAAACGAATGAATACACTTTTACTCATTAAAGAAATCTATTTAAACGGGTTCCGTGATCTGGGAAATTTCCTGGTGAAGCGGTATTTCAAGATCTTTGCCTGGTTCAGTTTTGTGATGTTCCTGGTAGTGCTATATGCATTTTTGTATCGACTCTATACAGGTTTTCCTTTTGATTAAAAAGGGCAGCCTTTAATTTAGCTTTATGCTCCGAAGGATCGGACGCTTTCTGGAAATCTATCTTGGCCGTATCGAGGTGATCGTAATCCTGGCCATGGTATGTTATTTGATAGGAGTGTTGCTCATCCTGTATTATAGCATCTAGCCCTGCCATCATTAGGGCAAAATCACTTTCCTCCCGCATAGCGGCATCCAAAATCTGTCTGATTCCATGGAAGGTTTCCCAAATGGTTTTTATTGCCGGATAGCAGTGCAATAATGATCCCCAAGGCCTGAACCCCTGAATTTTTTTTATATCTTCAAACCGCACATTTCAGTGCAGCGAGTTCTTTTACAACCTTAATTTCACCAACCATGAGAAAATTAATGAGCTATGCCCTTATAGTCCTGTTGCTGTTTGTGGCATCCTGCGGGGAAAAAACCTCAGATGAAGAGATGGCCATTCGGGCCGAACGGGAACAAAAAGATGCCATGGCTGCCATTGAAGAGGCCAACCGACTTGTTACCTTGTATTTGCGTGAAGGCAAGTTTGAAGAGGCTGGGAAGTTTTTTGCTCCGGACGTAGTGCAGATGATCTCAGGACAACCCCCTATCCGTGGGCGCGAAGCCTGGGTGCAGGCACAGAAGGATGCTGCTGAAATGGGTGATTGGAGCCTGGAACTGGAGATCCTGGATTTTCAGTATTTAAATGGATCTGCGGTGGAGCGGGGACGTGGAGTTCAGACTTTTACGGCCAATGAGGACAGCCCCATCCCCTCCATGCAACTTACCGGAGACTATCTGGTATTCTGGAAGAAGAATAAAGACGGATGGCAGATCCAGTATGATTACGTTGTGATCAATCCTCCGGAAATGGCTGAAGAGTAGTCCCGGGCCCGGCTATGCATTCAAATTCCAGAAAACTTCATTGGGAGGAAGTTTATCAAACAAAACCCCTGGAAACAGTGGGTTGGTACCAGCCCAAACCCGAGACTTCCCTCTCATTGATCTCGCGCCTGAGGCTTTCATCCGACGCCGCGATCATAGATGTTGGAGGTGGAGATAGTTTTCTGACGGACCATTTGCTAAATTTGGGTTTCGGGGACCTCTCTGTATTGGATATATCCGGCGCAGCACTAGGGCGTGCAAAAGCAAGACTTGGCATACGGTCCGGAGAGGTTCACTGGTTGGAATCCGATATTCTTGAGTTTGAACCTGTACGATCTTATGCGCTCTGGCATGACCGGGCCACCTTTCATTTCCTGACGGAACCTTCACAAATAGATAACTATGTGAACAACGCTATAAGGGCGATTCAACCGGAAGGATACCTGATCCTGGGTACTTTCTCGGAGAAAGGTCCTTCTACCTGCAGCGGTCTGCCGGTACAGCGGTATTCCATTTCGGAATTGCAGGAGGTATGGTCACCGAATTTTGAATGGGTTTATGGATTGAACCTGGATCATATTACCCCTTCAGGGAGTGTTCAGGCCTATTCTTTTGGGCTTTTTCAAGGAAGGGACTGATGCCAGATCTTCTTACCTGGTTATCGCCCCCATCAAACTAAACCCACACCCCGCACTTTCCCTTCAGAACAGGCTCGCATGGCCATTGCCTGACCCTCCACCGCAGCAGCCATCATTTTTAACAATTTATATATTGGAATAATTCCAAAAAAAAGGAAAATATCCATAAATTAGCATTTCTCTTTTTTTCAAAAGTGTGATGCAAAAGACCATCCTTCATCTGGACCTGGATACGTTTTTCGTTTCGGTGGAACGAAAGCTGGACAGCCGTTTAAAACGCCGGCCCATCCTGGTGGGTGGCCTGAGCGACAGAGGGGTGGTGGCTGCCTGCAGCTACGAGACACGCGGCTATGGCATCCATTCGGGCATGCCCATGCGCATGGCCCGGGAACTCTGCCCGGAAGCCGTGGTGATCCGCGGCAATGCGGGAACCTACAGCAAACACTCCGACGAGGTTACCGAGATCATCAAGGAACAGGTACCCCTGTTTGAAAAGGCGAGCATCGATGAGTTCTATGCGGACCTTTCCGGGATGGACCGTTTCTTTGGCTGCTACCGTTATGCCACGGAATTGCGCCGGCGTATCATCCGGGAAACCGGTCTGCCGATTTCCTTCGGGCTTTCGGTCAACAAGGTGGTTTCCAAGGTAGCCACGGGGGAGGCCAAGCCCAATAACCAGTTGAAAGTGGATTTCGGATATGAAAAGCCCTTCCTGGCCCCGCTTTCCATCAAGAAGATCCCCATGGTGGGGGACAAGACCTACCAGACGCTTCGCAACCTTGGCCTGCGGCAGGTGAGGACCATACAGGAGATGCCCATGGAGGTGATGCAACGGGTGCTGGGGGCCAACGGGGGGGTGATCTGGAAGCGTGCCAACGGGATCGATAACCGCCCGGTAGTGCCTTTCTGTGAGCGTAAATCCATCTCTACGGAGCGCACCTTTGACCGGGACACCATCGACGTGCACCGGCTGCGGGGCATCCTGATCGCGATGACGGAAAACCTGGCTTTCCAGCTCAGGCGGGGCACCAGGCTGACCGCCTGTATTGCGGTCAAGATCCGCTATTCGGATTTCAACACCTACTCCAAACAGCTGCGCATCCCCTATACCAGTGCTGATCACAAGCTGATCCCAAAGGTACTCGGCCTCTTCGAACGGCTGTACGAGCGGCGGCTGCTGGTACGGCTCATCGGGGTGCGGTTCAGTTACCTGGTGCCGGGGAATTACCAGATAAACCTCTTTGAGGACCGGGAAGAGATCCTCAGCCTGTATGCAGCCATGGACCGTATGCGGGAGCGTTATGGGGACAAGAGCGTGATCCGGGCTTCAGGTATGGGGGCCCGCACCATCGGCCGGATGCACAATCCGTTCAACGGGCAGCCTCCCCCTGTGCTGGCACACAGGAAACAGTAGGCAGTAGCAGTAAGCAGGGGGGTGGAAGTTCAAGGTTTAAGGTTCAAAGTTCAAGGTTCCCCAGCTGGGTTTTTGCAGGGCTGCGTTGGGTAAAAAGGTTGAAACCATGATAAAAATAATAAGGCAATGAGGAGGAATTTTCGGTACGGCCCGTTTGAACGCACTGCCCACTGCGACTGCCCACTGCGACTGCCCACTGCGACTGCCCACTGCGACTGCCCACTTTTTTGAACCTTATAACCTTGGACCTTGAACAATCAAATTCGGGAACAAGACCAGTCCCAGATCACCAAACACTGAAAGCACAGCCAGCATGTACTTGAATTGCCACACCTACTACAGCCTCCGCTACGGGACCTTTTCCGAAGAGGCCCTGCTTGCCCTGGCCCGGGAATGTGGGGTGGGGCGCATCGCACTGACGGATATCAACAACACCTCTGCCGGGCTGAACTTTGTGTGCAGGGCCCCGGAGTTTCAGGTGGAGCCCCTGCTGGGGATTGATTTTCGAAACGGCATCGATCCGTGTTTCGTGGGGATTGCCCGCAACAACGAGGGGTA
>Ga0272441_10011078_pt1 | contig 13475 bp, 12 predicted proteins | sample SSMProp6N_FD_193582 | JGI IMG/M metagenome (GOLD analysis project Ga0272441, IMG submission 193582) | Marine sediment archaeal communities from Little Sippewissett salt marsh, Falmouth, MA, United States - SSM-Prop-6N | ecosystem: Environmental > Aquatic > Marine > Wetlands > Sediment ... | reverse complement strand
AGCATACGTGAAGAAGAAGCAACAAGAAGTCATTAACAAAATCCAGACACAACAAGACATTTATTTTTCAGACATCCCAGGTCTCTCTTTTGATAAAAAAGAAGGCTTGGTGGAAAGTGGGCTGCTCCAATTAAAAAAAGAATCAACTTTAAAAGGCAGACAGAAGAGTACCATTCTATCATTTTATAAATTTTATTTAGAAATTGCAGAGAAGGAGTTATGAAACTACGAAAACATGAAGTAAAGAAGTGGTTGATCAAACTGATGGCCATTCTTATTGTATTTTTTCTCATTTTTGCTGGTTTTATTGTGTTCTTTTGGAAGTAAAAATTCTCGATAGGTATTTAAAGAGCTCTTTTTATTCAGCGCTTCGATGATTTAATATGGTAGATAAAGAGCTGTTAGCCAATCCTGCACCGTTAGGTCTCATGGGTTTTGGAATGACGACGGTACTTCTGAATATCCATAACGCTGGTTTTTTTGTCTTAGGTTCAATGATTCTAGCAATGGGTATCTTTTATGGTGGTTTGGCACAAATTATTGCTGGTGCCTTGGAATATAAAAAAGGAAATACCTTTGGGGTTACCGCTTTTACCTCGTATGGTTTATTCTGGCTTTCCTTTGTGTTTCTTAATACACTACCTACTCTCTTTCCAGGATTTCAAAAACCTGGAGATGTTGGCTTAGGATGGTATCTTTTCATGTGGGGTTTATTTACCGGCCTTATGTTTATTTCCACCTTGAAAAAACCGAAAGCCTTACAGGTTGTCTTTTCAACATTGACGATACTCTTCTGGCTCCTTGCACTCAGTCATTTTGTCGGTAGTACAACTGACCTTGGTCAACTTTTGGGAACCATAGCTGGCTATGAAGGTATTCTATGTGGTCTCAGCGCTATCTATCTTGCTATGGCCGAAGTTATCAATGAAACCTATGGAAAAATCGTTCTTCCTGTCGGTAAACCTTCTCTCTAATACTCTTATATTTCAATAAGTTGGTAGGAGGCAGATCCAAGTCCGATCTCCTCACCATATTTTATTTGTTTCATAGGATCTATGTTTGTTTCCTGTAGAAAAACATCTTCTTTCACATTATGTATCAAATCAAGAGAGGCCTTATCGACTGCTACAGGATCATCTGACAATAAGTAGCCAATATCAGGACAAATAATGGGATCGGCAAAAGGATCACAATCACAACTTTTTGCAATGCGATTAACATCGTTGAGATACAAAACGTTTTTTTCATGAACACAAGCCTTTACAGCACAAGCAAGAGTGTATTGGAGATCCACATCTTGAAATGTCAACGCCTTATGTTCACAGAGATTGACACAAACTCCACAACCAAAACAAGATCTCAGATTTTGCTTCCAGGTGGAATGTTTCACTTGTAAGGCATTAAAAGGACACACCTCTGCACAGACACCACAATAGGTACACGCATCTTTGTTATAGACAGGTCGACAACCATGATGCATTCTTTTTTTTGTTTCCTTTGTCACACCGCCCATTCCAAAATTCTTAATGGCTCCACCCATACCAGTAGCAATATGACCTTTCACATGGGAGATTGCAAAAATGGATGACGCATGGAAAAGATGTTCTGCGACATCATAGTCTCTTTGTTCAATGTGTTGGGTAATGCCTGTATCATCAATGACCACAGGACAACCAATTTTCTTTACTGAAAAACCATGAAGTCGAGCTACTTTCTTATAGCCTGTTTTTGAATGTCTTAATCCTGGATAAGCAACAGTAGTATCCAAGAGATAGGGTTGGATCTTACGTTGTTTTAATTCCGTAATTACGGTTTTTACAAAAGCAGGTCGTGGGAAATGCTTATTTTTGATTTCTCCCATATGTAATTTCACAGGAACCTGTTTTTCTGAGAATTCTTGCATATTAAAATAATCTAATGCTTGAGAGACGTGTTGAGGATCGGTAAAAAAAATGACTTTTCTCATCCAATAATTTTCTCCCATTTTCGCAGTTTCAAAACACTTCCGAGAGACCCGCCACCCTTGATTTCTTCTCTAATGCGATTTTCATGTTCTTTGATATCTAAGGCTCTATTAGCAATTTCTTGGGCGATTTCTTTGGGAACAACGACGACACCAGAATCATCGCCAATGATCCAATCTTCCATATGAATCGTGCATTCTCCGCAAGTTATTTCTGCACCAATTTCACCAAATCCTTTGGGTTCCCCAGCATTTGCTGAGATGTGTTTACAAAAGAGAGGAAAATCCATTTGAATAACATCATCCAGATCACGGATGGCACCATCAATGACTACACCTGCAAGTCCTTTCATTTTTGCACTCCACGTAGCAAGCTCTCCCCAGATTGCTGTTGTCCCTCCATTGACATCAATGACAAGGACTTGGTTTTTCTCTGCTTGATCAATTGCTTGAATTGGTTTTGCCCAGTCGCCATCCATGGTTCGGACCGTGACTGCAGTACCTACCATATGAAATCCTAGCTTAATGGGACGAATTCCTTTCAGTACGCCCGATCTATGCATTGCATCTGAGATATTGGGCGTAGAGACCAACGAAAAAGCTTGTCGAAGTTCTGTATTGTCATATTTTTTAAATAAATCTGTTTTGAGTGCTGTTTTCGTTGTTATTGCTTGTTTGATGTGTTGTGTAGCTTTCGTGACATTTTTTGCCTTGGTAATAGCACCGCCAACAATAATGATAGACGCTCCCAGAGCAACTACTTCAGCAGCAGTTTCGCTATTTAATCCTCCAGCAACAGCAACAGGTATAGAAGTCTTTTTTATGACTTCAGAGAGAAGTGTTATGGGATTTTTTGCCTGCATTTGTTCATCAATACCGACATGAAGACAAAGAAAATCGACACCTAACTTTTCTACTTCTTTTGCTCTTGTAAGTTTATCGGTGACACCAATTAAATCAGCCATTATTTTTGTTCCATATTTCTTTCCAGATCTTAGTGCGTCTGTTATAGTACTATTATCTGCTGCAGCAAGGATACAGACCACATCTGCTCCTGCTTTGGCAGCCATTTCTGTTTCAAAAGCTCCCGTATCCATCGTTTTCATATCTGCAACAAGAGGGTTGTCTGGGAATTCCTTTTTTAAAAGACGGATGATGTCCATTCCCTCACTTTTTATGAGAGGTGTCCCTGCCTCCAGCCAGTCTGCACCTCCTTTAATAGCATCTGCTGCAATAGTCAATGCTCTCTCTTTATTGAGCAGATCGAGGGCTAGTTGGAGAACAGGTTTCATTAACCGATAATAAAAGATAATTTATAAAAGACTTTTCTTTGGTTCTTATGTCAACAGGATATGGAAAGGAGAGAGATTAAAAAAGTATTAGGGGGAATCTCCCTCCTCGCCCCACAAGCTTCCGGAGATATGATTTCCCTATATAAAGCTAATTCAATCAATGTTAGCATAGTACACGATTTGTAAAAAGAGAGCATTAACGATTGATTTTTCGTTTCTTCAAATACTGAATGAGTATCAAAAGCAATGATACCACTGCTATACCAACAAAAATATAAATAAAAAATAACACGCCACGAATATTTTCTATCTCGGGACTAGGAGTTATTATTATTTGAATAGTATTCTCAATATATCCTGTTTTTGAGACATTGACGTACACCTCTTCAGCTTTATAGGTTGAAGGGGCAAGTAATTCTACTGATCCATTACTATCTGTTAGATAGGTTTTTTTTTCAAACGTGATGGTTGCATTCCCAACATTATTTCCCTGTTCATCAACAACCGTAATAACAAACATAGTTTCTTCAAGTATTGCTGGATTTTCAACAATAGGATAGAGCTGAGGAATATCAAGAATCGTAATGTTTTTGCTACTTGCAGTATATCCCTCTTTTTGTGCAAGAATAGTATAGGTCGTATTATCTTGAGGAAGAATGCGTGGTGCTTGGAATCCTACGATGCCCTGAGAATCCGTGATATTTGTTTCTTTGTTAAAGGTCACTGTGACATTGTCGATAGGAATACTATTTGCTTCTATGTTGATGTTAAAAAAGGAGTTTTCCGTAACTTCTGAAGGGCTTGAAATAGAGAGTTGCAGAAGAGATTCTTCTGAAGTTCCTGTTTCCTGAAACCATACAAAAAAAGAAAACAGGAACAATAGCACTAGCAATGCTGAAATCTTCAAACTCACCACAGGTCTGATAACTTTTAGGTAAATAATAACATTTGCAATGTGATTTCTTAGTAGAAGGATTTTTATAAATAAAGTCTTATTACTTTTAGAAAATAAATATGATGATCAGGTGGAAAGCATGGTAGAATCTTGCCCGAATTGCGGAAGTGAAGTTGAAGCTGAATATAAATTCTGCCCCGATTGTGGAAAGGATATGAGTGCTGGAAAAAGGCCACAACCAGAAAAAATACAACATCCTCCAAAGAAATCTTCAACAAAACAGTTGACATGGCTTACCACTATGCCAAAAAAAACTCTTTTTTCTATCATAGCTGTTGTAGCTATTGTCGTTATTGTTGGAGCAGCAATTGTAGTGTATTCTCCTTTTGAGGGAATGACAGCAACAGTATCTGGAGCACGGACATTTTCCATAAAGGTTACCAATACTTTTGAATCTCCCGTAGAGTGTCATCTTAAAGTTGGACAAATACGATATGGGGAGAACTTTGAGGTCCTTCCAGGAGCATCGGAAACTATTACCATCAAGGAAAAAGAACTCTTCCTTTGTCAAGATGATTATTCCATAACTCTTTATGCGACAGTTCCAGACTCAGCAGATTATGGTTACGGTAATGTTTACGAAGATGATACTGCTGGTCTTGTTTCAGAATCAGCTGAGTTCATCGTGTCACAATCTGGTAGCAAACTTGTAGTTGAATGTATTAGTTTTTACTAATTTACATTCAATCTTTTTTTAAATAACTTATTTTACATTCTACAAAAATTTCATTTATCAATCTCATAGTAATGTATCCGTTTGACTATTTAGCACCAAATATTTTCGTGAAATAAGAGTGATTAAGGATTTTTATTTGGTTTTTCCCAAACATTTTCCCATAGTATTTAAAGAAAGAACAACATAGAAAACTAGTGGTATATACATGAGTGAAACTATGAGGCAATTCATTATTCTTTTGATCATTATCTCTGCCTTTATTCTCCTTGCAAAACTCTTAGCTGAAAAAATAATTCTTTTTTAAAAATACTATTATTTTTTTCTAGAAATTTGATTATTTACAAAAATATAAAAGTGGACAATTGATATGTCACCTGCACTTAATCTTTTTACAAAAAACGTGAGAGAATGGGGGATTAAGTGAGGTGGTGAGGAGATGTGATTAAAAACAAAATTCCCCCGTTCTCTAGAATATATATTGGGTTCACAAGTATATAAAGTTTATTATAAAATTATTGTTTCATAATTATTGAACTATCATTCAAAAATTGCTAGAACATTTACCAATAGACACGATTTGTAGTTGGTGGCTTTTCTCCTTTGTTATATGTGCCACCCCAAGTATTTAGACCCGCTTTTTCATCCTTCTTGATTTTTTGTTGCAACATAGCAAGCATGTTAGGATCATCCATACCAAGCTGCTTCATCTTTTTAAGGGTTGGGATACCATTTTGTGTCCATCCTCTACGATAGTAGACAGCATCTGTTAATTTTTCATACTCATTTCGTCGAAAATCATACAGAAGTTTAATTTTTGAGGGAATGTCCAGAGTATCTATTTTCTTTTGAGAAACACCCACTTTCTCAAGGAGCTGTTTGTCATAGCGGTCTTTTCGTGAGAGATATTCCATTTCGGTAACGGGTCCCATCGAGCGATAGGGAATCCAATCATCCTTTCGTTGTCCCCGCCCAAGCCACACATTCATGGCACGTTGCCAATTATAACAGCGTTCACTTTGGAGGATCAATTCTTCTTTCGTTATATTCCAACCCGTCACTGCATTTTGAATATCTACATAGTTTTGGACATGCTCAGGAACTTTGGCTGGTTCATCGATTTCTGCGTTATTGGCTGGTTCAATATCATTCCAAGGAAGTTTACAAAGACCGTTTAATCCAAACCACGTGCGCCACATAGGAAAGTAATGAAGTGCCTCTGCTTTATCTTGAAACGTTGGGATAGCATTGTTGACCATATCCATGAAGATAAGCCAGGCTTCATCATGTTGCGGTCCTTTAAGGGTTAGTCCATAACCACCTTGCATGGCAAGCGATTCTTTGGTCACATACTCAGAATATTCTAATCCTTTACTTTCCATGCCGATGTCATTCACCAGCTTGGGATTGCCCCATCCTTTGGAGATAATCCACTCTTTTACACGCTTCACACCTTTGGAAGCTACCGAGAGAAATTCCCCCGACTCTCCCTTGGCCATTCGATGCATAAATTCCAAGACAGCTTCTGCATTGCCAAAACAGAGTTCCAAACCATCGCATCGTGTTTTATTAAGGATACCATACTCATATAACTCCATATAAAAAGCAATGGCGGTTCCTGTTGAGATGGTATCTATACCATACGTGTCACAATAGAAATTAAATTCAAGAATCCACAGAGGATCCCACAAACTCATATTGGCCCCACAACCAATCGTTTCATATTCAGGGCCATCAACCGTGACCTTCTGACCTTGATAGGGACCTGTTTTTACCGTGAATCCATCCACGGTTTTTGCACAGGCCATCGTGCATCCATGCCAACAACCATCAGGAATAATTTTCGTAAAATAGCGATAAAAATGAGGTGAATAAATCTTTGATGCTTTCGGAAACGATCCAAACCGATAATTCTCAGTTGGCAACAGATCATACTCATCCATGATTTCAACAAGATGTCCAGTTCCCACTGCTCGCATATTACATTGATAGCGGTCAAGATCTCGAATTTCCCGATGAAGTTTCGTGCCAACTTCCGCAAGTTTCTGGGGATCATGTGGATTAGTTAAGACACCAGTTACTTGTTCGACTTTGACGACAATGGCCTTAATGTTTTTATCTCGAAAGACAGTTCCAAGACCACCGCGTCCCGCTTGTTTCATGCGAGGAACCTTTCGCCTGATATCATAAAACGAAAAATTAAGACAGCCCCACCAACTGTGCTCTGCCCCTTTTCCAGCAGAGATGACGGATACCTTTTGACGTGCCCCATCCGTATTTTCTGAGGCATACATGTGGGTCAGTTGTTCATTAAGGAGATGGGAATTTATTTCTTCTAAGGGTGCTGTTTCAATGGTGACTGTTCCCTGTTCTCCATCAATAACAATAATAATATCTTCCTGTGCCTTTCCCTGAATCTCAAGGGCATCAAATCCTGCGAATTTAAGATACGGACCAAAGAATCCACCTACATTACTATCACAGATGATATCGGTTGCGGGAGAGATCGTAAGACACAATGATTTTCCAGAACCTGGATATTGCGTAATACCACAGAGAGGACCATTGGTAACCAGTAATTCATTTTCGTCACTATTCCATCGAGTAGTAGGTTCGATTGCATCCCACAGCAGTTTCAAGCCAAATCCTCGGCCACCCGTAAATTGCTTTTTCATCTGGTCAGTCACTGGTTTTTCTTTGATGGCGTTTGTGGTGAGGTTAATGTAAAGAGTTCTATTGGCATATCCTTTTTTGATTTCCTTCTTCATATAGTGATACTGGAAAAGTTGAGTATGCTGTGCTTGTAGGTTCTGTACATCCCAGTGATGCTCGGTATTTCCGGTGCTATACTCTTGAATGGGAATCTGACCTTTTACGATGGTGATACCCCCTGCTTATGATAGACTACTTGTGAGATGGATGCAACTTTCTTTTCGACAAGTTCTAAGGCTTGCTCAGGGCATGCTCGTACACACGCACCACAAGAAATGCACTTGAAAGGCTCTATGCGCACCTTTGATGTTCTCATCGCACCAATAGGACAAAAACCAACGCATGCTTGACATCCAATACAGATCTTTGTATCAAGCCAGACCACACCGTTCTTTCGTCGGGTTAAAGCCCCCACAGGACATATGTCTAAACATAAACCCCGTTGATCACAAACATGCATATCATAGCGTTTGCCTTTCTTGATAATTCTAAGAGCTGATTGCTCGCCCCCATCCTTTGTTTTAAAATGAACATTCGAACAAGCTTTCTCACAATCCTTACAGCCTGTACATTTCTCAGGATAAAATGTTAACACTTTGACACTCTTTGGTTGATCCATATCGAATGTCTCCCTATGATCCAAGCGTGAGTATTGTGTTGACAATGACAATACACCAACAGACCAGTGAGATGCCAAACGTCGTTGGATAATAGAGACGATCTTGTGTTGACATCTTAAGGTTTCTTAGGGAGATAATCGTTGGAATAGTAACTGCTCCAAAAAGTGCTGCAAGCAGACCACTAGAAAAGATCTGTGGTAAAAAAACAATGAGATTTTCAAGGTAAAAACCTGCAGAGGAGACAACAGGCGTGAGAATTTGGGTAACAATATAACCACCAACGTAGAGAAGATACGCTGAGACAATGCCCATACTAACACTCATTCTTAGAGGATGTAATTCCTGTAAATTCAAGGACATCTTGTACCAAATGATTTCAAAGAATGCTCCTTCAGCAGCTATGGCAATAGCTGAGCAGATAAAACACCCTCCAAAAGGATTGAAAAGTCGCATCGCTCCAGCAACAAGACCCATACCTAATTGCATGCCTCGTTGCTGATAGTACATACGACTCATAACCATCAAACCAATGGCAAAGAATCCTGTCATTATGGCACCAGCGGGAAGATCAGCTTCATGGAAGATCGATCCTAGGATACATTCTGCAAATCCCCATAACGATCCAAACACAAGGATGCCTGCAAAAAGCTTCATATTCTTCATATTACTCTACCTCAATGCGTACCACATCTTTTACTCGAAATGCTTTTGGTAAATCAGAAAAGATGGTTTGTCGTTCCTTTGTTAGTAATCCGTTCTCTAAATGTTCCCATTGAACCGTTTTTTGATAGCCATCTGCTCCAATGATCGTATAGTCATGCTCTTCAGGATTTCGAATACCAATTTTTTTCATGATGGTTGCTAAACCAGCACCAGCATAGTCCTCGATTTCTTGTTCATCTCCTAGATAGAATAATTGATCAATCGTATACTCTTGCCCTTGAATGTCAATAACCTCTGAATTTGATTGAATGGCATAGACATACACCGTTGATATGCTTGAAAGTACCAGCACCAACAAAGCAAGAAGTGGAATGAGACGTTCCTTCCCCATAAATATCGATGTCACAGATACGGGGTTTGCTATTTAAAAATTGTGAATGGTTGAGGAATTGCCAATCCTTCTTTTCTAATTTTTTCACTATATTTTCGTAAGGTCTCCTCGTCCTGCGGTCGCCATTGAATTCGTTCTAAGAGAGCATAGCTAATTTCTTTTGAGATGCTGTGCACTTTCCAAGAAACAGAGGTCTCATAGGAAGTAATAAATTCCTTGCATAATTCAAACTTTTCCTCTGTAAACATAGGATCTGTGCTCAGAAGAGATGAACACAGACTTGCGATATCTTCTTCAGGTTGTCCCTTTCGCGATTCCTCGAAATCAAGACCCCACACTTTGTCGGTAAAGATGAAATTTCGTAAATTTGAATCGCCCCGAATGATGAAATGATCCTTAGTATGAAAAAAGGTATGAAAGGTACCATACCACTCTGCGAGAAGCGTAACTACATGTTTCTTTTCTTCAAGACGTACTTGGTCATCGTTGAGAAGATCACAGACATTCTTTCCAATAATATAGCTCATCAAAATAACGTTGTGCCTCTCGTCTTTCTTAAACGGTGTAGGGATATTCAGATGAGGAGCGCCCTTCTCTAGGATAGTATATTCCTTGAGCATATTATTTTTCAGACCAGGCACAAACCATTTGATGACACGAGGTTTTCCATTGAGAAGGATATAACCCACTGTGTTTTTATGACTCTTAAAGTGCTTTTGGATTTGTGCAGTGGCATACTGCTTTGAAGAGTGCAGCAATTCTTCAAGACTTTTCATAGGGAAAAGCTCCAGTTAGATAACTTCTATGTCCTTTGTATTTTTTGCGGTCAGATAAATACCGCCCAAAATAATGGCACCACCAAGGAGAGTGTACTGGGAAGGTATTTGATGGATCCAGGGAAGCGCATAGGCAAGAAGTGATGATCCAATAGGTTCTCCCAACAGAAAGACGGAGGCAACCGAGGCACGAATATATGCTAGTGACCAATTATAGAGGGTATGGCCAAAAATTCCTGAGATCAAAGCCATTAGGAGAATAATGCCGTAATCCCTCATACTAAGATAGGCAAGAGGGGCTTGATACCAGAGACAGATGAACAATAACGCGATGGTAGCCACAGCATACACAACAAAGGCATAGGGCAGAATTGACACTGTTTTCCGCATTTTTTTGCCTCCCAGAATATAGAGGCCGGCTGCTATTCCCCCCAGCATGGCAAGAATATTTCCTTCAAGGGTGTCGATGGTTAAAGATACCAGTCCATAATTTCCATATACTAGAATGATTACACCAAGAATGGAACAAGTAATTCCAAGAGCATTTATTTTTGAAATTCTTTCTTTCAGAAAGTAATAGGAGACTGGGGCAACAAGGATCGGATGGGCAGTCACTAGAATAACAGAGCTGGCAACTGATGTTTTTGTCAGTGACGTGATCCAAAACGAAAAGTGGGCTGCAAGAATACACCCTATGAGAACCATGAAAAGTATAGTCGAGCGATCAAGATGAATGAGTTCCTTTCTACTTTGTTTTTTTAAGAGAAGAAAGGGAAGTAAAAGTAAGGTAGTAAAGAACAGACGATAGAACGCAATACTTAAAGGAGGAGCCTCACAGGAGATAATAAAAATGGAGGCAAAAGAAACTGCCACGATGGATGAAAAAAGGGCAAGATAGGGTTTCATTTCAAACTAGTTAACATATTTCTTCATTTATGGCTTTCTAGTTTTTATAGGTAAGAGAAGTATTTATATAATTTAGCTACTATAGAGTTCTTTAAGGGAGGAAATACGTGAAGAAATTCCTAGTACTCTTGATAGTTTGTATTCTCCTTGTTTCTCCAAGTGTTATGCGAGTCACTTCTTTTCAAGAGATGAGTGAGAAACCATCAGAGTCTATAGAAGGTCCTATGGATTCACCATGGCCCATGTATTGTCATGACACAAGACATACAGGAAGAAGTCCTTATAGCACAGCAAATATTTGGGGAGATGAAACATGGAAATTTGAAACAGATCATCATGTAAGAGGCTCCCCTTTAATAGATGATGAAGGAACTATTTATATAGGCTCTCAGGAATTTATTTCTATCTATCAAAATGGTTCATTAAAATGGAGTTATGATAATGAAGGGGATATTGAATCTGCAGCTGCTATTGGAGAAAATGATGTTATTTATATTGGAACCATATGGTGCAGTATAGTTCCAAACCATCTACTTGCGATATACACAAATAATGGAACAGTGAAATGGAAATTTGAAGTTGATCATTGGATATATTCTTCACCAGTGATAGGAAATGATGGTACTATCTACTTTGGGTGTGCAGATAACTTCATCTATGCACTATATCCAGACGGCTCTTTACGATGGAAATATGAGACAGATGCCATGGTATTGTCATCCCCAGCAATAGGTGAAGATGGTACTATTTATTGTGGATCCCATGACCATTATCTCTATGCCTTATATCCAAATAATGGAACTCTCAAATGGAGATTTCCTACAGAGCATTGGGTACGAACCAGTCCTTGTATTGGTGATGATGGTACCATCTATTGTGTCTCTTTGGATGAACATCTCTATGCCATCAATCCAGATGGCACGTTCAAATGGAAAACAAATGTTGGTGCAGGTACATCACCAACAATGGGAAGAGACGGTACCATTTACTGCGGAGCAGATAAACTGTATGCAATAAATCCGGTCAACGGTTCTGTGATGTGGAGTTATGATAATTCGGGGTATATTTGTGGTGGAACTCCCTGTAGTTCTCTAGATGGAACCATTTATTTTGGAACAGATAATGGTAGGATTTATGCAGTGAATCCTGATGGTACCGATAAATGGAACAAACAAATCGGAAGCAGGATTGAATCAGCTCCTGCCATCGGTGAAGATGGAACAGTCTACATTGGAGCGTTCTATGAAACCTATGGATATGTGTATGCTTTTGGACCTGGAGATCCAAATAGGTTTGAAATAGTATCTCCAGAACCAGGAAATCTGTATCTCTTCGGCAATAAAATATGCCCGACCTTCTTTGGTAAAACCCGTATTGTTGGAGATATTACAATTGGCATCAAAACCTATTCTGAAGAGGAACTTGAAAACATATCCTTCTACATTGATGACACCTTGATGTTTACCGATACACAAGCTCCTTATGAGTGGACCCTTGCAGAAAAGCTTGATACCTGGGGCTTTGGCTGGCATACCCTTAAAGTCATAGCAACCTACGAAGGTGGTTGTGAGTGGACGGAAGAGATGGACTTCTGGTTTTTCCATTTCTAAAACAAAGAACAAGAGATTTAAATAAGAGTATCATTATAAAATAATTGCATCATGAAAAGAAACGTTATTATCTCTATCTGTCTCTTCCTATCTATATTAGTTCTTTCGACCCACAGTTCAGCACTTTTATTGCCAATGAATCACTACAATGGTTTTACAGATTCTCTACCTTCCAAAAGAACCGTTGATACTGATTTAACAGCAATGCTTCAACACATTAACGAATCTATACTCACACAGCATATTCAAACCATCCAAGATTTTGGTCCCCATCCAACAGGATCACAGACTCTTATTCAAGTACAAACTTATCTCTATGATCAATTAGAACAAACCAATTTTTCTGTTTCCTTGCTCCCCTGGAAATATAAATTCAGACAAGGAGAAAATATTGAAGCTACTCTTGCAGGGAAGGGAACATCTGATAACATCGTCATTCTCTGTGCTCATTATGACAGTGTGGCTATCTCTCCAGGTGCTGATGATGATGGATCAGGGGTAGCAGCACTTTTATCCATTGCTGAGGTCATTGATTCCTACGAGTTTAACGCGACCATTAAATGTGTCTTGTTTTCAGGGGAAGAACAAGGTCTCTTAGGAAGCCATGTCTATGCACACCAATCATATCTCAATGATGACTATATTATTGGAGTTATCAATCTTGATGGGATTGGTTATGCAGAGACTACTGATGATGGAAATGCGATCAGAGATCTTGCTGATGAAGAAGCAGAGTGGATGGTTGATATTAGTACCACTCTTGTAGAAACGTATGATGAACTTATCGATCTCACTCTGCTTCATCAGTCTAATCGTCCCATTAGCGATCATGCATCCTTTAATGACTTTGGGTATGCCTCCAGTTACTTTCTAGAACAGACCCTCAACCCCTACTATCACACCTCAGAAGATAC
>Ga0272441_10011077_pt1 | contig 13476 bp, 9 predicted proteins | sample SSMProp6N_FD_193582 | JGI IMG/M metagenome (GOLD analysis project Ga0272441, IMG submission 193582) | Marine sediment archaeal communities from Little Sippewissett salt marsh, Falmouth, MA, United States - SSM-Prop-6N | ecosystem: Environmental > Aquatic > Marine > Wetlands > Sediment ... | reverse complement strand
CTGTTAACCGGTCAAAGATTCACTCAGGGAGCGGATGTCGTAGAATGGACCATTTTCTGGGGTGATACGTTGTACATGCAACGATGCCATAGGTGCTTGTTCGCCTTTAAGTAGGATGTATCCTTTTTTTCGATCCTTGGGGCTGTAATATGCATTACGTTTCTTTTCGAATTGTTCCAGGATCTCTGCTTTAAGACTAGGCGCGCGGTTGCGATGTGTGATGACCATGAAATCGTCATTCCCAATATAACCCAGGAAATCATCTTCGATCTTGTCCATGCTCAGGGCTTCTGCCAGCAAGCTGGTTATATCGCGCAAGAGATCGTTAGCAGCTTGGAAACCATGTACTTCTCGAAGTGGGTCTAATCCCGTCACGTGAAAACGTAACAAGGCCCAATCACCAGTGGGGTCCTTTAGCAAACGACGCATTTGTTCCTGAACCAGGCCGCCTGCAGGCAGCCCTGTGACAGGATCCATACGATTGGAAGAGTTTGCTCTTCGCAATGCATTGCGGATGCGGAGCACGACTTCATCGGGATCAAATGGAGAGGCGACAAAGTCATCTGCTCCTAACTCCAAGCTGCTGAGCCGTTCCCTATGTACGTTTTCATCTGCCAGGAGCATGAGGTAGATGTGGTGTGTGCGCGTCATTGAGCGGAGGTGTTGTGCCACATCGTCCCCAGTCATATCCGGCAACGTGGTGCTGATGATGATGGCCTGGGGAAGTGAGCGGGTTGCCATGGCAAGGCCGGCTTTCCCCGTCTCAGCTTCGGCAACCTGCGTGCCCTCAAGGGCAAACCGATCTTTTAGCATCTGCCGATTGGTTGAATTGTCTTCGATAAGTAGTACGTGATTTCCCACTACTTATTCTCCTTGTGTGTACGATGTAACAAGACTTATTATTCAAAGTGTAACATTTTTATTATAGAGGGGAAGTTGGGTGCCGTCAAGTTGAAATCCAACAAAAATCATGTTTTTTGGAAAATTGTGTATAGAAAGGGGAACATGTACTTACGGGTGTTTTGAATCCGTAAGTACATGTTTCAGTTGATTGCTGCGTGGCCTTAGTTCTTTTCGGTGCGCAGATCAAAAGCTACCCGAAAACCGATGCTGTGTGACTGGTTGCCGGGACGGCTGCATTCGCGCGTGTAGGTGCGAGCTGATTTGATAGGGAAATTCCATGCGCCCCCTCGGATTACTTTAGTCTGTTCGTCAAAATCTGTGGCGGTCCATTCCCAGACGTTGCCTGACATATCCAAAAGGTTGTAGGGACTGCTGCAGTGCAGGTAGACACCGACTGGCGTTGGCCCTCCCAGCCCACTTTCTCGAACGTTAGCGCAATTGGGGTCGGCTGTCTCGCCCCAGGGGTAACGATGCCCATCATCCCCACGGGCAGCTCGTTCCCACTCTTCTTCTGTGGGTAATCGCCCGCCTGCCCAACTGCAATAGGCTTGTGCTTTTTCCCAGGTAACTAATACGACCGGGAGATTGGCTTTGCCCTCTGGATATATGCGGCGCTCTTGGTCCCAATTATAAGGACGTGCCCAATCTGCATTTACAAAGGGTACGGGTACCTCCGGATGGGTTTCCAGGAAGCGGGCATATTGTGCGTTGGTAACGGGATACTTCCCTATGCGGTATCCGCGGATATAGATAATGTTTGCATCTTCACCGTAGGCAAATTCTCCACCGGGAATTTCAACTACTGCTTCAAAATCTCGTGGATCACCTAAGTAGGCTAGGGCATAAGCTGCTGATAACCGTTCTTGCCAGGGCGCATCATGTTCCCCGTTTACCCATTGTGCTAGGGCAGCAACGTATTCTTGCTTCTGGTGCTGTTGACGGATGATGCCTACGGCAGCGCGAATGCGTGTGAGATCGTTGCTCAGCAGATCGTTCAAAAGCTGCTGGGGGATGGGCCCTTCTTGTGTTGTCCCTTGCTGTGTCGGCAGCGTAAGGTAGAGATACGCTTTAATTTGTGCCGGTGTCAGACTGGCAAATGGGGTTCCTACGCGTAACATACGCATCAGCGGTCTCAGCCCTGCATAGCGCTCTACGAGTAGCGGGGCGGGGCGCTCTTTGTTCTTGACCAGAGAGACAATTTCTTCGCGGTCAGTGGCATACAATTCCAGCTCCTGGATGAGATTAGGGTATTCAAGGAGATCATGATAAAGATTTTGATACCGGGTCTGGATAACCACAATTTTCGCCAAAATAATGGGGTCAAAGGCTTCCATGGTCCCTCGTTTCACACGCTGCTGTGATAGCTTCTCGAGCAGCCGGAAGATATTGAGCATGCGTTTGACCATGCGAGGATTTGGGGCTAAGCCTTGGGCGAAAACTTTGAGGACATCAATTTGTAAATCTGGCGCAGCTTCGGCTAAGAAGTGACCTACTTTATCCTCGTCGAGGGGCGGCAGGTAGAAGGGGAGTTGTACCAGCTTTTCTAGGTAGCTTTCACCAAGCCCTTCAGATTGTGAGCCAAAACGTGCTTGTACTACTTCTTCGATCCGTTTGTGATCCGCTGCTAGCAGGAATGCGCAGCCAGGTACATCTAGAAAGATCTTGATAGTTTCCAGGACTTCCAGAGCGCGGTCTGGAAGACAGCGATCAAGATCATCGACGCACACGACCATTAGGTTGTTGCGGCTCCAAATATAGTCTTTGATTAAGTTGGCAAACCCACCTTGGAAATCTTCTAGCAGGGTGAGCTGCCGCCGGTAGATTTCAATTTCTTGTCGTTGGAAGGCCTTGGCGATATCCTCGATTGTTGAGAGATCGCCCTCAACTACTTTGAGCAATTCCACCATGTTGCCTGGGGTGGGAAACATGGAAAGACCCAAGTGCAGCGCTCCTTTTCCTAGTTCACCCCAATCAATATCGAGCGTGCCTTTCTCGCTCCGTTGGACATCAGCATAGAGCTGTGCTTCCCAGTCCTCTATGCGCTGCCCGTCCTCAGGAGTTAGATCGAGTTCTTTCAGCCCTTCCAGCACACGCAGAAGCAGTGTGCGCCAGATAGCACTCTGGTTGTTTTCGTATTGCCAGGCATTGAACCAGACAACGTGGGCTTTACGGGGTTGATTGTCTGGATGCCCTAGAATATTTCTGGCAATGAGGCGCATGAGACTGGTTTTACCGCTTCCCCATGGTCCAAAGATCCCTAGTGTAATGGGTGTACTGCTCTGCAGAATGATATCGGTTAATGCGCCTGCATAGTCTAGAAAATCGAAACGATCTTGATCCGCGTCTAAAATTGGTTGATCATTCCAGAATGGAGTGTTCATTGTGAACCCCTTTCTCTGTAATAAAAAATATTATAGTATAATATTTATATAATGTCAATGCCTTTGATGTGATTATATAAAACATTTCATGTTGTCGTATAAGATAACTTAGTTCATAAAATAAACTACTTGCTCCTAATTTTTGCTATGATATGATAGTTTTATTGTGTTTCGGAGATCTTCTTCGAGACCTGGACACCAGATAGCAAGGTAGCGGTTATCGTCCTTGTTGGTGTGAGTTTTAGAAAATACTTCAAGGAGCAAGCGATGCGTACTGAGGATTATATTAAGTTAGAGGATATCTACGGTGCCCATAATTACCATCCCCTGGATGTGGTTCTTGTTCGAGGTGAGGGTGTGTGGGTTTGGGATGTCGAGGGGAATCGTTATCTCGACTGTTTAAGTGCTTACTCTGCACTCAATCAGGGACACCGCCATCCACAGGTTCTCAAGGCGCTGGTGGATCAGGCTCAGAAGCTTACATTGACTTCACGGGCCTTCCGGAATGAACAGCTTCCATTACTGGCTAAAGAGCTTTGTGAGCTCACCGGTTATGATATGATGCTGCCGATGAATTCTGGCGCAGAGGCTGTTGAGACTGCGCTCAAAGCTGCACGTCTTTGGGCTTATAAAGTCAAGGAGATTCCAGAAGATCAAGCGGAGATTATTGTCTGTGGCCATAATTTCCACGGTCGTACGATTACGATTATCACGTTCTCGACGGAGCCTTTGTACAAAGACGGATTTGGGCCGTTTACGCCGGGTTTCAAAGTTGTGCCGTATGGCGATATTGAGGCGTTAAAAGCGGCAATTACTCCGAAAACTGCTGCTTTCTTGGTTGAGCCTATTCAGGGCGAGGCCGGCGTTGTTGTTCCTCCTGAAGGATATCTGGCGGAAGCTCGGGAAATTTGTGATCGTGAGAATGTCCTCTTGATCGCTGATGAGATTCAGACGGGCCTGGGACGCACTGGCAAACTATTTGCTTGTGATTGGGAGGATGTCAAGCCTGATATGATTACCATTGGTAAGGCACTCTCCGCGGGCATGATGCCTGTCTCCGCTGTGGTGGGCAGTTGTGAGGTTTTGAGGCTTTTCAAGCCTGGGAGCCATGGTTCTACTTTTGGTGGCAACCCGTTGGGGTGTGCTGTTGCGCGTGAGGCGTTAAATGTGGTTGTGGAGGAAGATTTGCCGAAGCGCGCTCGCGATTTGGGGACTTATTTTATGGGGGAACTGCGGGCTATCAACAGTCCTTATGTCAAGGAAGTGCGCGGTAAGGGTTTGCTTATCGGTGTTGAGTTGAAAGAGGAGGTTGGCAGTGCCCGTCCCTTCTGTGAAAAATTGAAGGAGCTCGGCATTTTAGCGAAAGAGACCCATGATAGCGTTATTCGCTTCGCTCCGCCTTTGGTAATCACCAAAGATGAGTTGAACTGGGCTCTGGAGCGGATCCAAGCTGTGCTTGGCGCTTAGGCAGTTTTCTACTGTAGAAAAACAGCCCCCACACTTGGGGGCTGTTTTTATGCTTTTTGTTGCCGTTCCCACTCAGCGCGCGTCATGAAAGCGGTTGGTGATAAGGCACGCTGCACTGCTAGGATGCCGTTAAGGTGGTCGATCTCGTGTTGTAGGAGCTCCGATAGATCTCCTTTTGCTTCGATTGTCAGGCGCTCTCCTTGTGCGTCAGTATAGGTAACCCGGACGCGCGCTGCGCGTGCAACCTGTACCATCAAGTCCGGGAAGCTAAAGCAGTCGTCCCAGAGTACGATGCGCTCGGAGTCTCGCCATGTAATTTCTGGATTAATCAAGGGCGTACAGAAGCCTGTGGTGGGCATACGGATGAAAATGGCGCGTTTTAGGACACCAATTTGTGGTGCTGCGATACCACGACCGCACCCGTGTGTCTCGCGAAAGGCTGCTAAGGTATCGTCCAAGTCTTTGATCAGGGCCTGGACCTCCGATGTGTTTGGGTCTTCTATCAGAGCTGATTTTTTCCAGAGCACAGGATTTCCAAGCTGTAGAATTTCTTGGGCTGCCATGGGGCTTACTCCTTATTAAGATCTGATCTGGATTGTTGTGCCCACAATTGTACTAAGTTGATACATACCTGGGTTGATTTTTCCATATCCTGAAGGCTGACCCATTCCAGCGGTCCGTGGAAATTTTGCATACCGGTGAAAATATCCGGTGTGGGGAGCCCACGTGCTGTTAACCCGGACCCATCTGTGCCGCCGCGGATGGATTTACGCGCAGGGGTGAGGCTAGCTTGTGTGACAGCCTGCATAGCTAGATCGACAGGCAGGCGGTTATTTTGAAGTTTATACCACATATTGCGATATTGGGGTGTGATTGTGCAGGTAACTTCGGCCCGTGGCTCTATCTTCTGGAGGGCGTTACAGAGCGTTTGCAGGAGATCTCCATTGGCTTTAAGTCCTTCCATCTCAAAGTCGCGTAAGATGAAATGGAGTTCGGTCTCGGCAGTTGTGCCGTTGAACTGGTAAAGGTGGATAAAGCCTTCATGATCTTCTGTTGTTTCGGGACGGCGTGAGAGTTCTGGGAGCATGGTGATCAGTTGTGCTGCTAGGTGTAGGGCATTGACCATTTTCCCTTTTGCAGTTCCAGGATGGGTGGAGACACCTTTGATTTTAACAAGTGCTTTGTCGGCTGAAAAGCTTTCCGCGGTGATCTCACCGGGGTTGCTTCCATCTAAGGTGTAGGCCACGTCGGCACCTAGGTCATCCAGTTTTAAATTGACAACACCTCTGCCAACTTCTTCGTCCGGAGTGAAACAGAGGCGAAGTTTGCCATGAGGAATCTGTGGATTAGCAAGCAGATGCGCTGTTAAGGTCATGAGGATAGCGACGCCGGCCTTGTCATCGGCTCCCAGAAGTGTTGTGCCGCTGGCTGTTACAATATCATGTCCGATTTTGTCTCCCAACGCAGGAAAGTCTTCCTTCGTGAGCACTCTTTCTGGTGCATCGGGGAGAACAATAGCATCCCCGTTGTAGTTGCGGTGCACAATGGGTTTTACGCCAGTACCGCTAAAAGCTGGGGCTGTGTCGACGTGTGCTAGCAAGGCTATGGTGGGAATTGTATCTGCTGGGATCGTTGCCGGAATGGTTGCCAGGAGGCATGCATAGTCAGTTAGTGTGATGTCCTGTGCGCCCAGGGCCTGCAATTCCTTTTCTAACAGATGGAGCAGGTCATACTGTTTGGCGGTGCTGGGGACATCTTTGGAGGATTCGTCACTCTGGGTATCGATTTGTACATAACGCAAAAAACGTGTTTCCAAGTCTTTGATGTAAGATTTGTTCATCAGGCCCTCTCCTGTTTATTTTTCTGTGCTCAGCATTTTATGCGCGGCTGAGACTCACTCTATGTTTACATGCTCTTGTTAATTTTACTATTTTCTAACGACATATCAAGATTGGGTGGTGGCTTTCTCGCAGGACTTGATCGACGGCACTGCCCATGATCGCATCTAATAGGGGCGTGAAGCCATATCCGCCCATGATAATCAAATCACTCTTGTACTTGTCCGCAGTTTCCAGAATTGCTTCGGGCACTGGCGCGTTATGCTCAATGTACCTTGCTCGTGTGTTGTGTGATGTTAGGTATGTTTCTGCTTCAAGCAAACGCTCTTGCGGTTTACGATCACTTTCCATGACAGTGAGTACAACTAATGGAATCCCCCATGATCCTGCGATGTAGGCGGCTATAAATAGCCCTTCTCGGGATTTTGGACTGCCATCGTATGCCAGCAGAGCACTTCCCAGGGCTTGGGCTTTGTGCGGCACGGCCAGTATGGGCCGAGGGCATCGATGGATTAGGCTGCGAAAACCTGAGCCGAGCCGGGCGATGGGTTGGGAGGCTGGGGGATAGTTAAGCTTCACAACGGCTAGATCAACCCAGCGGGAACGGTCACAGATGGTGTTGCTTACAGAGCCTGCTTCAATGACGAGATTGCCTGGCACATTGGCATCCTGACAGCGCTGATCAAAACGTTGTTGTATGGCTAGTGCGTTTTGACTTTCTTTCTGTGCATTTTCTGGCACGACGTGTAGGCCATATAAGCGTCCGTTCTCTCGTTTGGAAATTATGATCGCTTGTTCCAGCGCTTGCCAATCGGGTTCTTCTCCGCTCACTGAGACCAGGATATCGGTGAACAACAGCGTGTTTTCGTCTGAATCTGTTTGGGTTTCTCGCCATTCACCAGGGCGTGGCCCGGATTCTAAACTCTCAGGGGTTACAGCATCAAGCAGTGTGCTGCTCATACGACTAACCAGTCTTTCCGGACGCTTGCTGAATTTGCTTGCTAGGTGCAGCGCTACCCGCTCTGGATCAATTTCCCACCCCAATATGTTTTCAAGCTCGACACGGTGTTCCATGATCCATATATAGAGATCGACTTCGGTTCGGTTGGAGAAGTCTCGCAGTAACCCACGCTCTCGGATGATTTCGACAACTGGCATGTAAACGACATCGTACCAATGTATGACGGATTCTTCGTAGGTGATGTCTCGTTGTTCGTCTATGCCCATGAAATAGCGGTGGACGTCAATGTGTTCTTTCAGCTTATCGTATTGCCCAGGGAGCGTAACAGTTAGGTTGGCTTCGGGACGTAGTTCGTCAATATGGGTGTGGTCTAAAAAGTTTACGTAATCTGCTTTGAGAAGTAATTCTTCAACATCTGTATCCGGAGTGATGGGAATTTTGGTTTGGACTTCTGTCACGTAAGCTTGTATGTACGTTGCGTTCATCTGCCGGGCTACCGATACACGGTGGTTTCCGTCTTTGACAAAATAGGCTGTGCCTACTTGGTAGACTTCAATGGGGGGGAGCCCGCTCATACTGCTGTTAACCATGAATACCCTGGCCCAACGTGCTTCGTCATCACTGTGTTTAGGAAGAAACGTACGGGTGAAATCTGTGTAGCGTCCAACGCTGCCTACAATTGCGTCTAAAGGGATATCCTGTAGGCCCCGGGGAGCGAGATTCCTGGCATGCAGCTTTTTCCTGACCTCTTCGTAGGATAGCAGGTCGGTAGATTTGCCAGTTAGCAAGGCCATGACTTGTTCGAGGTCTGCTTTGCGCCGGGCTGCTCTGAAGTCCTGTAAAGCAGAACCAAATTTGTTTGTACTAATGTTTTCTGACATAGATAGTCAATCCAAATTTTGCTTATGACACGTGTGTACGTGTAGTTTTCTTTTAAAGGAAGTATAGCATCATATAGATTTCTTTATTGCAGTATACCATAGATTCGTTGTTCACGTCGATTGTGGGCATATCTGCAGATGGGCCTTAGCGTTTTGGGGCTCTTTGATTTTTAATAATGCGATGCTCGAAAGCAGGAATAGCGCGCCATATAAGGCGAAGATAAGCGTATATCCCAGCCCTGGTACCTCGGGGATATATGTGGTGAAATGATCTGCAATGGGACCGCCAATGTAAGCGCCTATGGCGCCAGCGCCTGCCCCTGCTAAATTTGAGAGTCCCAAATAGCGTCCTGCTTCCTCCTTGGGAACAAGGCATGTGCCCAAAGCCCAGTTTGCCGTGTAAAAAGTACCGGTAGCCAGGCCGATGAGACATGCTCCGATATAGATCGCGGTCATGCTCGGGGCAATGATTAGAAGCAGGATGCCTGTGCCGGCAACAATACCGCTGAGCATAGCGGTCCGTTTTTGTCCGAACTTATCGGAAAGCCATCCGCTAGGCAGTGCGGAAAGGAGCAGCGAGATACCGACAAGCATGATGACGTTACTTGTGGGCGCAACAGCGCTCTCATTTGTAAACCCTAGACGTGCCTGGATGAAAAAAAGCAAGAAACTTGAAAGGTTGAAGGCCCCTACCAGGAAAGTCAGGCGATTGATGATCCACCAGATGAAGGAACGCTGCTGTTGCGTGTTTTCTTTGCCTATGGAGATGCGGATGCTTATCCAAACTCCGGCTGCAATGGCGATACCCATTGCCAGCAATCCTGTGGCCCCCATGATAAGAAATTGTAGCGGTGCTGAAGGCATATTTTTGATCCACGCGCTTACTTGTTTGACGCCTGCACCAGCCCCTAAGATGATCGCAGTGAAAGCTGCTGTCATCAGCAGCAATCTTAGAAAAGAAATGAGATTTAAGGGGGAGGCTGGCTCCTGGCAGGGTTTTTCTTGTACAAGGAGCGTGATAAGCATGGTCGCGACCAGGATAGAGGCTGTAAGGGCCAGTCCATCGACCAGTTGCCCGGCTTCAATGATATGAGAGACTGTAAAGGCGATAAGGATTACAGGCAGTGGCACTTCGAAGAATGCTTTTATACCGGAGAATCGACCGCGTTGTGCTTCCGGAATCAGGTCGGGTATAAGACCTTGCATAGCACCATGTGCAAGGTTGCTGCTTGCCTGGAGTAAGAGATAGCTGGCGAATAGGATCCAAAACCCTCTTATGCCCTCCAATATACTTGAGAAAGCCATCGCGGCGATAAAGACCAGCTCTAAGAGTGTGCCTGCTAGGATGAAGGGCCGCCGGCGGCCCCACCGTGAGGTCGCGTGATCTGAGAGCATGCCGCTTAGTGCTTGGACCAGGAGTGCAACCATCAGACCCCAGAGGCGGATAATGCCGAAGTAGGTACCTTGTGAACGCTCTCCAATGAATTGTTGGATTAGCAGGGGGAGCACCAGGGTACTGACTGTTTGTGTGAGCATGCTGATCCCTAGATAGTAGATGTTGATCGTGATTGCATCGTACCAGCGTGGTTTGTTTTGCATATGTTCCTTTCTGGGTGTGAGATTGATGATATAGGTGCTGGGCACTCTCATCTTGATTGCATCGTTACTTTTTTTCTAATCTTGGGATGGTTGTGCTTGCTTGCGGCATAATGCCGATACGAGCATCTTCGGGTAACGTTTTTAATACAGTGCTGATTGCTTCTTTTAGGGTTCCCGGCGTTAGAAGATATTTCCGTACTGTTTTTGGAGGAAGCTCAGATACTAGCCAGAGTTGTTCAAGGTGCTGCGCGTCTCGTGCTATGAGTGCGGCCTTGTGTGGCCCTACGCTGAAACCCTCTTGATCGAATTCCTTCAATACGGCCGTATGGGACTTAAATGTCTTGTTCATCCAGTTCTCATAACTCTGACTGCCGATCCCTTCTGTGCAGGCTGCCGCCAGAATGATACTCCCACCTTCTTTGGCGGCTAGCGCTGCATGTGCGAGTGCTTTTTGTGACTGGTAGAGGTTGATGTCTTTGGGGTACCCGCCCGGTGCTGCAATGATCAGATCGTAGGGGGCTTCGATAGGAACTTCAAAAGTTTTTTGTACGATGGGTATTGCTTCTTGCATGACTGCTATTGGCTTGCCTGCAAGGACGCTTATAATTTCTTTGTGTGTGTTTAGGATTGTGTTGAGCACAAAGTGAATGCTTGCCATCTTTCCGATCTCTTCCACATCTTGTCTAAGTGGATTCTCTGCATAGCTGCATGCTTTTGCTTGAGGATCGCTTAGCATGGCGTGGTTTGTATTTATGGTTTCCCGGCTGGCCAAGCCAATTGAAACTGTTTTGGCGCCGCCAGAGAAGCCCATGAACTGGTGTGGTTCGATATTGCCAATGCTTACGCGGAGATCAGCCGAGACGAAATGTCGATTGATCCAAACTGGTGTACCTCGTTGGGTTTCCCCTAAATAGGCGTGTGTCTCTGATGTGTCGCAGTTGTGGGAGATAATGGGGTATCTTTTTAGTATTTCGACGGGCAGAATACGCGAGAATTCCTCCGGTCTCATAGGGTGGTGCGTTCCGTTAGCGATGATTAGTTTGATGTCTTTGGGATTCACGCCAAGGGTTTCTATCCGGGCTAGCAACGGGGGAAGCAGATATTGGTGGGGCACGGGGCGGGTTTTGTCGTTGATTGCGATGGCCGCTGTATGTATGTTTTGGAATGTTTCTATTTGTGTATTGTCTGTCAGGGTATCTAACGCTGCTTCGACTGCTTTGTATGGGTTGGGGAGGGCGTTGACTTCCTGGCGTGTGATCGATGTCGCACGCCAGGGTGGAGGCAGGGTGAGAATGCGTTTTTGTGTTCCATAAGGAATGTAAAATCTTGCCATTATATCATTATTTTTGTGTGCGTCTATGTCTTATATATCAGCAATTTTGCGGGGCCCTTCCAATACTTCGCGCGCTATGTGCAAAATGCCCTCCGCATTCGGCTTGACCCACCATTTAATCAGCATAATTTCGTTGTTAGCAATTTCAATGCCGGTGATACAACGTGGATGCACGCAGCTTCCGGTATTGTAATAGGGGACATCCCCTGTGTTAGGGAAGACCGGACGATGTGTGTGCCCGCAGATTGTCGGCTGTGCGTTAGCTTCGATCCATGCTGTAATTTTACGTTCGACTCTATTACGTTTCGTAAAATTTTGCGCGGGGCTCGTGGGATCATGGACGCCTAAAATCTGCAGGGGTTTCCAAATTGTTCTGACAAAGAAACGGCTCAGCCACCATAGCGTATCTGACATCAAGTCGCCCTGGTGCCCGTGGACAATAAAAATGCGTTTTTGTGTCTGCTTATGTTTCAGTACAATTCCTTCTTGGAATGTGATATCTGGGAAGAGCGGCTCTTCTTGTTGTGTGATTTCATCATAGTAAGTGCTGAGCGCGTTTTGGACGCTTTCAGTGTACTTCCAGATGATATTGTGGTTGCCAAAGAGCATGATGAGCCGGTTCTGTTTGTAGAATTGTCCAAATAGCCAATAGAGGTGACTGTGCGCGCGTCTTATTTCTGAGAAATGGATATTTTCCCAAAGTTCGTCACCATCTCCTACTTCTATATATGTAAATCCTTCGCGGAAGTAGTGTTGGAGCGCGTGGAACGTAAGGGCTTGGTTGTGTGCGAAATCATCTGCCCAGCCATTGGTGCCGCGATGGCAGTCGCTGAGAAGCACGAACTTTGAATTCTCGTCGAAGGGGATTTCTGTGGCTGACTGCAAAACTTCGGTTAAACGTTTGCTTGTCGACATGGTCGCCTCCTTAATCGTCAAGCTGGTGCTGACTGCTTACGCTTGCGTAGATTCCTCTGGTACTGTATGGATTTTGTGATCTTCTTACGTGTACGAGAGTACTGTATAGAGATCCAACGTCCCCTCAAATTTTTCTCCCTGGAACGTCTCCGGTGCGCTGGTTGGGGAGAGGACTTGACCTTTGATCGCATGGTCAAAGGTGACGGTTATGGGCTGGGGGGTCTGGCTGTAGTTGACGAGATGAAGCTGCCATCTTTCTCCTTGCTGCCAGTGTTCAACAAGAACCGGTATGGATGCGGTAACGTGCGGAAAGTCCGGCTGTCCGATTGCTTCCAATAGACTTACTTTTAATTCATGCGGTGGTAATTTAAAGAAAGGGGATTGGATGAAGTGCTGTTGAACAATGCCGGTGCGGTCGATTATGTCGCGTGCCCAGCGTTTTTCAAAGTAGGCACGGTATAATAGGTTTGCGAAGTATGCGTAAATGCTACGGATGCCAGGGTGTTTTGCTAAATGCGAATCTTTAGCTTGTGTCCATCCAGGTAGTTCAGAAACATTGATTGTATTTACATGTTTGGGGAGGGTGAGTTTATCTGGTAGGGGGGTGAAGTGTAATAGCGTTTTTAGGCTATTAAGGTTGTCTGCAGATGTAACCACGCGCCATGGGATGTTGTGGCAAAGGAGTGTTTGCCCGGCACCAAAGTAACGTGCTGCGATGTGTCCCCATGATTGCCAGAGTGCTTCTCCTGGGTAGAGCAGTCCAACAGTTGCTGCATTGTCACGATCTGTGTAAAGTTCAGCATAATCCGATAGCCATCGATGTATCGTGCCGATGGCTTCTCGCTGAGATGTGTAAGATGGGGCGGTCAAAAGTGTGAAGGTTCCATCTGATTCTATGTACTCTGTTCCTTTGATCACCATGGATGCCCCGCAGGCTGCTGCTTCCGCAATTGCCTGTTGGAAGCGGCGCGGCTTGTAGACTTCATCAAAGCCAATCCCTTTATCATAAGGATTGGTGCTCAGAGGCGTGTCGCCGATAAGCGCGCGTGCAGTGCGGATGGTGAGGGCATTATTGACTAATTTTGTCTCTGTCTGTTCTGATTCCGGTTCCCATTTTGGAAGTCCGAAATCTTCGATCATCATGACATCTTGTGTGTGGGCTAGTTGCGCTAGATCAATGCCGTAAGCAACGAAGCTG
>Ga0272441_10011076_pt1 | contig 13476 bp, 14 predicted proteins | sample SSMProp6N_FD_193582 | JGI IMG/M metagenome (GOLD analysis project Ga0272441, IMG submission 193582) | Marine sediment archaeal communities from Little Sippewissett salt marsh, Falmouth, MA, United States - SSM-Prop-6N | ecosystem: Environmental > Aquatic > Marine > Wetlands > Sediment ... | reverse complement strand
TGGGCGATGGTGCGCGCCGCGAGTTGCAGGGCGCGAGCGACGTCGGCATGCGGGCGGTTCTCATTTGCCCGCCGGACGAGGAGGATGTGATTCTCGCCAGGGGTGGCGTCGCTGCCTGGCCGGGCCCCAGGGTCGCTTCGCTCTCGGAGCTGCCCGCGCTACTCGAACCGGACTGATATGCGCGGTGGGGCGGGCCGCCGCTGCGCGCGTGCTATTCCGCTCGCTTGTATTCCAGGTAGGCCTCTCGTCCCTGCTCTCGGAGCATCCGCAGGTCGCCTATGCGATCGCTGCGGAACAGCAGGCCGAAGATCTTCGAGATGAAGTTGTTCAGCTTGCTGCATTCGGTATATGGGCGACCGTCGCCGAACTCATCGCACTCAGCGCAGGTGACTATGCCCTTCTCCACCACGCACGCTCGTATGCCGCACCGCGCGAACCCGGCCTGCACCTGACAGCCGGCGCACCTCCCCTTGCGTAGCCTCCCGCAGTTGCTGCAGAACAGCCCGCACGGTGCTATATGCTCGTCTACGGCCGGATGAGAAATCGCGCCCGTCATAGCCCCGGCTCTCTTTCGCTTATCACTCCGCCATCTTGGGCAGTACGCAGCCGTAGCCTTTGATGTCGAAGCAACCGTTGCAGGAAATGCACCGCGCCCGTGTGGCCTTTCCCGTCCTCATCTTCTCGGGCAAGGCCGGTTCGCAGATGAGCGGCCTGGAAAGCGACACGATGTCGCAGGCCTCGGACTGGAGCAACTCCTCCATGACGCTCTGGCTGCGCAGGCCTCCGACGAGAGCGACGGGTATATCGATCTCGCTCTTCAGGCGCCTGGCGCGCTTGGCGAAGTAGGCCTCTTCGCTGCTGTGGCGTATGCCGGTGCGCGCGGCTCCCTTTGCGCCCGACTCCGCCATGCCGCCGGATACCTCTATCATGTCGATGCCCGCCTGGGCCATCAGCCGGCAGGCCGTCACGAAGTCCTCCTCGCTTATGCCGGGTCCGAGGGGCAATGCATCCTCGCTGTTGACCTTGGCGAAGAGGGCGATGCTGCTTCCCAGGACGGCCCGCGTGCGCCGTATGATCTCCAGGACGATTCGCACGCGGTTTTCGATGGGGCCTCCCCACTGGTCGTGTCTGCGGTTGGTGTATGGGGAGAGGAACGATGAGAGGAGGAAGCCGTGGGCGCAGTGGATCTGGACGGCGTCGAAGCCGGCGCGCCTGGCCCTCCCCGCGGCCGCCGCGTGCGCCCCCACGACCTCTTCTATCTCATCCTGGGTTATCTCGGCGGGGTAGACCTCCGTCGCCGTATCGGGAATGGCGGACGGGCAGACGGCCCTTGCGCCGGGCACGTTGTCGAAGACCTGCCGCCCGGCGTGGACAATCTGGCAGCAGGCGGCTGCGCCCCGGCTCTTCGCCGCCTCCGCCAGCCGCGCCAGCCCGCTCACGCACTCGTCGCTGTGGATGCCCAACTGCTGGGGCGTTGCCTTGCCCCATCCCACGACGAAGGCGTAGCCGGTGACGATGAGGGCCGTTCCGCCGTCGGCCAGCTCCTCGTGGACGCGCACGAGATCGTCCGTGACGAATCCGGACGTGCTGGCAAGGCACTCGTGAGTGGCCGAGCGCATGATGCGGTTGCGCAGATGCAATCCCGCTACATCTATCGGGTCGAAGAGCATGTGTCCGGGTGTCTCCTATGCTGGGGCCCAAGTTCTTCGGCTGTGAGTATATCATCCCGCAGTCGGCTGCGCACGCGCCGCGGCCTCATATGTGCCTGCCAATCTCGCGTACCATCTCGCAGAAGAGCCGCGCTCTCGAAACGGGCGTGCCCGGCGTCACGGGGCTTCCGAGGCTTGCGACGAAGCGTCCGTTGTTGCGTTTGCCTGCGCGGAGCTGCCGCCCGATCTCGGACCGCAATTCTGCCTCGATCCCTTTCTCCAGCACGCCGATGGCGTCGAGGTTGCCCAGCACGGCGCAGCGGCCCCCCACGCGCTCGACGACGTCTTCTATGTCGATGGCGAAGCCCTTCTTGCCCTCTTCGAGGGCGAGGGCGTCGGCCCCGCTATCGAGCAGCAGGTCCCATTTGCCTTTGGGGTCGCCGCAGTAGTAAAGGATGGAGGCGATGCCTCGCTGGCGGATGCGCTCGGTGACAAGGCGCAGGCAGGGCAGGTTCAGGTTGCGGTAGGCCCTTGGGCTGACCATATCGGTCATGCATTCTTCGATCCATATGCCCTCGGCGCCGAGGTCGGCCGCCTCCTCTACGGCCCGCAGCGCGTACTCCGTGTAGCGCTCACAGGCGTGTCGGACGAGGTCCGGCCTTTCGGCCACGCGCGTCATCATGCCCTCAAAGCCCCACAGGCAGAAGGTGGACCACAGGGGCGAGCCGACCTGGCCCATGGGGAGAAGCTCCGGGAGCCGCTCGAGCAGCGCATCCGCCAGGTCGCCGGTGCCGAGGCTGAACGAGATCTGCGCCGAATGGGTCCCCGGCGGCGGGAGGCGCTCGTCGACCTCCTCGATCGTCTCGGGCGGGTGTTGGGGAGGGGCGAGGTCCTTGCTAGAACCGGGCCAGCCGCCCACGGCGGGCGGCTCGATGCGCCTACGCGACCCGCCACGGGTGTCGACCAGCCACGGATCACCGTCTTTCTCTTCTATGTGGAGGTGTTTGCTCTCCTCGGCGGGGCGGCAGCGCGGCAGTTCCAGCCAGTCCAGTCCCAGCCGTCTGTAGGCGGCCTCGTACCAGCGGGCCTGCTCCTCGACGTCGGGCGAGGCGTATCCCCACCAGGGCCCGTCCGTCACGTCGCGGATGTGGTCCCGGAGCAGTATCCCGACGTACGGCACGACGGCGGCGAACTCCTCCGTGCCCTGCACCGAGAGCCCCGCGCGGATCTTCTCTCTACCCGTCACGCACCTTCTCCTCGCTTGCCAAGAGGGCGCCATTGTAACAGAATCTGCCTGGAATGCTGATGCCGGCGATTCACGGGATGGAAGGCGGGTCGAGTAAGGGGGTCCGAGATGCGGGTTGCGTTGGCTCTAGCAGTTGTGGCGGCCTCGGCACTGGCGGCGGGAGCGGATGTACTCGACGCCAAGGCCCTGGGCGCGGCCGCCGATGGGCAGACGGACGACACGGCCGCCTTGCAGAAGGCGTTGGACCGCGCCGGCGAGGCGGGCGGCACGGTGTACCTGCCGTCGGGGCGTTACCTGGTCGCCGGGAGCCTCACGGTCCCGACGGGCGTATGCCTCCAGGGCGCGTGGCGGATGCCCCATCACGCAGCCTGGGACAAGTGCACTACGCTCCTCGCCACGGGCGGTGCGGGCGAGGAGGATGGCCCGGCCCTCATCGAGCTCTCGCAGTCCTCGGCCGTCCGTGGGATCACGGTCTACTATCCCGAGCAGGACCCTCACAACATCCGACCCTACCCCTGGGCCATCCGAGGTCGCGGGATGCACTGCACCGTCGAGAACGTCACTCTCGCCAACGCCTACCAGGGTATCGCCATGGGGCACGAGTGGAACGAGCTCCACGTGATCCGCAACGTCTTCGGATGCGTGTTGCGCCGTGGCGTGCTTGTCGACACGTGCACGGACATCGGCCGCATAGAGAACGTGCATTTCAACCAGCATTACTGGTTGCGTGCGGGGTACCCGGGCGGGCCCGACCACGGCCAGGACTACCTGGCCTATCGCCGGTTCATGCAGGAGAACCTCGAGTGTTTCATCTTCGGCAAGACGGACTGGGAGTCGGTGAAGGACACGTTCATGTACTGCGCGAAGATCGGCTACAAGTTCACCGACTTCGGCCGGGGCGCCATGAACGGCCAGCTCATGGGGATAGGCGCCGACTGCGCCCTCTACGGCATGTGGGTGGAGAGCATCCAGCACATGGGTCTGGTCGTGACCAACGGGCAGTTTGCGGCGTTTCGGCACCCGGAGATCAAGGCGGATGACGACCCGCTCCCGGCGGCGGTGGTCACAGCCGACACCTGCGCCGGCAGCGTGAGGTTTGTCAACTGCACGTTCTGGGGCGGCAACGCGGTGGCCAACCTCTCCGGCTCTCCCGACAGCCACGTGGGCTTCACCGACTGTTACGTCAGGGACTGGATAGCGTACAACGACGTGCCCGCGGTCTATTCCGACGGCCCGCGCCTTTCCGTCCGCGGTTGCACCTTCGTCGGCCGGGGCATCGAGGTCTACGTGGGCTCGGCCACGCCGCTGGGCTTCATAACGGAGAACACCTCCGAGGACGAGTTCAACGCGATAGTCGAGGAGCCCGCGCGCGTCTACGTCGACCACAACATCAGCCTCGAGCAACGGCCGGTCGAGTAATAGGGATGGTTTCGCTTCCCTGTGGTGAGGGTGACACCGGTATCTCTCTCCACGGCGTAACGGCGGGGTGGTTCAAGTAGGGGGGCTGTCGGGGTGCTGGTTGGGCTCAGCCCGGCTGCGCATGTCCGCAGGATCACTGGAGACGGCGATGTGTGACGAGCGGCGGCTTGCCCCCTGCGGAATCGACTGTTCGGGATGCCCCATCCGCGTGGCGGCGGGTGATGCCAAGGCCGCCGAGGGCCTGGCGCGGGAGTGGCGCAACAGCTTCGCGCCCGATGCCGAGCCCTCCTGGTTCCGCTGCCAGGGCTGCTGGGGCGACCGCTCCGTCCGGTGGTCCGATGACTGCAGAATCTTCGCCTGCTGCGTCGAGCAGCGGGGCCTCTCTTCGTGCCACGAGTGCCCGGACTTCCCCTGCGGAGAGCTTCTGGAGTGGGCCGAGGCGTACGACAACCACGGCGAGGCGATGGGGCGCCTGCGGCGCATGCGCGAGGGGGCTGATGGCCGGAAGAGTTGACGGTCGCGCCGCCGAGTGCAAGGGCCGCGCCTTTCGCGGGTTCGTCTCGGGCTCGAGGTACGACTGCGGCGCCGGGTGGTTGGGCTTCAACAGGCGCTTCTATGCAGCGTGCGCCATGGCGGTTCCGCTGCGGAAGGGCTGCCGCGTGCTCGACCTCGGGTGTGGCACGGGCTCGCTGATGCTGGCGATGGCCGGTCGGACGGCCCCGGGCAGCCTGCTGGCGGGTGTGGACCTCTCGGCCGACCAACTCAGCTACGCGCGCGTGAAGCTGGCGCGCGCGGCCGTCCCGTTCGATCTCTGCCTCGCCTCGATCGACGAACTCCCGTTCGAGGACGGCTCGTTCGACCTCGTCGTGAGTTCCTTGACGTTCCACGCGGTGCCGTCGCCGGTCCGCCGCGGGGCGATAGCGGAAGCCCGGCGCGTGCTTCGTCCGGGGGGCTGCTTCGCTCTCATCGACCACGCGCGCCCCCTTCCGGGGCTGGTGGGCCTGCTGTGGGTCGTGCCGATGCTTCTGCACTGCGACCGGGAGAACTGGAGTAACGTGTATCCCGACCTCTGCCGCGAAGCCGGTTTCGCCTTGCTGACGGATGTCTACATCAACCCGCTTGTCCGCTGCCAGGTGTTCGTCAGACCCTAGAGACCAAAGACAGCGGCTGTCATTATCGACAAGGTGCAGGGCCCCGTTCTGCCCGCCGTGTGTGTTGTGGATCTGAGGACTCCTCTCGGGTTTGGGAGGGATGACACGGCGCCTCCCGGCCCCTCAGGGCGCCCGTCGCAGAACCCTTGACCCGCGGGCCCGGTCCGGCTACAATACCGCCTCGATCCGGCGGCTTGCCGTAGCTGCGGCCGCCGGATTCGCCCATGAGGGCAAGTCACCCCGGAACATCCCCCGGCGACAGGCACCCCCACGGTGTTCGCATCGCATAGTGGGTCTGCCGTGCCGGCAGCGAAGGAGCGAACGCACAGATGGCAGAGCAGATAGGCATCCTGACGGGTGGGGGAGACGCCCCCGGCCTCAACGCGGTCATCCGCGGCGTCGTCTGCCGCGCGGAACAGCTCGGCTACGAGGTAATCGGCTTCCTCGAGGGCTGGAAGGGCCTTCTCGAGAAGCACACGCGTCCTCTCACGTCCAAGGACGTCGAGGGCATCCAGCGGTGCGGCGGCACGATCCTCGGCTCATCCCGCACGAACGCGAAGAAGGACGACCGTCCCCAGAAGTGCTTCGACAACCTCAACAGCCTTGGCATCGAATACCTCATCGCCGCCGGCGGCGACGACACGCTCGGCGTCGCCCACGTGCTCTGCGAAAAGGGCGCCAAGGCCGTCGGCGTTCCCAAGACCATCGACAACGACCTCTCCGCCACCGACTACACCTTCGGCTTCGACACGGCCATCAACCGCGTCATGGAGTGCCTCGACTGGCTCCACACGACCGCGGAGAGCCATCGCCGTGTCATGGTGGTCGAGATAATGGGCCGTCATGCGGGATGGATGACGCTCTTCGGCGGCATCGCCGGCGACGCCCATCTCATCCTGGTCCCCGAACAGCCCTTCACGGTCGACGCGGTGTGTGGTTTCATCCGCGACCGGAAGCTCAAGGGCTACAACTACACGCTCATCGCCGTGGCGGAGGGCGCCTCGCCCGAGGACTACGAGGGCTTCGTAACGCTCACGGACGAGGAGCGTCAAGGCGCTGTGCTCGATGACTTCGGCAACGTCTATCTCAAGGGCATCGGCGCTGCTCTGGCCAAGGAGATAAGGAGCCGCCTTGGCGAGGACTTCGAGGTGCGCGATGCGCTCCTCGGGCACCTGCAGCGCGGCGGCCGTCCGTCTGCGGCCGACCGCGTCCTCGGCACGCGCATGGGCGTGAGAGCCGCCGAGCTCATCCACGAGGGCAAGTTCGGCCGTATGGTCAGCCTCCGCGGCACCGAGATAGTCGACGTGCCGCTGTCCGATGGGGTGGGTGAGCGCAAGCTGTGCTCCCAGGACCTGTGTGACTTCGCCAAGATCTTCTACACGGGCAATTGGAAGTAAGCGTTTACCGCTGCCCCGCTCGGCTGGTATCTTGTTCCCGCAGCGGGGCAGCTTGCTGTCCCGGTTCAGTCCAACCGCTTTCGGGGCAATGCGAATGAGCCCGCAAGACCCAGGCACCCAATCCCAGACGCAGCTCCCGCTGGTGGCGATAGTGGGCCGGCCGAACGTCGGCAAGTCCACGCTCTTCAATCGGCTCATCCGCCAGCGGCGCGCCATAGTCGAGGCCGAGCCGGGCGTCACGCGCGATCGCATCTACGGCGAGGCCGACTGGGAGGACGTGCGCTTCCGCGTCGTCGACACGGGCGGGCTCGTCCCCGGCGGTGTCGGCATGACGGGCCGCATCGCGGAGCAGGTGCATCGGGCCATCTCCGAGTCCTCCGTCCTGATACTTCTGGTTGACGCCCGCGAGGGCGTCACGGGCCACGACCTCGAGGTGGCCGAGCGGGCCCGCCGCAGTGGCAAGCGCGTGATCCTTGCGGCCAACAAGGTGGATAGCCCGGGTCAAACCGTCGACCTGGCCGGGCTCTACGAAGTGGGCCTGGGCGACCCCATCCCCATCTCCGCGTATCACGGCGTGAACGTGGACGAACTCCTCGATGCCGTGATCTCCGATCTCCCGCGCGTGGAGGCGTCGGAGAGCGAGGGCGTGCGGATAGCGGTTGTGGGCCGCCCGAACGTCGGCAAGTCCTCTCTTGTGAATCGCCTGGCCGAGGACGAGCGGATGTTGGTCGACGAGGTGGCCGGCACGACGCGCGACGCCGTGGACGTTCCCTGCGTGTGGGGCGGCACGCCCGTGGTGCTGATAGACACGGCCGGCCTGCGCCGCCGCTCCCGCGTAGAGCGCGGTATCGAGTTCTTCAGCGTTAACAGGGCGCTGCGCAGCATACGCCGCTGCGACGTCTGCGTACTGATGATAGACGCCGTCGAGGGTGTGGCCTCGCAGGACTGCCGCATCGCGCACCTCGTAGAGAAGGAGGGCCGCGGTTGCGTCATAGCCCTGAACAAGTGGGATCTTGTCCTGGCGGCCGACCGCGACCCGCGCGGCGTGCCGAAGGGCGAGCCGCGCCTGCGCGAGCAGCATCTCGACGCCCTCCGCTTCCGCCTGACCTTCCTCGACTACTCCCAGGTTGTCTTCACATCGGCGCTGGCGGGGTCGGGCCTGGGCCTTCTGATGCAGAAGGTGATAGAGGCGGCGGGTGAGCTTACTCGCCGGGCCCCCACGCACGAGCTGACCGAGCTTGCGGCGCGCGCCTTCTCCGAGGTCCCGCCGCGCAGGGGTGCCGTCCTCAGGGCGCGCTACTGCGCCCAGGTGGCCGTCTCGCCCCCGACCTTCGCCGTCTTCGTCAACCGCCCGTCGCTGGTGACCCCCTCGGACGAACGTCATGTCGTGGCCAGGATAAGGGGCGCGTATGGCTTCACCGGCGTCCCGCTGCGGCTGTTCATCCGCAAGACCCAGCGCAGGCGCAAGGGCGCCTCGGGCGAAGGGTTGGAGGTTTCGGCGAAAGCCGCGGAGGACGAGGAATGAACCCGCTGCTGCTTGTGGCGGCCGTGGTGCTTTCGTACCTTGCCGGCTCGGTGCCCACCGGCTACTGGTTGTGCCTTGCCGCAAAGCGTGTGGACATCCGCAAGTCCGGCAGCGGCAACACGGGCGCGACGAACGCCTGGCGTGTGTGTGGCCCGGCCCTGGGGGTCCCGACGGGGCTCATCGACATCGCCAAGGGCTACCTCGCCGTCGTTCTGATATCGCGTTTGGCCGGTGCCGAGGCGGCAACCGGCGAATGGGTCCGCGTGACGTGTGGCCTGGTTTCCATAGCCGGTCACAACTGGTCGTGCTTCCTGGGTTTCCGGGCCGGCAAGGGGGTCCTCACGAGCCTGGGCGTGTTCCTGGCGCTGGCCCCGGCGGCGGTGGGTCTTGCAGCGGCCGTCTGGCTGGTCTGCGCGCTGGCCACGGCGTATGTATCCCTCTCGTCGATGGTCGCCGCCCTCACGCTGCCGTTGTGGGTGGTCCTGGTCGGCGACGGAGTCGCGGTGTTGGTCTTTGCCTGCCTCGCCGCGCTGCTTGTCGTCGTCCGGCACGCGGGCAATGTGAGGCGGCTGTTCTCGGGGACGGAGTCTCGGATCCCCTGGCCGTGGCGACGCCGGCCCCCGGCGACTAACGGCTGAAAGACGAGTGGTTTAGCAGGGGCGGGTTCGAGCGGTCGGTGGGGTGAGTCGGCCCGGGTCACCCTTCAGATGCGGACGGCCCTCCGGGACAGGGCCCCCGGCGCCCTTGCCGGGGCGCACGGGCCGAATGTAGAATAACCCCGCTCTTCGGGGAGGTACGGATGGCGAAGACGGCCACTGTGGCAGGTACAACCTGGGGCATCCCTCTGGCCATGTGCCTGGTGCGCAACGGCTATCGCGTCACGCTGTGGGAATACGACCCGGAGCTTGCCGGGTCACTTCAGCGCGAGCGTAGCACGGCCAAGTTCCCCGGCCTCGCCCTCCCCGATGCCGTCCACGTCACGTCGGACCTGCCGCACGGCGAGGCGATAGGCGAGCTCCTGGTCATCGCGGTGCCCTCCCAGCACGTGCGGTGGCTTGCCGGGGAGGTGGGCCCCATCCCCGAGGGCGCTCTGGCGGCCATAGCGGCCAAGGGCCTGGAGATGCCGTCGCTGATGCGCCTGTCGGAGGTGGTGTCGGATGTGATGTCGCCGGTGCATCTGGCGGCGGTTTCGGGCCCGTGCATCGCCGTGGAGGTGGCGCGCGGGGTTCCCACGGCGGCGGTTGCGGCGTCGGAGGCCCCCGGCGACGCCGAGCGCCTTCGCGATGCCCTTATGACCGAGAGGTTCCGGATTTACACGAGCGACGACCTGCCCGGCGTGGAGCTGGGCGGGTCGCTGAAGAACATAATCGCGATAGCGGCGGGTCTCTGCGACGGCCTGGGTTTCGGGGACAACACCAAGGCCGGTCTGATAACGCGTGGTCTGGCGGAGATAGCCCGTCTGGGCGTGGTTCTGGGGGCGAGGGGCGAAACGTTCTCGGGTCTTTCGGGCATGGGCGATCTAGTCGTGACGGCGTTTTCGCCTCACAGCCGCAACCGTCGGCTTGGGGAGGCGATCGCTAGGGGGCGGAGCTTGGAGGAGGCCCAGGCTGCGCTGGGCCAGGTGGCCGAGGGTGTCCGCACGGCCGAGTCGGCCCAACGGCTGTCATCCCGCGTCGGCGTCGAGATGCCCATCACCGAGCAGGTGTGCCGCGTTCTGTTCGAGGGCGAGTCGCCGCAGGAGGCCGTGGAGAGCCTGATGCTGCGGCAGCCGAAGGCCGAGCCCGAGCGCCTGCGTTAGGGTGTCGGGGCGGGCCGCGGCGAAGAAACCTTGCGCGAGCGGAGGCGGAGCGGGTACAATATGGTTTACCGGGGTGTAGCGCAGTCTGGTAGCGCACTTGAATGGGGTTCAAGAGGTCGCTGGTTCGAATCCAGTCACCCCGACCATGCAGAAGAGGCAGGGGAGCGGGAAGTGCGCCGCTCCCCTGATTTGTCTCTCTGCGGCCTGATGGGATAGGAGCCGGATGCTGGGTGCGCTTGTCTACAGGGCGGTGCGGTGGCTGTGCCGCCTCATTCCCCGGCGGGCGGCCTACGGTTTCGCCAGGGGCGTTTCGTATCTCTGCTATCTTCTGCAGCCGGCCAGGCGCCGGGTCGTGTGCGACAACCTCACGCACGTGACGGGCGACCGTGGGGTGGCGCGCCGGCTTGTCAGGCCGGTCTTCCTCAGCTTTGGCATGTACCTCTACGACTTCTTCCGCTCCCAGAAGTTGACTCGGCAGACTATCGGTGACATTGTCGAGTTGGCCACGCCGGAGCACGTCGAGGAGTCGTACAAGTCGGGCAGGGGTGTCATCTGCCTCACGGCTCACCTGGGCAACTGGGAGATAGGCGGCCAGGCCCTGGCGCTTTTCGGCTACCCGGTTACGGCGGTGGTGCTTCCGCACAGCAGTCCGGAGGTGGACGAGCTGTTCCTTGCCGAGCGCAGGGCGACGGGTCTTCGGCCGGTGTCGGTGGGCGTGGCCGTCCGCGAGTGTTACAAGGCGCTGCGGCGCGGCGAGATGGTGGCGCTGGTGGGCGATTGGGACACGACGGAGGGGGGGCGCGAGGCGGACTTCTTCGGCGCCCCGGCTCTGATGCCGCGAGGTCCGGCGGCCATGGCGGTCCGGACGGGTGCGCTGATCCTCCCCGGCTGCACCATCCGCGACAGGGGCCGTGATTTCACCATCCACACGCTTCCGTCGTTCGAGCCGGCCAGCACCGGCGACCGCGAGCGCGATGAGGAGGAGACGGCGCGGCTCTGCCGCCGGGCGCTGGAGACGTTCATATCCCGCTGGCCCGACCAGTGGTTCATGTTTCACCGCATGTGGAAAGACGAAGGATGAGTGAGAGCCTTGACCGGACCAACGTATGGTGTCTCGTCCCCGCGATGAACGAGGCGGCGGCCATAGCGGGTGTGGTCGCGGGTGCCACCGCGGCTCTCGATCACGTTTTGGTCGTCGATGACGGCTCGTCGGACGCCACGGGCGAGCGCGCGGCGGCGGCCGGCGCGGTTGTCATCCGACACGAGGTCAACCGTGGGAAGGGCTATGCCCTTCGGACGGGCCTGGGCCACGCCCTGGCCGAAGGCGCGGCTGCGGTGGTGGCGATGGACGCCGACGGCCAGCACGACCCTTCGGAGGTGCCGCGGTTCGTGGATGCGGCCAACGCCGAGGGCGCCGACATGGTCATAGGCACGCGCATGGGCGATGTGTCCACGATGCCGCGGATGCGCTTTCTGACCAACCGTGTCACGTCCGCGGTTATTTCCTGGCGCGGGGGCCAGCGGGTTACCGACAGTCAGTGCGGCTTCCGGCTGGTACGGCGGGCCCTGTGGGAGCGGCTCGAGCTATCGACCGGCAACTTCGACACCGAGTCGGAGATGATCATCCGTGCATCGCGGGCGGGCTTCCGGATAACCGAGGTCCCAATCAGCACCATCTACCACGAGACGACTGAGGGGTCGAAGATAAAGCCCCTCCGCGACACGTTTCGTTTCATACGGCTCGTGTTGCGGAGCCTGCGGTGGTAAGCGGTGGGGGTGGTGGGGGCAGGGGTGGCGAGGAGGGGCGCTACGGGCGGCTGCGGGCCCAGATGGTGGAGGGGCAGATCGCCCGCCGGGGCATATCGGACGAACGGGTTCTCTCGGCGATGCGCTGCGTGAAGCGGCATCTGTTCGTCCCGATGGCGCAGCGGGGGGCCGCCTACGAGGACCATCCGCTTCCCATAGGCGGCGGCCAGACCATATCCCAGCCCTACATGGTGGCCAAGGTCACGGAGGAGGCCCGCGTGGAGCGGGGGGAGCGGGCCCTGGAGGTCGGCTCGGGTTGCGGGTATCAGGCGGCGGTCCTGGCGGAGATGGGGGCCGACGTCTTCTGCATCGAGCGGTTGGTCCGGCTCTACGAGGTATCGCTGGAGAACCTGCGGGCGGCCGGTTACGAGGGCATAGAGGTCCGCCACGGGGACGGGTATCTGGGCTGGCCGGAGGCGGCCCCTTTCGACGTTATCGTGGTGAGCGCGGCCGCCGAGGAGGTGCCGCAGGCGTTGCTGGCGCAGCTTGCCGAGGGCGGGCGTCTGGTGATGCCCGTGGGCGTGTCTTTCTCACAGGTCCTTACCGTTTGCACGAAGACGGGTGGGCGCGTCACGAGGTCCGACGTGTGTGGTTGTGTGTTCGTGCCTCTCGTGAGTGGCACAGGGGAGCGCAGCGAGGATATGCATGGTTGAGACAACGGCCGAGGCGGCGTGTTCGTCGGCGGATTTGGTGATGACGGCGGTCCTGGCGATGCTCCCGGTGACCGAGCTCCGAGGTGCGATCCCCTGGTCCGTATTCCGTTTCGGGCTTGCGGCGCCGGCGGCGCTGGCCGCGGCTCTCGTGGGGAATCTGATCATAATCCCGCCGCTTCTGTGGTCGTTGTCGTGGCTGGCCGAGAGGGTCAGCCGGTGGGGCAAGCTGGGGGCGCCGCTTCGGTGGTGGTTCGCCCGTGTCGAGCGGAAGGGTGAGCTCGTGCGCAGGTACGGGGCGGTGGGCCTGATGCTTTTCGTAGCGGTTCCGCTTCCGGGCACGGGTGCGTGGACGGGCTGCGCGGCGGCCGTGCTGTTTCGCCAAAGCTTCCGCAAGGCGTTGTTGGCGGTCGGTGCGGGAGTCATCATCGCGGGTCTGGCGATCACGCTGCTCACGTGGGCGGTCCAGCAGGGCCTCCTTCACGGCGGCGGGCCGTTTTTGAAGGATATGTGACGCGTTTTCCGGGTGACGCGGCCGGCCCGTTTCGTGTAGAATAGCTGGGTCGGGGCGTAGCGCAGCCTGGTAGCGCGCATCGTTCGGGACGATGAGGTCGCTGGTTCAAATCCAGTCGCCCCGACCATACAATCTTGCACGACACGGCTTTTTGGGGACGGGAAGCCGACGGAGCAGGGCCTGGTATGGGCCGCTCTGTTGACTTCCCGGCGCTGTTGTACGGGGTAGGTGGGCGGACGGTGTTCTGGTGCAGATAGGTGTCATTGGCGGGTCGAGCGCCACGCCCGGCGAGGCAGCGCTGGCCGCGGCCTCGGGCCCGGC
>Ga0272441_10011075_pt1 | contig 13476 bp, 7 predicted proteins | sample SSMProp6N_FD_193582 | JGI IMG/M metagenome (GOLD analysis project Ga0272441, IMG submission 193582) | Marine sediment archaeal communities from Little Sippewissett salt marsh, Falmouth, MA, United States - SSM-Prop-6N | ecosystem: Environmental > Aquatic > Marine > Wetlands > Sediment ... | reverse complement strand
CAAATAACAAATAACAAATAACGAATAACGAATAACAAATAACGAATAACGCTTCACCCTCCCCTTACTACGGTCTCAATTTTTTCCAGAGCTGTCAGCATGTCTTCGGGCAGCGGGGCGGTGAAGGAGAGCTTTTCACCGGTGGTGGGCTGCGTGAAGGTCAGGCTTTCGGCGTGGAGGGCCTGGCGGGGGATGGTTTCGAGCAGATTTTTGACAAAACTCTCGCTTTTACTGAACGGGAGATTTCTGATGCTGCTTCCGCCATAGGTTTCGTCTCCGAGAATCGGGTGGCCCAGGTGCTGCATGTGGACGCGTATCTGATGCGTCCTGCCAGTGTGGAGCGTGACTTCGACAAGTGAAAAATAGCAAAGGCTTTGCTGGACCCGGTATTCGGTGATCGCTGTTTTTCCGTCTTTTCCTTCAAACGGATAGCTGGTCATGACTTTCCTGTTTCGTACCGATCTGCCGATATTGGTTTTGATAAGCCCCGTCGCAGGCTCAGGGACTCCCCAGACGATTGCCTGGTATTTTTTTTCAACCTGACGGTTTGCGAACTGTCGGGCAAGCCGGTGAAGGGCGGTGCTGTTTTTGGCTATAATGATCAGCCCGGAAGTGTTCTTGTCGAGACGGTGAACAATGCCCGGGCGCATATCGGAACAGTCAAGATCCCCGGCCTCTTTTCCGATGTGGTGAAGAATGGCGTTGGCCAGAGTGCCGGTCCAGTTGCCGAATGCCGGATGCACCACCATATCGGAAGCCTTATTGACTACCATGAGGTCTTCGTCTTCATAGATAATGTCAATCGGAATGTCTTCCGGTGCGAGCTCCGGCGCCGGCGGCCGCAAAAAGGTGACCTCTATCGAATCAAGTGATTTGATGCGGTAGTTTGACTTGATCGTTTTGCCGTTGACCAGTACGCGATGTTCGGCAATGGCTTCCTGAACCTTGTTGCGCGTGGCGTTTTCAACCTGCTGGGCAAGGTAGACATCGATACGCATCGGTGTCTGTGTGCGCGCTACCCGGAGGGTTATTCTTTTTGGTTCGGCGACCTCTTCTTCCCGGTCTTTTAGTTCGTTTTTTAACGGCTGATTTTGCATTTTTGGTAAACTGTTGCAGACCCCTCTTCATCGTCAATACGGGGTAGTATACTAAAAACTGTTTGATATTATAGAGCTATGGAAGAGCATGATATGCATACGCAATCAGATTTCGATCTTGCCGTTATTGGCTCCGGTCCCGGTGGATTCGAGGCCGCAGTGCGTGCGGCCCGCAAAGGGTTAACGGTCTGTGTGATAGAGCGGGGGGCGCTTGGCGGGGTTTGCGTCAACTGGGGCTGTATTCCAACCAAGGCATTGCTGCGAAGTGCGGAGATTTTCCGCCTTGCCGGAGAGTCGTCAGCATTCGGGCTCGATATCGAAGCATCGAGTATTGATCTTGCCCGGGCAGTCAAGCGGAGCCGAAAGGTGGTCCTTCTGGCGTCGAAAGGTGTTGAATCGGCATTGAAAAAAAACAAGGTTACCGTTTTTCAGGGTGAGGCGACGTTTGTCGATGAGCGAACGCTCAGAGTCAGCCGGGACGGTCAGGAGGATGAGAGACTTACCGCAAAACATATCATTATCGCAAGTGGCGCTCGCCCACGCGAGATTCCTGTTCTTCCTGTTGATGGACGCCATATTATGACAAGCAGAGAGGCGCTGGCGCTTAAAAGCGCTCCTGAACGAATGATCGTTGTCGGTGGCGGGGCTATTGGTCTTGAAATGGCCTGGTACTATCATTCGGCCGGGACAAAGGTGACGGTTCTTGAGATGCTGCCACGTCTTCTTCCTCTTGAGGACAAGGAGGTTTCGGAGGGGCTGGAACGGCTTCTGAAGAAAGCGGGAATATCAATACACTGTGAGGCGGCGGTTGTGTCGGCTTCGGCAGGGGACGACGGTATTGTCGATGCCGTTGTTCGAATGAAGGACGGTTCCGAGCAGAAGATGCAGGGAGAGTGCCTGCTTGTGGCAGCAGGAGTGGTGCCGAATAGCGGAGGACTTCAGCTCGATGCTGCAGGCGTGATCCTTGAGAGAGGTTTTATTGCGACCGACGCGCAGTGCAGAACCAATGTGGATCATATCTATGCTATCGGTGACGTCCGTGGCGGAATGCAGCTTGCCCATAAAGCCTCCGCCGAGGCCGTTATTGCCGTTGAGTCAATAACAGGCGGCAATCCCATGCCGATCGACGACGCTATGGTTCCTCGATGCGTCTATGTCGAGCCTGCTGTGGCAGCTATCGGTGCCAGCCAAGAGGATGCGGCAGCAGAAGGGCGTGAGGTGATGGTCGGACGGGCCATGTTTGCGGCTTCTGGCAAGGCGAGCGCCTACGGATTTCGCGACGGCTTCGTCAAGCTGATTTTTGATGCAGGAAGCGGTGTGATGATTGGTGGTCATGTGCTCGGTCACGGGGCTGTGGAACTGATCGGCGAACTGAGCCTTGCCATGCGGCTTGGAGCTACAGCCGATCAGATCGCAAGCACTATCCATGCTCACCCGACACTTTCGGAAACAGTCAGGGAAGCGGCTGAAAATGCAGTGGTCGCATGACGGCTTGCCTTGATAAATTAAATCAGGGAAAGTCCTTTCCTTTTTGGTAAAGCATTTTCTATTGTCTTTCTAAAAACATAAATTCAAGGTTTAAAATTGTAAAGCTCTTCAAATAAGTAAGCCTTTCCCGCATCTGAAAACACATGAATGGGCGAGGGTATTAACCAAATCATCAATTATGACTCAAACTGCTTCAGCTGCAAAGAAAACAGCAAGTACAAAGGCCAAAGCTGGTACGGGTGTTCAGGAGACTTCCGGACCCAAAAAAGCAAGAACCAAAAAGAAGCAAGGCCAAGCGTTTCCTTTTACCGCTATTGTCGGTCAGGAGGAAATGAAATTGAGTCTGATCCTCAATATCATTGATCCGAGGATCGGCGGTGTGCTTGTCATGGGACACAGAGGTACTGGTAAAAGTACAACTGTTCGGGCGCTGGCGGAAGTGCTTCCTTCAATTGAAAGAGTAAAAGACGATGTCTACAACCGTACGGTCAGCCAGTACATCGAAATGGAAAAAACTGACAAGAGCGGCAAAGCGCTCAAGCCGGAAGGCATGACGGTTGAGGATATTCAGGTTCCTGTTGTCGACCTTCCTCTCGGTGCAACTGAAGACCGTGTTTGCGGTACGATCGATATCGAACAGGCATTGACCAGCGGTGTCAAGGCTTTTGAGCCGGGTCTTCTTGCTCAGGCTAACCGCGGTTTTCTCTATATTGACGAGGTCAACCTTCTTGATGATCACCTTGTCGACGTTCTTCTTGACGTAGCAGCCAGCGGCAGAAACGTTGTTGAGCGTGAAGGTATCAGTATCCGTCACCCTGCCAGATTCGTGCTTGTCGGTTCAGGTAACCCTGAAGAGGGCGAACTCAGGCCGCAGCTTCTCGATCGTTTCGGTCTGCATGCACGCATTATCACTATTACCGATATCGAAAGACGGGTTGAGATCGTGAAGCGTCGTCGTGAGTTTGACGATAATCCGCCGGCATTTCTCAAAAAATGGGTCAAGGAACAGAAAAAACTTCAGGACCAGATTCTCAAAGCAAAGACTCTTCTGCCGAAAATCACCATGCATGACGATGTGCTGACTGATATTGCAAGGCTCTGTATGCAGCTGGGTATTGACGGCCATCGCGGTGAACTGACCATTACCAGAACAGCTCACGCATTCGCAGCCTTCAAAGGTGACAAAGAGGTGACTATGGAGCATGTCAAAGAGATTTCCGGGCTAGCGCTTCGTCACCGTTTGCGCAAAGATCCGCTCGAGACTCTCGACGCTGGTGAAAAAATCGAACGTGAACTTGCAAAAGTGCTTGGAGAAGCAGAAGAAGTATAATTAATGATAGCATTTACCGATATTGTAGGAATGGATCTGGCCAAGCAGGCACTCATGCTGCTGGCTATAGATCCTTCTCTTGGCGGGGTTGTTATCCCGGCGGCTGTCGGCTCTGGTAAATCAACCCTTGCAAGAGCTTTTCAGGATATTCTTCCGGAACAAACGCCATTTGTTGAATTACCGCTGAACGTTACGGAAGACCGGCTTATCGGTGGCGTCGATCTCGAGGCGACCCTTGTAAAAGGAGCTCGTGTGGTCCAGCACGGTGTGCTATCCAAGGCTCACGAAGGTGTTCTGTATGTCGATTCACTGAGCCTTCTGGACAGTTCAGCAGTCTCTCATGTCATGGATGCTATGTCGAGGGGCGAGGTTCTGGTTGAACGTGAAGGATTGAGCGAGGTGCACCCGTCGAAATTCATGATTGTCGGAACATACGATCCTTCTGATGGTGAGGTGCGCATGGGACTGCTCGACAGGGTTGGTCTTATTGTGCCGTTTACCACTCAGAACGATTTTCGTGCCCGCAAACAGATTCTCCAATGCAACATAGGTCAGAAAGACGCAGAGGATACCCAGGATGAGCTGAGAATGCTCAAGGGAATTCTCGACGCGGCACGAAAGCTGCTTCCGCAGGTTTCGATGACCAAAGAGCAGATTCAGGGTCTGATCCAGTCGGCCATCAGTCTCGGCGTCGAAGGTAACCGTGTCGATATTTTTGTTATCAGGGCAGCACTGGCCAGTGCCGCGCTTGCCCAGAGGACCGATGTCGACGAAGAGGATATGAAACTTGCTGTTAAGCTTGTCCTTGTTCCGCGTGCGACATGTATGCCGCAGCGAGAAGAGGAGGTTGAGGAGCAGATGCCGCCTGAAGAGGAGATGCCGCCCGAAGAGCCGGAAGCAGAGGACGAGGAGGCTCCGCCGGACAACTCTGATCCCGATGCTGAAGAGGAGAATGAGGAGACTCCAGACATGATCGAGGAATTGATGATGGACGCTATCGAGACCGAACTGCCTGAAAACCTCATGAATATTTCGCTTGCTTCGAAAAAGAAGAGCAAGTCAGGCAGCCGCGGTGAAGCGCTCAATAACCGTCGCGGTCGTTTTGTTCGCTCCCAGCCGGGCGAAATTCGCGGTGGCAAAGTCGCTTTGATTCCAACGCTTATTTCCGCAGCCCCGTGGCAGGAGAGCAGACGTCTTGAACGTCTTCGCAAAACCGGCAAGGTCTCTACGACGGGTCTTATCATCAACAAGGAAGATGTGAAAGTCAAGAAGTTTCGTGACAAATCCGGAACGCTTTTCATTTTCATAGTCGATGCCTCCGGTTCGATGGCGCTTAACCGTATGCGTCAGGCCAAGGGTGCGGTGTCGCATCTTCTGCAGAACGCCTATGTTCATCGTGATCAGGTTGCGTTGATTTCCTTCAGGGGGAAGGAAGCGCAGCTTCTTTTGCCGCCGTCCCAGAGTGTGGACCGAGCAAAACGCGAACTCGATGTGCTCCCGACAGGCGGCGGAACACCGTTGGCTTCAGCCATCTATCTTGCCTGGGAAACCGCCAAGCAGGCCAGGACGAAAGGTGTTTCCCAGATCATGTTTGTGCTGATCACTGATGGTCGTGGTAACATCGGGCTGCAGTCCATGATGGATAAAAATGCTCCGAAAGCGCCTAAGGAAGAGATCGAGAAAGAGGTTGAAGCCCTGGCAGCATCAGTCTATGCCGACGGGATCGCATCGATCGTTGTCGATACGCAGATGAATTATCTCTCAAGAGGTGAAGCGCCTAAACTCGCTGAAAAGCTGGGGGGCAGGTATTTCTATCTTCCAAACGCAAAAGCTGAGCAGATCGCCGAAGCGGCAATGAGTTGATATCATCATCTATCAGAAACAATCAAAACCTCCCCCTGTTTTCATTGAACAGAGGGAGGTTTTTGTTTTTAGTCCTTGATTGGCGTGCTGTGTGCGGCTTTTTACCATAGATTTACGTATTATGATGAAGTATTAAACGTGCGGGTTATTCAATATCTGTAACTTTTTTCTATCGACTTGATATGGCACAGCAACGAAAAATAGTGGCAATTGTCGGTCTCGAGCAGTATAACACCAACCTTTGGAAAAAAATCAGCAAGCAGCTTGAAAAGGAGGCTCAGCTGACCCAGTGGAGCGATGTTGATCTCGAAAAGCAGAATCCTCTTGCCGCAGAGGCGATTTCGGAAGCTGATTGTGTTTTTATGAGCATGATTCAGTTCAAGGATCAGGTGCAGTGGTTCCGTGAGCAGCTTGAGAATGCTTCCAATAAGGAGAAGACGGTCTTTATCTTTGAGTCGATGCCCGAGGCTATGGCCTTGACCAAGGTGGGCGACTATGTCGTGACCGAAGGAAAGGGAGGGATGCCGGATGCCGTAAAAAATATTGCCAAAATGCTGGTCAAGGGTCGTGACGAGGATGCCTTGTACGGCTACATGAAGCTGATGAAAATCATGCGGACCATCCTGCCGCTCGTGCCTAAGAAGGCAAAGGATTTCAAGAACTGGCTTCTTGTTTACTCCTACTGGATGCAGCCGACCGCTGAGAATATCGCCAATATGTTTCGCCTTATTCTCAAAGAGTATTTCAACGAGCCGGTCACGGTGGGCCCGATTGTCGACGTGCCCAACATGGGCTTGTATCATCCTGATGCGCCTGCGTATTTCAAGGATGTGAAAAGTTATAAAAGCTGGTCTAAAAAACAGGGATTCAACCTCAGTAAAGGTCAGAACGTTGCCCTGCTGTTTTTCCGAAAGCATCTGCTGCAGGAAAAAACCTACATCGATAATACCATCAGGGAGTTCCAGAAACAGGGGATCAACATTTTTCCGGCTTTTGTGATGGGTGTTGAAGGACATGTCCTGGTTCGCGACTGGCTGCTGAAGGAAAAGATCGATCTGCTTGTCAACATGATGGGGTTTGGTCTCGTCGGCGGTCCTGCCGGATCGACCAAGCCGGGGACGGCTGCAGAGGCTCGCGCAGAAATCATGAGTCGTCTTGATGCCCCGTATATCGTTTCACAACCATTGCTGGTGCAGGATTTTGAGTCGTGGCACGAGTTGGGGGTTTCACCCATGCAGGTCACGTTTACCTATTCTATTCCTGAAATGGATGGAGCGGTCTGTCCGGTCATTCTCGGTGCATTGAGAGATGGCAAGGTTGAGACTGTTCCCGACCGGCTATCCAGGCTCGCTCTGTTGAGCAAGCAGTGGCTCCGGTTGAGGGCCGCATCGAACAAGGAAAAAAAGCTTGCCTTTGTTGTCTACGACTATCCTCCGGGGCTTGGTAAAAAAGCAAGTGCAGCCCTTCTCGATGTTCCTCGTTCCCTGTTTGAAATTCTGAAGCGATTGAAGAAAGAGGGCTATAATGTCGGTACTCTTCCTTCCGGACCTGAAGAGCTTTTTAAAATGCTGGATCGTGCAACGGATTACCAGTTGCAGAACTCGAAACCCGATGCCTACAAAGTTAACCGGGAAACCTATCGAAAGATTACCTCGGCGCGAGAGCGGGAGCGGATCGAAGAGCGCTGGCAGAATTTTCCCGGTGAAATTGTGCCAATCGGTGATGAAGAGGTTTTTACCGGAGGTATCAGGTTCGGCAATGTCTTTATCGGTGTACAGCCAAGATTGGCGGTTCAGGGCGACCCGATGCGTCTGCTCTTCGATAAAGCCAATACGCCGCATCATCAGTATATCTCGTTCTATCGCTGGATAAGTCGTGAATTTGAAGCCCACGCATTGATTCATGTCGGTATGCACGGGTCGGTGGAGTGGATGCCCGGTCTGCAGACGGGGCTGACCGGTGATTGCTGGCCGGATGCTCTTCTTGGAGAGGTTCCTCATTTTTATATCTATCCGATCAACAACCCCAGTGAGGCTTCGATTGCCAAACGCAGGGGACTTGCGACGATGGTTTCCCATGTCGTACCACCGCTCTCAAGGGCGGGCCTCTATAAGGAGCTTCCGGCATTGAAGGACCTGCTTGCCGATTACCGGGAGCGCAATCTCGGAGAGTCGTCAGAGGCAGGCGATGTTGAGACGGCGATTATGCAGAAGGCTGAACTGCTGAACCTTACCGATGATTGTCCGCATCGTGAAGGCGAGTCGTTCCGTGATTTTGTCAGTCGTTTGTACAGTTATATCCAGGAACTGGAAACCCGTCTGATCTCCAATTCTCTCCATGTTTTCGGGGAGGCCAGTCCACAGGATTCTCAGTTGATTACGGTGACTGAAACCCTTAAAAACAGATCTGATAATGGTATCGGTATTCCTGCTCTGTTTATGAAGTATTCAGGACGCAACGGCCATTACTCCAGTTACGAGGAGCTTGCCAGACGTTCCAGAAACGGGGAGGATGAGGCTGTGACGCTTCGCGAGTGGGTGGAAGATTCCTGCCGGACGTTTTTCGAAAAAGTGCTCTTTGAACGCCAGCAGCCAGGAGCTGTTTTTGCTTCGATAACGGGTGGAGAGGCCCTGCCGGAGGAGTACAGCGGTATGGTCAATACGATTATCGGGGAAGGTGCGAGAATGCTTCAGGCGCTTCGCGATAATACAGGGGAGATGGATGCGTTGACAACGGTTCTTGAAGGGCGATATATCCCCTCCGGTCCCGGCGGCGATCTTGTTCGTGATGGTATCAATGTGCTGCCGTCAGGTCGTAATATCCATTCGATCGATCCCTGGAGGATTCCCTCTGAACTTGCGTTTAAACGTGGAACGCAGATTGCTGACAGCCTGATACAGCGGCATCTCGAAGAGAACGACGGTCAGTACCCCGAAACCATTGCCCAGGTGCTCTGGGGGCTCGATACCATCAAGACGAAAGGTGAGGCCGTTGCTGTTGTGATCCGTCTGATGGGAGCAGAGCCGGCTTATGATGAATCAGGCAAGATCAGTCACTACCAGCTTACCGCTCTCGATCGTCTTGGACGGCCTCGTGTCGATGTGCTGATGCAGCTCAGCCCGATTTTCCGCGATGCGTTCGGGCTCCTGATGGATCAGCTCGATCGCCTGGTTCAGGAGGCCGCTAAGGTTGATGAGCCATATGAGATGAACTTCATTAAAAAACATGTCGATGAGGCGCTCGAAGGCGGTGCTGACTTTGAGTGTGCAACTGCCCGCCAGTTCACCCAGTCTCCCGGGACCTATGGAACATACGTGGATGACATGGTTGAGGATTCCGCCTGGGAGAGCGATGACGATCTTGACGAACTCTTCATCCGTCGAAACAGCAGCGCCTATGGCGGATCGAGAAAAGGTGAAAAACAGAGCGATATTCTCAAAAGCCTGCTCGGGACCGTTGACAGGGTCGTTCACCAGGTCGATTCAACAGAATTCGGTATTTCCGATATCGACCACTACTTCTCATCATCCGGTTCGCTGCAGCTTGCAGCCCGCAAGCGCAATACCAGGGCGAGCGATGTGAAGCTCAACTATGTCGAGTCATTTACCTCCGACATCAAACTCGACGATGCCAGCAAGGCGTTGCGCGTCGAGTACCGCTCCAAGCTCCTGAACCCGAAATGGTTCGAGGGAATGATGAAGCATGGTCACAGCGGAGCGACCGAGATCAGCAACAGGGTGACCTATATGCTTGGCTGGGATGCGGTGACTAAAAGCGTCGATGACTGGGTGTATAAAAAAACCGCGGAAACCTATGCTCTCGATCCCGAGATGCGAGAGCGGCTTGCCGAAGCAAACCCCGAGGCAATCAAGAACATTGTCGGCAGAATGCTCGAAGCCCACGGCAGAGGCATGTGGAAGGCCGACCAGAATATCATCGATGAGCTTCAGGAGATCTACGCCGACCTCGAGGATCGGCTTGAAGGGATGCACGATGATGAATGAAGGGAGAAGAAGTGATTGGTGATTGGTGTGCGCCTTACGGCGCAACACGTTACTCTGCTGCAGGCGCTTTCAGGAGTAGCGTAGGGGTGAGGTGCCCTCGCCCGTGGCGACCTGACAACGTCAGGGCCGCCAATAGCAGGCCAACGCAGACCAACAAGACAAACCAATCAGCCTCATTACCATATCGTCCGGCAACAGTTTCTTGTATTCGCAAACTGTAGGGGTCAGCGTAGCAGATCCCTACAGGAGACCTTTTGCATTCAGCACCTCTATAACGATCTCGCGGGCAATGAGTCCTGATGGATTATCGCCATCGGTGATGTTGCAGGCAAAGATGTGCACCTCTCCTCCGGATTCGATAAAACCGACAAACCATCCCAGGTTCCAGTGCCCCTCTTCATCCATTCCGGAACCGGTCTTGCCGTAGAGTTTTCCTCTACAGGTTTCTTTGACGAGCATGATATCCTTCAGGATTGCCACATGCTCTTTGGAGAACGGAAGTTTTCCTTCGAGCAGCTTCTTGAGAAGAAAAACCTGCTCATTTGCACTGATCATGATTGATGTTTTTCCGGGACGTGGCAGCCAGAAGGTGTCGATCCCGGATGCCATGTCCCCTGTTCCATAACCAATCTTATCGATGAAGGTTTTCATACGGTCCGGACCGATCTGACGCGCAAGGACCTGATAGGCTGGCACAGCCGAGGCCCGGAACGATTCGCGAAGGGTCAGATCGTGATTCCAGGCTTCGATATCGCGTTGAACACCGTCCCAGGTATACCAGGGATCATCCGCTCCCTTAATCAGGCCAAGTTCCAGACCGAAGAGCGTATTGTAGATTTTAAACGTCGAACAGGGCGAGAGACGGCGGGCAGAAAGCTCGGGATCAACAGATTCTGTTTGGGCGGTAGAACTGTTATGGAGCACAAAAGCCGTATCGTAGCCTCTGAACAGGGATGTGTCGATGTCCTGTGCATTGGATGGCACGGGAAGCATGAGAAGCAGAAAAAGCAAAAGAGTCATCCGGTTCATATGCGCCACCTTTTTTACAAATAATGTAGCGTATTTGCAGCTTATCTCTGCACTTTCGCTCACCCCCTTCGGGGGCAGACTCGCTTTGCTCGCTGTCCCGACTGACGTCGGTCGAACCCTCTTGTCGGTTTCGAACCCCTCTCCGCCTTATGGCGAAGGGCTATAAACAAAAAAAGCTCCCGGGGTTAGTCGGAAGCTTTTTCTTGCTGCGGAGAGAGAGGGATTCGAACCCTCGATAGCCCTTGTTAGAACTATGACGGTTTAGCAAACCGTTGCCTTCAGCCGCTCGGCCACCTCTCCTGAAAAAATATGTTTGTGCGGAGGATGAGGGACTCGAACCCCCAAGGGCGTAAACCCGGCAGTTTTCAAGACTGCTGCATTACCAATTATGCTAATCCTCCAAAACCTATGTAAAGAACGGGACGTAAGATAGTGAACAAGGTCAAAAGTAAAAAGGGAAAAGAAAAAAAGTTCGAACCCCTCTCATGTGATATACCGGTATCTCTGCTTTCAATGAACACTGTGCTTTTGCACTATCTTTTGATCCTGCGGAGAGAGAGGGATTGATGCGGCGCTTTGCGCCTTACCCCGACATGTCGGGGCGGATTCGCTCTGCTCACCGTCTCGACAGCTATGCTGTCTGTCGAACCCTCTTGTCGGGTCCGAACCCCTCTCATGTGATATACCGGTATCTCTGCTTCCAATGAACACTGTGCTTTTGCACTATCTTTTTATCCTGCGGAGAGAGAGGGATTCGAACCCTCGAGGGCCGTTAAGCCCTACCCGCTTTCCAGGCGAGCGCACTAGACCAACTATGCGACCTCTCCGAATTTTTTACGGCCAGTAATGTACAATCTATTTTCGTTATTTAAAAATCATTACTGTACCAGAACAAGAACGAATGTCTTGCTTATTTAAAAAAATATGAGAAGAAATAAAAACGCTTTTTGCCTACAGATTGTCTTTCAGCCTCCACTTTTGTAAATTGGCAGAATTCTTTCGCGCCTAATCATATAAACTGATCTCCGTATGGCAAAAATTCTTTATGAAGCGCTGACGTTTGACGATGTTCTGCTCGTTCCTGCGTATTCTGCGGTCCTGCCCAAGGAAACCAAAGTCTCAACCAGACTCACCAAAAATATCACTCTTCATATGCCCTTGGTCAGTGCGGCCATGGATACCGTTACTGAATCTGAACTTGCTATCGCCCTGGCTCGTTCGGGCGGGATAGGCTTTATTCATAAAAATCTTACCGTGGAACAGCAGGCTCGTGAGGTTGCAAGGGTAAAGCGCTACGAAAGCGGCATCATCCGCAATCCGATCTCACTTTATGAGACTGCAACGGTGCAGGATGCTCTGGACCTTATGCAGAAACATTCCATTTCAGGTATTCCTATTATCGAGCAGCCTCTTGATTCCAATGATGCATCACTGAAACTCAAAGGGATCATCACCAACCGCGACCTTCGCTTCAAACCGGCTCCTCAGCAGCCGATTTCGACCATCATGACGGTCAATAACCTTATTACGGCGGGTGAAGACATCGACCTTGAAGATGCCGAGGAGATTCTGCTTTCCAACAAAATCGAAAAGCTGCTGATTACCGATAATGACGGTAATCTTAAAGGCCTGATCACCTTCAAAGATATTCAGAAAAGAAAGCAATACCCGAACGCATGTAAAGATGAGCAGGGACGGTTGTGTGTCGGCGCTGCAGTCGGTATCCGCTCCAATACGCTGACAAGGGTCCAGGCTCTTGTTGACGCCGGTGTGGACGTGATCGCAGTCGACACGGCTCATGGGCACAGTAAAGCGGTTGGAGATATGGTCAAAACCATCAAGCAGCACTATCCCGATCTGCAAATCGTCGCAGGAAACGTCGCCACTCCTGAAGCTGTCCGGGATCTTATTGCGGCTGGTGCTGATGCAGTGAAAGTCGGTATCGGCCCGGGAAGTATCTGCACGACCAGGATTGTTGCAGGTGTCGGCATGCCGCAGCTGACGGCTATCATGAACTGCTCTGAAGAGGCTGCCAAAACCGGTACACCTATCATTGCTGATGGCGGCATCAAATACAGCGGGGATCTCGCAAAAGCTATTGCGGCCGGCGCGGACTCGGTCATGATCGGCAGTATTTTTGCCGGTACCGATGAAAGCCCCGGAGAAACAATTCTTTACGAAGGAAGACGCTTCAAGGCGTATCGCGGCATGGGCTCACTCGGAGCAATGTCCGAACCGGAGGGCAGCAGCGACCGTTACTTCCAGGACGCTTCCAGCGAAAGCAAAAAGTATGTGCCTGAAGGTATCGAAGGACGTATCCCTGCAAAAGGCAAGCTCGAAGAGGTCATCTATCAGCTGATCGGCGGTCTGAAATCGTCAATGGGCTACTGCGGTGTTAAAAACATCGAAGAGATGAAACACAATACCTGTTTTGTGCGCATCACATCCGCTGGTCTGCGTGAAAGCCATCCTCATGACGTCATGATCACCAAAGAAGCCCCGAACTACTCGATGTCGTAAAAAAATTCTTACACATCAACAAAAAAGCGGCCATCGTCATGAGCCGCTTTTTTGTTAGACCCTCGAGCCCTTCACTGCCCCTCATACGAGGGTACCTCGCCCCTGCATTCCTCCTCTTCACCAATCACCAATTACTAATCACCTC
>Ga0272441_10011074_pt1 | contig 13478 bp, 12 predicted proteins | sample SSMProp6N_FD_193582 | JGI IMG/M metagenome (GOLD analysis project Ga0272441, IMG submission 193582) | Marine sediment archaeal communities from Little Sippewissett salt marsh, Falmouth, MA, United States - SSM-Prop-6N | ecosystem: Environmental > Aquatic > Marine > Wetlands > Sediment ... | reverse complement strand
CGCGCCATTCGCTTCATGGTGGCCGCCGAATATGAAGCAGTCCAGCTCTATATGCAATTGGCCGAATCGACCGATCACAAATTGGCTATCGAGGTTCTCAAGGACATTGCCGACGAGGAGCGCGTTCACGCCGGCGAATTCCTACGGCTGCTCCATGAACTGGCGCCGGACGAAGAAAAGCTATACGCCGAAGGTTCTGAAGAGGTCGAGGAAATGATAGAGGAAATGAGAAAAGGCAAGTAACGCCCGTCTTGCAAGGGGATTGCATAGGATTCTTGTCGAACGATGGGATCGGAAAATGTATTATTCGCATTTGGACTGACGTTGTTTGCCGGGCTGTCCACCGGTTTGGGCAGCGCCTTGGCATTTTTGGCCAAACGTACAAACACCAAGGTGCTTTCGACGGCGCTTGGTTTTTCCGCCGGCGTGATGATCTACGTCTCGTTCCTGGAGATTTTTCCGAAAGCCAAAGACTCTCTCGTGGTCGAATTCGGACCACGCAGCGGTTATTGGATCACGGTGCTGGCCTTTTTTGCCGGTATTGCTTTCATCGCCATCATCGACAAATTGGTTCCATCCTTTGAAAATCCTCACGAGATTCACAGAACCGAAGAAATGGACATACCAGAGGCCGCGGAAAGATTTAAAAAGCTGTATCGAATGGGTTTGTTCACAGCGCTGGCGATTGCGATCCACAATTTCCCCGAGGGCCTTGCGACTTTTATCGGCGCCCTGAAGGATATAAAACTTGGAGTAGCCATTGCCGTGGCGATTGCGATCCATAATGTGCCCGAAGGCGTGGCGGTTTCGATTCCGATATTTTATGCGACGGGGAGTCGAAAAAAGGCCTTTATCTATTCGTTTCTCTCGGGGCTGGCCGAACCGATCGGGGCGCTGGTTGGTTATGCTATTTTGTTTTCGTTCTTTAATGATATCGTATTCGGCGTTCTCTTCGCTGCGGTGGCGGGCATTATGGTCTTCATCTCGCTCGATGAACTATTGCCCACCGCCCAGGAATATGGCGAGCACCATTTGTCGATCTATGGTCTGGTCGCGGGTATGGTTGTAATGGCTTTGAGCTTGCTTTTATTTCAGTAGGGGGCGTTACCGAGCGCAATGTGAAAGCTGCGATTTGTGTGAATTCTGTGGCCGCGGCAGGATTGTTTTTGCGAAAATGGGATAATAGAATACAATGGTGGAATGTCTATGGAAAGTGACAAAGAAAAAGTGAAAATCTTATTTCTTTGTACGGGTAACACCTGCCGCAGCCAAATGGCCGAAGGCTGGGCCAAACATCTCAAGTCGGATGTTATTGAGGCTTACTCCGCCGGTGTTTTGCCCGCCGGCATGAGCACAAAAGTCATTCAGGTGATGGCCGAGGTGGGCGTCGATATATCGTCATACGTTTCCAAACACGTGTATATCTACCTGGGCATGGATTTCGATTTTATCATCACATTGTGCGATTTTGCCAAAGCGCAGTGTCCCAAATTCGGCGGCAAAACCAAACTCATCCACAGAGCTTTCAAAGATCCCATTTCGGCCACAGGCAGCGAGATGGAGATTTTGGACGCCTTTCGAAAAACCCGAGACGAGATCCGGGTATTCGTTGAGACACTGCCGGAAAATGTGCTGGCCGGAGCTGATGCAAAGTGAAACCTGAGCCCTTGGAGAAATATACATCCGCCCTGACGCTTTCGGACATGGAAATCTTCGTATTTCCCGAATTGATGTACAGCCTGGTTTTGGCCAATATCATGAGCCCGATCATCTGGCAATGGCGCCAGTTGGATTGTTTTAAAAAGCTCGAGGGCAAAAGCAAATATAGAAAACTGATGCGGCTCAAGCAGTTTATCATCGACGAATTTGAATTCAATCTCGATCTCGAAACATGGGGCCTGACGAGCAAAGCCAAAGAGCTCGCCCGGTTCGAGACATTTATTTCATCCGAGGATATCGCCAAAAGCAACGCGCTGTTTGGCTACCAGGGCGATAAATACTACTTCGATGTCGATATCCGCCGTCATTTCGGTCTGGATAAATATGACAACGACGTCATCCCGTACTGGAAGACCGAAACCATCGAGGCCATGAACGCCTTTCGCCTCAAAGAGGACTATCAAACAGCCGCCGGGGAATGTGTTTCACTTTCCGCCTTATACGCCGCCGCGGCCTTTATCGTCTGCGGCATCCCCCTCGAAGACATCTATATGATCCTGACGCCGCTGCATTCGCAGAACTTCATCGACATGCAGGATGGAATCCTGACCAACAACAGACGGCTCGTCACCAAGACGATGTGGTTCAACGGCACCGAAATCTCCAACAAGGCGCAGCGCGCGCTGCGCAATGAAAACATCATCATCGTCGCCCATCATACGGGATACGTCCATTGCTTGTACAACGAGGCCACGATCGACAAGGGATTGTACGAGGTATTCGGCCATAAGCTGGATGATTATTTATCCATAGAGCTTTCCCTTCCTATCTTTGCCAGTTTCCTGCGATCCAATCGACAAGAGCAGAAATTCTTTCAGGTCTGCCGGCAATGCCACGGTCAAGCGCAATTTATCAAGGCGGAAGTGCTCTTTCACTACGAGCACGGCAGCAATTATAGAATCGCCGATAAGACCTTTGACAAACTGCTGGCCGAGGTATCCGACGAAGACTTTGTGCGATATGAATTGCCGGACAGGATTCGTTGTGACCGATTGGAAGAATTTATTAATGAGCATAAACCCGATTTGAAAAAGTCCTCTGGAAGATCCGATCTTCAAACGTTCCTTGAGCCGGTCATCCCCCATGCCGAGGCGTTCGTGAACCGATTGGCCGACTTCATCTATACCAAAGCGTCCCTGCCCTCGCTGAACAAGAATTTCTCGCCCCCAGACTCCATTGAGATTTCCATCGAGCAGAACAGGGAACAGCTTATCGATACCTTGCGGCATAAGCGACAGTCTAACGTCACGGCGGACCTCGCATTTTACGCCTATCGCGATATGGAAACCTGCGATTGGATCCCGTTCGTCAAAGCGGCGATAGAGCGCAACCCCGTCTCAATCCGGATGTCGGCCCCCTTACCGCTCGACCAGGTCTATACATGGCTCGGCAAGATAGACCAGCACTCAATTTACGCCACCAAACGACTGGCGCAACCCGATGAAGTGGTGAATTACCATACCGGGGACGGCCTCGAAAAGGCCTTCGTGCTGGCGAACGTTATTCGCGAACGAGATCGCACACAGGATATTGAGATTATCGCAGAAAAAAGCGAGATTGTGGTTAAGGCCGGATGCGATTATCGGTTTACCTCCGCCAAAGAGCTCGAAAAAGCGATTCATATTCCTCCCGCGGGCAAGCTCCCCACAGCAGAATAAGAAAAGAATTCCGCGTTGGATTTTTAAAAATCACCCTTTTTGCTTTGACGGCGCGAACATATGAGACTATATTAGTCGTATATTATGGTGTGGGTCTATATTTAATTAAACTCGCTGAATTCGATGAGCTGAATTTGGAGAAAAGCGATTATGGACGTCGTCAGACGCAACACGGATTATGCGGTTCGCCTGATGGTGAATCTTGCCCGGCGATCCGACAACGGGCCGGTATCAACCCGTACTGCCGCAACGCAAGAGCAGGTTTCATATCAACTGGCGTGCAAGCTCATGCAACGGCTTCATAAGGCCGGACTTCTGAAGAGCTCTATGGGGCCCAAGGGCGGCTTCAACCTGGGCCGAAAGCCTTCAGAGATAAGCCTGCTTGATATTATCAGTGCGATTCAGGGGCCGGTCAGCGTGAACAAATGCGTATTGATTCCGAAAGTCTGTCCTAGATCAAAGACTTGTTCGGTTCGAGATAAACTCGCCGACCTTGAAAAGGGCATCAATGACAGTCTGTCGAAAATTACACTTGATGAGCTGGCCCACAAACCCACTCCTAAAGGTAAGGGTAGGATGAAAAGAAAGTGAGTCCCAACGACGAACAATGAATGGACCGGGACATTCAAAATAAGGTGTCGGAAATGGCTTTAAGAAATATTATTAAAATCGACGAAGACAAATGCAACGGGTGCGGTCAGTGCGCTGCCGCCTGCGCCGAAGGGGCCATCAAAATCGTGGACGGCAAGGCCAAACTCATCAGTGAAATCTATTGTGACGGCCTGGGCGCCTGCATCGGTCACTGTCCCGAAGACGCCATCACCATCGAGCAGCGCGAAGCTGCGGATTTTGATGAAGAGGCAACGAACAAACACCTGACCGAACAGAAAAAGGTGGAAAAACAAAGGAATTTTGTCTGCCCGGGGATGGCCATGAAAGAACTCAAGCCCAAGGCCGCTGGGATTGAAACAACTTCGGCAACAAGCGGACCCTCTCAACTGGGTCAGTGGCCGGTGCAGTTGAAGTTGGTTTCACCTCATGCCCCGTACTTTGCCAACGCCGATTTGTTGCTGGTAGCGGACTGCGTTCCCTTCGCAATGGCTGATTTTCACAGCACATTCTTGAAAGATCACAGTATCGTGGTAGGCTGCCCGAAACTCGATGATTCTGCGTTCTATAGCGAGAAGCTGGCGGCCATCCTCCAGGCCAACAAGCTCAATAGTCTGACCATCATTCACATGGAGGTGCCGTGCTGCTCCGGCCTGGTTCATATTGCCCGGCAGGCGATTGCTGAAAGTAAGATTGACATGAGTTTCGAGGATGTCACGATCGGCTTACAGGGCAACGTCCTCCAAAAAGAAACCATAGGGGTCTGACGCCTGAGATTTGTGAACATTCAAATAGGGAAAAGAATGCGATAAGAAATGATTGATTTCATTTTGACAATCATCAAAGATTTTTGGGTGACCGTAGTCGAGATGTCACCATACTTATTGTTCGGTTTCTTCGTGGCCGGCATTCTTTCGGTTTTGGTGTCGCAACGTCTCGTCGAACGTCATCTCGGCGGCAGGGGATTGTGGCCTTTGCTCAAGGCGTCGGTTCTCGGAATCCCACTGCCCTTATGCTCGTGTGGCGTCATTCCGGTTTCCATGTCACTCCATAAACACGGAGCGAGCAAAGGCTCCACGATCGCATTTCTGCTATCCACACCTCAAACGGGTGTGGACAGCATCTTTGTAACCTTGAGCCTGCTGGGCCCGGTCTTCGCCATCTTCAGGCCCGTTGCGGCTTTCATCACCGGTCTTGTCGGCGGCACGCTCGTGGATGCCTTCGGGCAGGGCGGGAAGGAACAGAATCAACGTCCAGAAAAATGCAGGGACGAGTGTTGCGGCGATGTGAAAACCAGCAAAATCAGAAAAGGACTCACGTACGGATTTGTCACACTACCCCGCGATATCGGAAAGGCGATGCTCGTGGGACTTCTCGTTGCCGCGTTCATTTCCGCCCTGGTGCCGGACGGCTATTTTGCGGAAAAGCTCGGCGCGGGCATATTCCCGCTGATTGCGATGATGTTCCTGGGTATCCCGGTCTACGTTTGTGCCACCGCATCGGTGCCCGTCGCCGCGGCATTGATTCTAAAGGGCCTCTCACCCGGCGCGGCTCTGGTCTTTCTCATGACGGGCCCGGCAACCAACGCGGCATCCTTCGTAACGATCTGGAAGACCCTGGGCAAGACGACGGCGATTCTCTATCTCGCCACCGTCGCCGGCTGTGCTCTAATGAGCGGCATTCTTCTCGATTATGCCGCTACAGGGATTAATGTTGAAGTCGCCGCCCGTCCCGGCTGGATGCTCCCGGACCTCGTAAAATCCGCATCGGCACTGGTTCTTTTTGCGGTATTGGGCTTCGCACTTTTACGCAGCTCAAAAAAGGATCATACCGGTCCCGAATCGGGCAATAACACATCGCATCGCAATCCACCGCCCATTCAGAAAGCAAACCCTTCACCATCAAGCACTTAACAGTAATATAGGAAACAAAAGGTTGTTCTGATCCATATGAAGGAAATATCACGAGTACGAATCATTCTCGTATGATTGTTACATGGATGCCGATTGACTATTGATTTGTGATTACTTCGGCCAGGCCAGAGGGAAGCTGTCCATTCTGGAAGCCAGCGCGACGTGACCATCCGCGAACGCGCAATTGCCTTTGCCGGCGATGCGATTGCCGCTGGGGGCGCTGTGAAAACCGGCAATAATATCCGTAAAGGTGCCGATCCCGTCGGGGCCGGGTTTCACATTCCATGGACTGCCCATCTTTTGGACCCAGCCTGGGGCGTCACTCGATGGCCAAATGGGAAACAACGCGGTGTCGTTGAGACCTTGGGTATTAAAACCCGGCTCTACAAAGGGACCTTCGTCGGCGAATGTGAAGGTGTTGGCGGGATCTCGGATGTCCATAAGCTTGTGGACAAGCGGATTACAGGGGCTTTTCTTGGGCCCCAGATACGCATTCTGGGTGTAGTTCATCCAGGGATTGTAGTTTGTGACACCCGTCGCGATGTCGTTGTCGAAGTCGCTGTGATTGTAGCTGGATTTCGCTAAACGCCGGAAGGTCGGGCAGATCAGCGATTGGACGTTGGATAAATACGAAAAGAACGTGCTGCCATAATCCGGGTGGTATCTTAGATTCACATCCTCGTTGCACCAGCGGCGATGGGTGCTGACATCCCCCGGCAGAAGCTCATTTGTGCGGAAGTAACAACTCCTTGGCCCAGGAAATCCGTCGTCATATTCATCGGCATACATTTGAACGGCCAACGTAAAACCTTTCAGATTTCCCTGACAGACCGCGGATTGACCTTGTTCTTTTGCTTTACGAAGCGCCGGCATCAGAATGGCCATCAAGATGGCAATGACCGCGATCACGACCAGCAGCTCAATGAGTGTAAATCCGATGCGTTTGTTCATTGCCCATCTCCTCATATAGAGATAAAACTTCAAAACCTATTCACGATGTTGACAGTCACCCATTGTTATCTAACCTAAATATTATACTCATAAATATCCGTTCGGTCAATCTCGAAAAGATACGTATTTGAAGATGGCATTTGATATGTTGTCACTCTTTTTATAGAATGTTGTGCGATCGAACATGAGCAAAGTCGTGCCCTTGGTTTTCATGTCATGCAACGTTAATGAAAAAGGATGGTTTTATGGCTAAGATATATTGTAATGATGATGTTGATATGAATGTTTTGAAAGGCCGCAAAATTGGTATTGTCGGGTATGGCAACCAGGGACGTGCTCAAACTTTGAATATTCGAGATAGTGGTTTCGAGCCGATGGTGGCCAATAGAGACGACGATTACAAGCACAAGGCCATTGAAGACGGATTCGAGGTTCATCCGATCGATCACGTTGCGAAGGAAGCGGATGTTCTTCTCTTACTGATACCTGATGAGGTCCAGCCGCAAGTTTACCATGACCAGATAAGTCCTCATCTCAAGGCCCATGATGTGTTATGCTTTGCCAGCGGCTATAATGTTTATTACAACACCATCGAACGCCCTCAAGACGTCGGTGTAATTATGGTTGCCCCTCGCATGATCGGTAAGGCCGTGCGCAACCTGTATGAGAACGGTCTTGGTTTTCCATGTCTCGTTGCCTGGGAGCAGAACGGCCACAACCCGTCGATAGCCATTGCGCTGGCGCTGGCCAAAGCGATTGGGGCCACCCGGTTGGGCGCATTCGAATCTTCCTTCAAAGAAGAAGTGTTGATTGATTTGTTTGCCGAGCAAATACTCTGGCCTGGGATCATAAAGCTCTGTCTGTTGTATTTTGAAAAGCTCATCAAGAGCGGCTGTGACCCGGAGGTCGTCACCACCGAGCTGCACCTGTCGGGCGAGTTCGTCGAAATCGCCAAGGCCATGATCACTCACGGTTTCTTCGGCCAGTTGAAGCTGCATTCCCAGACCAGCCAATACGGGCAGTTGTCGCGCATGGATCGTATGGCGCCACCGGAACTTCTGGCGAATATCGACAGAGCTATGGAAGAAATCTCCTCGGGCCAATTCCATGCGGAGTGGAGCAAAGAGCAAAAGGACGGCAAACCCAATATGAGACGGCTATGGCAGCAGGCAATTGACCATCCCCTTGTCCAATCCGAGGCAAAGCTTGAGACTCTCCGAAAGATAGTCGCTGATCCATATGACTCTCGTTGCTAAGAGGCTCGAGCTTTTTGCAGAACGTCCGAGAGTTGAGCGATATGTTGTTTCTCCTCGTCGATGATGGCATCGACTTGATCCTTGCCGCGTTGTTTCGGCACAAGGTCCTTGAGGCCCAGGTAGAACAGGATGGATTGTTTCTCCAGGTCGAGGGCAATCTTGAGAATGTCTTTAAGACTCTCTTTTCCCGTTAAATTTTGAGCGACCTGCGGGTCTCCTTCCCCCCCATGCGTGTCCGCCATGACGGCAAGGTACATCGAGGCCTGCCCATCAGGATCGTACACCTGGCCTTCTTTATCGTCGGAGGAAAGCTCGTCGCGGAATTGTTCAAAGGTCTTCCTGTGCTGCTCCTCCATAGCGGCAAGATTCTTGAAGAAGCGGATCATTGTACCGTCTGACTGTAAATCGGCTGCGCGAAGGTAGAAAGCCTTGCCGTTTGTCTCAATCCTTATCGCCATTTCCAGTATTTCATCTGCGTTATAACGAATCCCCATAAAACACCTCATATCAAAAAAAACCAACACATACACTTCTCAATAAGCATACAATATCCGCAATACTCTCACAAGTCCAGTGGGAGTCTCAACGTTGGATTATGTTTTATTTTTCAGCAAGGCAGGATATCTTTCCACCGACCGTAGAGATAACCAGCCGATTATCAGCCGCGGCCATACCATCCCACGCCGGAGCGGCGGGTAACTTGTACTCTGCCAGCTTTGTTCCGTCCTCGGCGGAAACAACCCGCAAAAGACCTCCAAGCTTACCTTCATAGCTTTGCTCGTATTTTTCGAACGGATGGTCAGGAGGGAAATACATGGGAGTGCCCGCAATAAAAAGGATGTCATCAGCCAGAACCATCGCCTTTCCGGTTAACGGAATATCTGTGGTCCACTTTGTAAGATCACTATTTGCGGCTTTGGTTCTTCTTTTGCTTCTTCGCTTTTCTTGCGCCTTACCGGCTGCATTGTCACCCAGGATCCCAGCCAGCAACTGATAGCCCTTCACACGCGGATCAAAATACGAATGGCGATGCACGGGAAAACCCCGTATTTCATAATACTCCCTACCGTTCGTTACAAGAAGATCACCGGCGGGAGGTGAAACTCTGGTCTTACCGGTAAATCCCCCGCTTTGATTGATCGTCCAGTACGTTCTGTGTTGAGGAACGTTATCCAAAAAGCCGGCCGAGGGAAGGACGTGCGGACCAGGCATCGCATCCGTTAGATCGGCTGCGAAGGCTTTGTGTCGAAGATACAATCGTTGTCCATTCGTGACCAAAATGTCTGCTTTGAATCCCTTGTTTTCCGTTGCGGGAAATCCCGTTTGGGGATCGAACGGACCATAGATCTGGCGGCGGTATTTGATCTGACCCGTGCGGGGATGGACCGTATACATGAATATGCCGCCGTCCAGGAAAGAACTCCTGCCCGCCGCGAAATAAAGTGTATCGTCTTTGACGAGTACGCTTCCACAAACCGGCCAGGCCGACTCCAACCGGCCAAAGGCCCCGATTAATCTATCCGGCAAGTCCTTGAAACGCCACGCCAACACGCCGTCCGACGCTCGGAGGCAATGCACCCACCCGTCTCGCGATCCGAACAGAATAAGGCCTTGATAATAGGTCGGTGGCGAATCAACCCGGCTTCCGGCCACATATGTCCAAACCGTGTTACCGTTGGACGCATCCAGTGCATAGATGGTATGAGCATCGATATCCGAGACAAACACCTTGTCATCTGCGATGATTGGTGAACTCGGGATTGTCTGTACCTCGGTTCTCCAAAGAGGCGTGAGTATTGCAGACACCTTTGATGATGTAACTCCGCTTCGTTTCCCGTCATGCCTGTAGGTGGGCCATTCTTTCGCATCTCGATTTCCGGCTTTGAAAACCTGGATGGATTTGAAAGCCGGACCTCTGACGAGTTGAGTTTTACGTTTAATCTTAACGGGCTGATCGGAAAACGTTAGGTTCTTCTCCGTGTAAAAAGCGTTGAAGTTTTTGACCATGGCCCCGATGCTGCACTGACATGAATAAGGTGGTGCATAGAGAAGGCCATTGCATGGAAGAACTCCCATACCACAGGTCCCGCGCGTCCAATGGTTGGGGAATTCCTGTTGCGAGGCGATCTCGAGAAAATCAGCGCCGCCCGTCTTACTGTTAATGTAGTAGTGATTCGTAATGAAGTTTCGATAGCACCGGTCGTGTCCCATGGGGCCGTTCATCCGCTGGGGAATCGTGGTTATTTTCCGTCCACTCTCGGGATCGTAGCTTGTGGGCTGTTTGCTTCCACCCGTCCAGACGGCGCCCGCAGTGACGAAAAGATCGGCGCTTTTTTCATAATTGTTGGCAATCGGCGCGCTCCATCTCTCCGAACCGTTTTTAATTGAATAGGCATAGAACGACTTGCCCTCCTGGGCATAGACCATCGAGTCGGAAAGAATTACGGTGTTCGCCTCGGTGCCATCCCCACTCTGGATACGCTTATCGACGCTCCACAGTTTCTTTCCGGTCTTGGAATGAAGGCCGACCAAACCACCGGCTGTTTGGTAAACCGCGTACTGTCCTTTGATCGCAAGCGAGCAGCCGGTATAGCTGTGGATATCATCCATCCTCCAGATTTCTTCGCCCGAATCAGCACGGATGGCCGCGATGGCGCAAACCGGGTCGGGCTTGTCCGGCGATTCCGGTGCATAGGCGCCCCGGAAGCCCGTCCCGCCGAACGGCGCCTTCGGATCAGATCCGCCCAGATTCGTTCCTTTACTGGGAATGGTCTTGACGATGTTGTAGCACGCGGCATTCATGCGATCACCGATGACTACATACAGCACACCGTTATCGTAGGCAAATTCTTGAGTACCTTCCGTATCCTTGAAAGTCTTGAGCATTTGACCAGTCGCCGCATCGAATGCCATAATCGGTTCATTCAAACCTGGCGTGCAATATACTGTCTCGTCAATCGCCACTAATCGACGCTGTAGCTGGATCGCGATATCCTTCACATAGCGGGTGATTGGCTCCCAGTGGGTGAAGGCATAACGCCAGAGTGGGATGCCGTTAAACGCATCGCGTGCGATTAGCGACCACCGGCCCGGCAGAAACGGATTCTCCGGAGTGGCCCGGTCTTCGATGGTAAAGAGTCGCCCCCCGGACGAAACCATACTCACGACCGTCGGAATTGCCATATGTGACCGGCTCCAGCTTGGCTCATCGACCCATTGGAGATGGCGCGGCGGTCCTACAACCGTATCGTGCGCGACGGCGTTGTTATCCGCACCGTGCAGGTATTGTGGCCATTCGTCGATATCCGCCGGCCGGGGTTTCCGCGTTCTGGTCCATTGACTCTTCTGCCTGATGTAGGCGACCCCGTTGGGAGCGAGAACCCTCATCACTTCCTCTAATGGTACACGGTCTAAGTTTCCAGCAACAACCAGGTTCACGAGATTGTCAATATACGGCAAGTGTACGCCATCAAAAAAATAAACCGATACAGGCCCGTACAGACCACGCGAATGGATGTATGCACGAGCTCGTTTGAGATTGACCGGGTTGCTATCAAGGCCATGGACGAGGTAACGGTCATGCTTGCGTAACGCCGTCATAAGCTTCCCATCCCCACAACCCATGTGGACGACCAGACCCCCTTTCACGCCGGTGGCCTCTAAAATTTCCTCAGCTTCTCCCTCATAATCCCGGGCTAGAGTCATGACCGATGAGATCGTGCATGACACACACAAAACACAGACGATTCTTCTGAAAAAAGAAGAATATGCTTTCATAACGATTTCTCTTTCGACGTAAGATTTTAATGAAAACTTTCCCATTTATTGTAACATGTCCCTGTGCGTGAAGCAATCGAGTCACAGAACGACTGAAAGGCGAGATGACACCGATAATGATCCCAAAGAAAAGCTTTCTGATAGAATCGGGGCGACAGGACTTGAACCTGCGACCTCGTGACCCCCAGTCACGCGCGCTAGCCAAACTGCGCCACGCCCCGAACAAACGATCGTATTCTAATAATATACCGTTCTAAGAACAAACAAATTTTCTAAAACCCACTACATATACTGAAACAGATGACATGTACAAATGGTATTGTCATATGATACGTTCAATCAAGACAATATTTCGTCTCCGCCTGTAGGGGCGAATCGGAATTTGTAAAAAAACAAGAAAAAAAACTTGACAATGTTAGGGATGACTAACTATATTAGGAGCAACGCAAATAAGCAAAAACGATGGCAACAACACAAACAATACATTTAAGTTCGTCTTTGGAAGACTATCTCGAAGCGATTTTTAATCTTTCGAGCGAATCTAAGATCGCCCGTAGCAAGGACATAGCGAAATCGCTCGGCGTGGCCAGGTCCTCTGTAACCGGAGCATTAAGGGTCTTAAAGAAAAAGGGTTTAGCGAACTATAAACCGTACGGTTACGTCACCCTGACCGAATCAGGCCAAATCACAGCGGCGGAAATCGTGCGAAAACATAATATTCTTAAGGCCTTTTTTATCAATGTTTTAGGGATTGAGTCGGACCTCGCTCAACAGGCCGCCTGCAAAGCCGAACACACGCTGGGCCCAGAGATTATTGCCCGATTATTGTCTTTTATCGACTTTGTGACCCAAACCGGCAAAAACGGCTGCGATTTAGCAGATGAATTTCGCAAATTCTGTCAAATGGAAAATAAGCGAATAAAGATAGGTTAGAAGACAGAATATGGAATGGAAGAAGACACAACCCCTTTCGAAGGTTCAATCCGGCCGATCAGTCAGATTAGCATCCATTGAAGCCGGGCGCGGTTTAAACAGCCGATTAGCCTCGATGGGGCTGTTACCCAATACGGTAATCACGGTTGTCAATAATGGTCATCCCGGCCCTTTTGTCATTAATGTCAAAGGCACCCGAATGATGTTGGGCAGAGGAATGGCCCATAAGATCATGGTATGTAGCTGCGATCATGAAGAGAATCACAGTCGCCTTAGCGGGCAATCCGAATAGCGGGAAGACCACCATCTTCAATCTCCTGACCGGCGCGCGTCAACACGTGGGCAATTATCCCGGCGTCACCGTTGAAAAGAAGGAGGGACTCTGTAAATTTGGCGAGTACGAGATAATGTTCGTGGATTTGCCGGGGACCTACAGCCTGACAGCCTTCTCAATTGAAGAACTCGTCGCCCGCAACTTCATCATTCAGGAGCAGCCGGACATCGTCGTCGATATTGTCGATGCCTCCAACATCGAGCGAAACCTTTACCTGGCTACACAGCTCATTGAAATGAATGTGCCGCTCGTGCTGGCATTTAATATGAGTGACGTTGCTCAGCAGAAGGGCCTGGTCTTTAACATCGAGCAACTATACAGGCTTCTG
>Ga0272441_10011073_pt1 | contig 13479 bp, 10 predicted proteins | sample SSMProp6N_FD_193582 | JGI IMG/M metagenome (GOLD analysis project Ga0272441, IMG submission 193582) | Marine sediment archaeal communities from Little Sippewissett salt marsh, Falmouth, MA, United States - SSM-Prop-6N | ecosystem: Environmental > Aquatic > Marine > Wetlands > Sediment ... | reverse complement strand
TTCCAAGCCTCGTCGTAACTGCCTTGCCAATAGGAGGTTACACCAGCACGCATCGAATCTTTGTCATAAACTTAACGATGTTTGAGGTTAGTAGTACAGTTAGCCAACAAGGTTTTCACGATCGGACATCCTCCCGAAACAAGCTGGATCCAAATGGCTGCCGGAGAATCCATTATAGGGTTCCCACATGCAACCTCAAGGCCGGCTCATGGGCGGTGCCATCGCCCCGGCACCCTTGCGGCAGAAAGGAAGACGGCTTATACTCGTGCCACGAAAGCGTCACAAACGACACACAACTCGAGGGCACCATGAAACGACGAGAGTTATTGCAAATGACGGGGGCGGCAGTGGGCTCGGCGCTACTGGGGGCGACGGCGGTTGCACAACGACGAGATCGCAAGGGGCAACGGCCTAACATCCTGTTTATCATGTCCGACGATCACACGAGCCAGGCGATCGGCTGCTACGACCTGCGCCTGAGCCGGTATGCCCGGACGAAGAACATCGACCGCATCGCCGCCGAGGGCGCGATGCTGCGGAACTGCTTCTGCACGAACTCGATCTGCGTGCCGAGCCGGGCCTGCATCCTGACGGGCCAATACAGTCACGTCAACGGGGCCACAACGCTGTCGGGGCGGCTCAACCCGGAGACGGACAACGTCGCCAAGCGCCTGCAGGCCGCCGGCTATGAGACGGCCGTCATCGGCAAGTGGCATTTGAAAGAGCCGCCCGCCGGCTTCGACACCTACAACGTCCTGCGCGGGCAGGGCCGGTACCACGATCCGATCCTCTACGAGTCCGGAGCCGACTGGAAAAAAGGCGGCAAAACGCACGAGGGACATTCCACCGACGTTATCACCGACCTGGCTCTCGATTGGCTCAAGAACCGCGAGGACCGGAGCAAGCCCTTCTCGCTGATGTGTCACTTCAAGGCGGTGCACGAGCCGTTCTACAGTCACGACCGCTACCGCCGCCTGTATGCGGACGAGGACCTGCCCGAGCCCGAGGATTTGTTCTGGCCGGAGAGCCCGCGAGGCAAGCGCTTCGAGGGCTGGCCCCTGGAGATATTAGCACAGCGGTATCAGAAGAACGCGGGCCGGTACGCTCCGCCCCGACTCGACGTGAAAGGCAAGGACGCCCGGGCCGTGCGCAGCGCCGCGTATCAGAAGTTCATGAAGGACTATCTGCGGACCGTCGCCGGCATCGACGATAACGTCGGGCGGCTGCTGGCCTATCTGGACGAGACGGGACAGGCCGAGAACACGGTCGTGATTTACACCGCAGACCAGGGCTATTTCTTAGGCGAGCACAACCTGTTCGACAAGCGGTTCATGCTGGAGGAGTCGCTGCGGATGCCGTTCCTGGTCCGCTATCCGCGCGAGATCGAGCCGGGGACGAAGGTGGACGACATCGTTCTGAACGTCGATTTCGCCGAGCTGTTCCTGGACTACGCCGGTGCGGCGGTTCCGGGAACGATGCAGGGCCGCAGCTTCCGCCGAAACCTGGCCGGCAGCACGCCTGGCGATTGGCGCGACGCGATGTACTATCACTACTGGACGCACTCCAAGGAGCGGCCCAGCCACTACGGGATTCGCACGCAGCGCTACAAGCTGATCTACTATTACGGCCTGGTCCGCATGGGACGAAAGCCCGACGAATGCTGGGAGCTGTACGACCTGCAAGACGATCCGCACGAGCGATTCAACCGCTACGACGATCCCGAATATAAGGAAGCGGTCGCGCCCCTGAAGCGGCAACTCTCCCGGTTGCGCGAGGAACTCAAAGACACAGCCGATCCGCTGCAAGCGTGAAAAGGACGAAGTGAAGCGGTCTTGACCGGTAATCCGGCCGGCCGTTGCCGCCGGGAGACATTGCCAGTACAATAGCTGTACGATTGGTGATTCGGTATCGACATGAGCCTTTTGAAAAAGGAGACCTTCTCATGCGTTCGAAACCCAGCCTTTCTTCAACTCTCCCTGTCGTTGCGATGGTATCGCTTCTTCTCTGCGTATCCGCGGTCCAATCCGCCCCACCGCCGCAGCAAGCTGAGCGCATTCTCGAAACCTGCGGCGTCCGAGGCGGACTGATCGTCCACGTCGGCTGCGGCGACGGAAAGGTCACGGCGGCGCTGCGGGCCAGCGATGCGTACATCGTTCACGCCCTGGACCAGGACAACGCCGATGTCGCTGAGGCGCGCCGCTACGTCACCTCGCGCGGGCTGTACGGCCCGGTCTCCGTGGACCGCTGGACCGGCGACGCGCTTCCGTATGTGGACAATCTGGCGAACCTGGTCGTCGTGGAGAACGAGGCGGACGTCGCGATCTCCGAGGTCATGCGAGTCCTGGCGCCCCACGGCGTGGCCTGTATCGTCGAGGGCGACACGCTGCAAACGACCACGAAGCCCTGGCCGGGGGAGATGGACGAATGGACGCACTACCTGCACGGGCCCGACGGCAACCCGGTCGCGGACGACTCGCTGGTCGGCCCCCCGACGCGGCTGCAGTGGGTGGGCAACCCGCGCTGGGCGCGTCACCACGACCACATGGCCAGCATGACGTCCCTGGTCTCGGCCCGGGGCCGACTGTTCTACATCCTCGACGAAGGCTCCACCGCCTCGATTCAACTTCCGCCCCGGTGGCAACTCGTCGCTCGCGACGCCTTCAACGGGACCATCCTCTGGAAGCGCGGAATCGAGCGGTGGAACACACACCAATATCCGCTCAAGAGCGGCCCGGCCCACCTCCTGCGACGTCTGGTCGCCCAGGGCGACCGCGCATACGTCACGCTCGGCATCGACGCCCCGGTAACAGCCCTCGACGCGGCAACCGGCGCCACCGAGCGAACCTACGCCGGCAGCGAGCATACCCGGGAGATCGTGCTTTGCGAGGGAACATTGCTGACGGTGGCCGACACGTCGGCGTCCAGCTTGCCCGACTACCGCCGCAACGCCACCTACGTCTGGGAAAACACCCGGCACGCCAACCCCAACTGGGGCTGGCAGGGCAACTCGCGCACAATCCGGGCCTATGACGCCGCTTCCGGCGACAAGCTCTGGGAAATCGGATCCCCGGTGGCCCCCTGCTCCCTGGCGGCGGACGCGATGCACGTCGTCTTTCACGACGGCGCGAAGCTCGTCTGCCTGGCATCCGGCCGCGGCGCTACCCTGTGGGAAAGCGACCCGGCGCCCACCGCCATACCAGTACATACCAACACGGGGCCGCGCGTGCTGATCTATAAGGACGTCGTGCTGCTGGCCGCCAACAACGGGAAGATGTCCGGCTGGTCGCTCCAGGACGGACGGAAGCTGTGGGAGGGCAAACACCAACCCAGCGGCCATCAGTCGCTCAAGGACCTGTTCGTCACCGACGGCCTCGTCTGGACCGCCGCCATCGCCGGCAGCAGCAACGACGGCGTCTTTTTCGGCTACGATCCCTTCACGGGTCAGAAGAAGCGAGAATTCCCGCCCGACGTATTTGTCCACTGGTTCCACCACCGCTGCTACCCGTGCAAAGCCACGGAAAAATACATTCTCGCCGCCCGCAACGGGACTGAGTATATCGACCTGGAGAATGAGCGGTGGAAACCGAATCATTGGGTGCGCGGCGGCTGCATTTATGGCGTGATGCCCTGCAACGGGATGACCTACGCACCGATGCACTCCTGCGGTTGCCAATTAGAGGCCAAGCTCATGGGCTTCAACGCGTTGACCTCCCGGGCGGTTCCACAACCGACGGCGGCGGAGCTCGCGAGCGAGGCTCGTCTGACACGGGGTTCGGCCTACGCCCGGGTCGTCGGGCCCGTTGCCGGCGACGACGACTGGCCCACCTACCGGCATGACAAGGGCCGCAGCGGCATGACCCCGGTATCCGTCTCGACAGCCCTCAAGCAGACCTGGCAGGCCGAGTTGAACGACCGGCTCAGTGCTCCGACGATCGTCGGGGAAAGGCTCTTCGTCGCCGCCATCGACACCCACACGCTGCACGCGCTCGATACCACCTCGGGCCATCGGCTCTGGACGTATACGACCGGCGGGCGGATCGACTCGCCCCCCACGTACCACAAGGGCCTCGTGCTGTTCGGGTCGGCCGACGGATACGTCTACGCCCTGCGTGCCAGGGACGGGGCTCTCGCCTGGCGCTTCCGCGCGGCGCCGGTGGATCAACGGATGATGGCCTGGGAGCAACTCGAATCGGCCTGGCCCGTTCACGGCAGCGTCCTGGTCCACAACGGTGTGCTCTACTGCACCGCCGGACGCAACATGTACCTCGAAGGCGGCATTCACTTCCTCCGCCTCGACCCCTTCACGGGACGGCTCCTCGGCGAAACCGTGATGGACGACATCGATCCGGTCAGCGGAGAGGATATGCAACTGACCTACCTCAAGAAGACGCAGGGCAACAATATGCCTGTGGCCCTCTCCGACATCCTCTCCTGTGACGGCCGGCACCTCTGGATGCGCTCGCAGAAGATCGACTTCGAGGGCCACCGCCACGAGATCGGCCTGGAGAACGTCGAAGAGCAGACGCCGGAGGACTTCCATCTGTTCTGCCAAGTCGGCTTCCTGGACGACTCGTACTTCTTCCGTTCCTACTGGAACTACGGGCGCCGCGTGAGCGGCGGTTACGGCGGCTGGTTCAAAGCCGGAAGGCTCCTGCCCGCCGGCCGCATCCTGTGTTTCGACGATGCACGCGTGTACGGGTTCGGCCGCATGCCCGAGTTCATGGTCAACGCCTCCGTGCTCGAGTATCAGCTCTTCGCCTCGGACAAGTCTGTGACGCAAGAAGCCATCGCAAACATTGGCAAAGCCAACCGGCAGATCAACTCGCGCTCGGACAAGAAGAACGCCAACTCCTCCGACTGGAAGCTGCGCCATTTCTTTCCGACCTCCTACCTGACCGCGGCCCAGTTCGCCTGGACGCGGGACCAGCCGGCCGTCATCGCTCGAGCAATGGCGGTGGCAGGCGACACCCTCTTCGTCGCAGGCCCGCCGGACTACATCGACGAGCGAGAGGCTTTCTACCATCCGGACGACCCTGCCATACAAGCCAAACTGGCCCGCCAGGCCGAAGCCCTTGCCGGGCGGCACGGCGGACAGCTCTGGGCCCTGGACAAAACCGACGGCAGCCTGCTCGCGCGCTATGCCCTCGATATGATCCCGGCTTTTGACGGCATGGCAGCGGCCCAAGGACGTTTGTATGTCACGACGGCGGACGGACGCGTGCTCTGCCTCGGCGCCGAAGGCGCGGACGCGCTGCCCCCGGCCGACAACGAACCGGTCCGAGTGGCCTGGGATCAACCGGAGGACCCCAACTACCTCCAACCGGCCGAGCCGCAAGGGGGGATTACTCCAAGATCAAGAAGTAGAAGGTGAAACGGAAGAAGGCATCGCCCATCCGGGTGTGGAACTGTTCGAGCTTTCCATCGCTTCCGGCGGCGAGATCTCTGAAGAACTCAGTAACATCCTCGGCGGGATCGTCCGCCTGACCGGAACGACCACAGACAAGGGGGGCAAACCGATATGGTTCACTGCGATTCCGTACCGTCTCTGGGCCAACCGGGGTCCGACGGCGATGCGCGTGTGGACTCCCGAGTCAGGTCCGCGGGCCCTTACGCCAGGCCCAGCGGATCAGAAGGACGGCGACGAGGGCGGTGAGAAGGATCCAGGCTCCGACGAACCACTTTCCGCCCCGATCGATCAGGCCGACGACGCCGATGAACGCCAGAACGATGATGATGAGAAAAACCACACCGTTAGCCGTCTTGACCATCGGTGACAGGCGAGCCTCGTCCCGCTTGTCCATCTCGGCCAGCACGGCGCGGGCCATGTCCCGCTGCGTCTCAGGCACGGCAATCCGGACCTCCTGAACCTCGCGGCGGTAGGCCACCATCTTACCAACGTCGTCGAGGACAACCGCATCCAGATTCCGACTGCGCAAGTACCCCACGACCCGGGACACATCGTCCGCCAGCGCTCGGTACACCGTCACAAGCTCGGCCATCCGCCGACACCTCCACAACGAAAGCATATGGACACACCCGAACCTCCTCTCTATAAGCTCCAAGCAACCCTGTCAACCCCGACCCGGGGTCACATCTTAAATATTAACTATTGACGCAGCGGGCCCGAATGCAGTATACTTCAGCCATGGCCAGACCGTTGCGTATCGAATATCCGGGCGCATTCTATCACGTGATGAACCGGGGCCATCGACAGGAAGCCATCGTTCGCGACCGCCGCGACAGAGAGCGGTTCCTGTCGAGCCTGGGCCGGATGGCAACACAATACGGCGTGCTGATTCACGGCTACTGCCTGATGAGCAATCACTATCATCTGATCGTTGAGACGCCCGAGGCCAATCTCAGCCGCGCCATGCAATGGCTGAACGTCAGCTACGCCGCCTACCACAATCGTCGTCACGGCTGCGCGGGACATCTCTTCCAGGGCCGCTTCAAAGCCTTACTTATAGACGCCGGGGCCTACCTCGAATCGCTGTCGCGCTACATCCATCGCAATCCCGTGGAGGCGAACGTCTGTTCTCGCGCGTGGGATTACCCCTGGAGCAGTTGTCGTTACTTCGTAGAACGATCCGCGCCCCCGGCATGGCTCGAGGTCAACCGCATTCTCGGCGGTTTTGGACGCAGCACAACCGTGGCCCGACGACGCTATGCCGCCTACCTGTCGCAGGCCGATGCGCCGGACCCCTTGCACGACGTCGTGGCCGGGGCGGTTCTGGGATCGGAAGATTTCGTCGGGTGGGTCAAGCACGTCTTTCTCGCGGGACGCGACCGCGATGCTGAAATCCCGGAGTTGAAGCAGTTGCGGCCCCGCCCGCAGCCGGCGGATATCGTCGCGGAAGTGGCCCGGGAGTGCAAAACCTCCGCAAGCGACGTTGTGAAGTGCGGCCGAAAACGCAACCGCGCGCGTGACATTGCAATCCTGCTGGCCCGGGAGTTCACCGGATGGACCTGCCAGGATCTCGGCCGATATTTCGGCGACGTCTCCGGCGCGGCGATTACCATGGCCTGCCGCCGTGTCACACGCCGGGCAAACCGGGATCGACCCCTGAACCGGGACATCGAACGCGTGCGACGTAAATTCGCCAATAGTTAATATTTAAGATGCGACCCCGTTGCCGGGTGGGGCGTTATGTGATGGGAGCGTAGATTTCGGTGAGGATTTCTTCCGGGGGGACTTTGCGGGGGTCGTTGAGATAGACTTCGCGGGTCGGACCGGTGACCTTCTTGTGGTTCTCGGCGATCCAGGCGAAGAGCGTCTTGTAGGTGGCGGCGCACTGCTCGTAGGGTCCCTGGTGGACGATCATGGCCATAGCCCCGCCGGGCAGTTCGTAGCAAGTCACGCGATCGGTGCCGGTGACCTTTTTGGCCACGGGGATCACCACTTCCACGTCGGCGTTGCTCTCCTCGTTGGCCTTCATCGCCTCCTTGGGGGTCTCATGACAGACGAAGGTGGGCCGTCCCACGATTCCCGCCCCGCTGCCGGCGGCAAACTGGCACACAGTGGCAATCATCGGCCCGATCTCGGCATACGTGCCGCGCTTGCGCATCCCCACCACTAACTGGGGCTCGACCTCCTTGACAGTCACCTCACTCATCGCACAACCTCCCACACAATGGGCCCTTGCCAACCGTCATCCTGAATCCTACGGTCCTGAGCCCATTGTACCGGCGCGATACGGCGCCGGCCAATGCATTTTGACGCAAATCTCGGCCGGTGTGTGAAAGTTCGCGGCGTCTGGATACCGATCGTAGGCAGCCCCTGGGATGGCTGCGTCAAAGCCGCAGGCCTTGGCGATGGCGCAAGGCCTGGGGAACCTTTCTCTGCGTACGAAGCAGAACTCACTCTACTGTTGCCACGCGCAAACCGGGATATTTTCAGGCTCATCCGCTTTTTGGGTAGTTCCGTGTCTCTTAGGGGCTCTGCCCCCAAACCCCCGGCATTTGCCGCTTTGGACCAATAGCATGAAGAACGCCTCTGGGTTGCCCCTTGGCGCGAACGGCCCTCGCCCCGGCGCGCCGGGACTGGTGCAAAGCGACAAATACCAGAGGGCCGGGGACAGCGTCCCCGGTCCTTGCCTGCCGTCGATCCCAAAGTACGCAAAGACTGGATGAACCTATTTTCACAAACACCGCGACGCCGCACGAAACGCAGGCTCGCAGAGGACAGGCACCGCTCGTGCGTTCAGCGCGAGCCTGCCGACTGGAGACAATCACAGAGCAGGTTCGCGTTGCGCACGAACGTATCGCTGTGAATCATCCCCTCCCGCAACCACCGGCCCTCTTCATCCAGTGCGTCGATGACCCGGCGCACCTGCGATTTCAGCGCCGGACTCACCGGCCCGGTGCGGCCGGCCGCCTTTGCGGGGCGATTCGAGCTGGCCGGCGCGGTCTCGGATGCGACGGTACGCCGGTAGCGAGCCACCACGCCTGGAACGCCAAAGCCGCCCTGCCAACCGTAACTGGTCTTCTCGCGCTCGCTGATCTTTGCGTAGTCGTAGTGGATCTTGTTCCCGTCCTCCCGGTCGCCGTAGATCGGGCGGTTGGTGCCGACCTCATAGAGCCGGGCCCAGCGACCGTTGCCGATCTTTGAGCTTTGCAGCCAGGCAATCGCCTTCGGGATCGGCCCCAGGTACTTTTTGTCATGCGTGTAGAGGTACAAATCGATCAGCGTGTGAATATTCGAGACGGTAACAAGGCTGCAAACACCGGGCGGCTCGAAGCGGCGGGCCCAGGCCGGCTTGAGGTCATGCGTGTACTGCTGGGCCCAGCCCGCCTGCGGCGGCGGCAACTGGGAGACAATGATGAAGTCGCCGCCCCGCGCGGCGCTGTCGAGATACGCCTGCCGGGCGTAGACCCGGTGCCCACGCAGCATCAGCTTGATGCAGTCGTTCATTGCGTGGTCGTTGAAGGTGTAGTAGTCGTGATAGCCGCCCCGCAGGGGATACCACTGGGGCCACGCGCCGTTGGGAAACTGGCTTTTCATCATGAAGGCAAAACCCAGCTCGACGGCCTCGGTCAGCCACGGTTCGTCGATCTCCTCATCCAGACTGATGAGAAAATTCAGCGCCCCCTGGGTGATATCGTCGTCGAACGTGCAACGCTGGCCGCGGCGCACGGCCCGCGCGGCGTTCGGGTCCAGGTGGCCGACGTGGACGCGGTGATCCCAGCCGCCGGTGGTGCGCTGCCCCCACGCCAGGGCCCGGGCGGCGTCTTTGGCGGCCGACAAGTACCATTGCCCGCCCGTGACGCGGTGGGCGCGCAGAAAGGCTTCTCCTACGCTGGGCGTCCCCGGCGGCTGCACCCAGATCTCCGTCGGTGCGGCCTTCTCGTACAACGCTTCCCCGTAGCGCCGGGTCAAATCCTCGGAATAGATTCCGACGTAGCCGCCGTTCGTGGAAATTGAATGCATGTAGGCACAGGCTTTGCGCAGCGCCGCTGCCGCCCGGTCCTCCAACGCCGCCTCCTGTGCCCTGCCGTACGGCCCGGGGCACACCCCGGCCACGACAACGAGCAGCATCCCAACGCATTTTCTCACGTGATTCTCCTTCGCAGACCCTGGATCAACCTCTCGACCGTCGGCAATTCGCGTGACGCGCGGCCTGTGACTTGATGCTACGAAGCCCGCCAGCCGGTGTCAAGGGACGCGCGACGGATCCGGATCAGGCAAAGAGCAACTCTTTGCAGATTTCCGGGGCAAAGACGCTTGACGAATGCGGGCGCAGCGCCCATAATAGGCACAGTTTCGCGGATGTGGCGGAATTGGCAGACGCGCAGGCTTCAGGTGCCTGTGGGCTTCGGCTCGTGGAGGTTCGACTCCTCTCATCCGCATTTTTCCCCGCCCGAAGTGCTCCTGCGCCCCTCGGAGACAGCATCAATTGCATCAACGCTAACGAAAACGAGGCCCAACGGCCGATAAATGGAATAAGTGTGCGCGCCGGTGGCGTGCGTCTGGGTGGGTTAAGGCTACAAATGGCCTCTTATGGTTGATATTTTGAAGAATTTCGAGCAGATGGCGGGCCGATTCAGCCCGCTGGTGCTGGTCGGGCCGGGGTTGGCGATCACCGTCCTGGGCCTGTTCGTCTGGCTGGGCGGGCTGGGCTTTCGGCGGGCACTGCTGGCCCTGGTCGGCGCCGTTGCAGGCGGTTTCTGCACCCTGCTGGTCGCGCCGCGCAGTGCGGCGATTATCGTGCTGGCGACGCTGGTCCTGGCGTTCGTCGGAGCCATCTTTCAGCGGCTCTTCACCGCCGTGCTGCTGGGCGCGCTGTCGTTTGCCATCACCTTCGGCGTCGTCGCCTGGCCCTTCCTGAGGGAGTACCGGGGCTCGCTGGTTTCCGGCGAAATCGGCCGAAACGACGAGATTCTGACCGTACGCGAGAGCGTCGAGGTGATCCACATGACCGGCCTCGACCTGGCCGACGGCATTCACTACGCCGGTCGCCAGTTGGCCCCGCTGAACTGGGCTGTGGCCGCCGCCGTCAGCGCGGGCCTGCTAACGATCGGCCTGCTGTTTCGACATCTCGGCGGCGCCCTGAGCTGCTCGACCATCGGCACGGGACTGATCTTCGCCGGACTCGTGCTTCTGGTCACCCTCAAGGGCTCCGGGCCCGTCGCCCGCATGCAAAACCAGGCGGCGCTCTACGCCCTCGTCTTCATCGGCATGATCGGATTCGGCACGCTCGAGCAGCTCGTCCTCTGCTCCCACGCCGACCGCAAACAGGAAAAAACGTCGCCCAAGCAGCAATCCAATAGCAAGAAAACCAGGGAAGGCTGGCGCAACCGGTGAAGACCCGCTGGCATGACAGACTCGGCCATCACAAATGATACTCCGGAGGAGATGATCTCCGCCGCGATCGACGGGAGCATTACATGAATAACCTGATATGCATGCTGCAAACCACTCTTCTGGCACAAACCGAAGAACAGGAGGTCATACCGATCGATCTCATCTGGCAGCACGTAACCTCGCTCGACGTGGTCGAGGCGGTGACGTTCATCGCTTTCGGCACCGTCTGGCTCTTCTACGGCTGGCGCGTCTTCAAGATCCTGGTCACCATCTGCTTCGGGCTCCTGGGCCTGTTCCTGGGCATTTACGCCAACGAGAACTTCATCGGGGGCAACAGTTTCTGGATGGGCCTGATTTGCGTGGTGTTTTTCGCGGTGCTCTCGATTCCGTTTATGCGCTGGGGCGTGAGCCTGCTGGGCGCGGCCTCCGGCGGCATCCTCACCGCCGGTCTCTGGCTGGCGCTGGGCCTGCCCGAGCAATACGTCTGGGCCGGCGGGCTGGTCGGACTGATCGCCGGCGGCATGATCTCGTTCATCGTCTTCAAGATCGCAGTGATCCTCTTCACCAGCCTGGGGGGCAGCCTCCTCCTGGCGGTCGGCCTGCTGGCCATCGCCTGTCAGCAATTGCTCCCGGCCGGCCAGCTCAAGATCTTCGCCAACAGCAACCAATGGTTTCTCCCGGCGCTGATCCTCATTCCCATGGGAGTGGGCATCTATCTCCAGCACCGTTTCATCAAAACGACCCAGGACTGGACGGTCTAATACAGCTTCGGAGAAGTTCTTGGGCGTTTGAGCGGTTGTCATCCTGAGCCGCAGGCGAATCCCGGCGCGCCGGGATGGGCCGTGAACAAAGCGATCTCAGTCCTCAGGCCAGATCCTTCCCTTCGCTGCGCTGCGTTCAGCATGACACGCCGCGCGAGAGTTTCTTAGAATCCGTATAATCGCGCTCGCCTTCTTGATTCCGACACGCGTGGAGGAAGCGACCGCCCGAGCGCGCGTCTACCCAGGACCGCACGACATGCGTCTCGCAGGCGGCGCTGCGCGACCCAATATCCGCCAGGTCTTGCTTGCCATCTCCGGTGGTCGCGGCGTAGAATCATGGGAGAGCACCCCCGTCTGTGCAGTGGAATCAACGGGTCCAATAGGGAGGCTGAAAATGACGACGCCACACCATGCCAGAGACGCCCGATCACCAAACCTTAGCCGCCGGGGCTTCCTGCAAACGAGTTGCCTGGGCATTTGCGGTGCCGGTGTCGGCTTGCGAGCGTCAAAGCTGCTGGGCCAGGCGAACCCGGCTGCGGTGCCGCGTATCGATCCGGGATTCATCGGGCCGCAGTTCTTCGACGAGCGCGAAGAGGAAGCCTTGCTGGAAGTGCTGGAGTCCGGGTCTCCGTTTCGCTACTGGGGTCCGGGCGCGCCGACGAAGGTGCTGCGTTTCGAGGAGAACTTCGCCAAGCACATGGCCGCGCGCTTCGCGCTGGGCGTGACGTCGGGCACCGCGGCGCTGGACTGCGCCGTAACCGGCCTGGGCATCGGGCCGGGCGACGAGGTGATCGTTCCCGCCTACACCTGGTGGTCGGACTACACCTGCGTGGTCCAAGCGGGCGCGCTGCCGGTCTTTGCCGACATCGACCGCACGCTCAACATCGACCCCGAGGACTTCGAGCGCAAGATCACGCCCCGCACGAAAGCGGTAATTGCCGTGCATTTGTTGGGCGGGCCCTGTGACATGGACCCCATCATGGAGATCGCCCGCAAGCACAACGTGGCGGTCCTGGAGGACGCCGCCCAATGCGTCGGCGGCTCCTACCACGGCAAGAAACTCGGCTCCATCGGCGACGTGGGCATCTACAGTTTTCAGATCAACAAGACGATGACCTCGGGCGAAGGCGGCGCCGTGGTCACCAGCGACCCGCTCATCTACGAGCGCGCCGCCCGCTTCCACGACATGGGCACGGTCAGCGGGCTCTTCATAGACCGCACGGGGTCCAGGCGGGCGCAGACCTTCGCCGGGGAAAACTTCCGCATGAGCGAACTGACCGGCGCCGTTCTCGGGGCGCAGTTGACCAAACTCGATTCCATGGTCGCGCACCTGCGGCGCAACGCCGAGGCCGTTTACGCCGGCATTGAAAACGTGCCCGGTATGCGCCTGCGCCGCCGACCCGACCCGGAAGGTGACATCGGCTACAGCGTGTTCTTCGAGACAAGAAACAAGGAATCGCGCGACCGCTGCATCCGCCAGTTGCGCCAGCGAAAAGTCCCGGCCTCCACGCTGGTTGGCTCGGTCCTGCTGCCTATTCAGGAGTCCGTGATCAACAAGCGGACCCGACACGCCGCCTGGCCTTCGTTCAACAGCCCGGAAGGCAAGCGCATCAAGTACGGCCCCGACACGTGCCGCCAGACCTTAGGGATCTTCGACCGCTTCGTCCAGGTCCGCATCGGCCCCCGATACACCCAACGAATCAACGACTACATCATCGATTCCATACGGAGCGTCTGCCGCGAACTAACATGAGCCGGGAACCGCGACACACACGACGACCCATCAACGCCGCCGCCCATCGAAAGGAAATCGTGCATGAACCCAGCGCGGCCTTGCTTCGCTCGGCCGCAACCAAAAAGAGTGAAGGTATCCTCGCAACTTGGTAGGATAGGAAGTTCGTTTCCGACAAGCTTCCT
>Ga0272441_10011071_pt1 | contig 13480 bp, 11 predicted proteins | sample SSMProp6N_FD_193582 | JGI IMG/M metagenome (GOLD analysis project Ga0272441, IMG submission 193582) | Marine sediment archaeal communities from Little Sippewissett salt marsh, Falmouth, MA, United States - SSM-Prop-6N | ecosystem: Environmental > Aquatic > Marine > Wetlands > Sediment ... | reverse complement strand
AGAGCATAACGATCCGATAATCAATAAGGAAGGTAAGACAGCCACCAATAATGCAGGAGGTATTAATGCGGGAATAAGTAACGGCAATGATATACTCCTGCGTGTGGCAGTTAAGCCCCCTTCAAGTATTTCACAGCCACAGGAAACATTGAACATTGATAAGGATGAAATGGATATTCTTAAGGTAGAAGGAAGACACGATGCATGTATAGCACTGAGAATACCCGTTATTATAGAAGCAGCTGTATCCCTGGCACTGGCCGATCTGACCCTTATTAACAGGGCAATATACGGAGGAATTAAGTAAATGGAAAGAATACTGATAGCAGGAGCAGGCAGTATGGGCTCATGGCTGGCCGAGACACTTTGCCTTGATTATGATGTGGGAGTATATGACACCGATCCAGGTAAATTGAAATACCTTTTTAATACATTCAGATTTAAAGAATTGACTGAAATAGCTGATTTCAGGCCTCAGTTATTGATAAATGCTGCAGGACTGAAACAGACCATCACAGCCTTCAACCAGATATTGCCATATATCCCTGAAGATTGCATTATCTCTGATATTGCCTCGGTGAAAAACGGGCTGGCAGAGTATTATGAGGGCTGTGGTTTCAGGTTTGTATCTACACATCCAATGTTCGGACCTACATTTGGTAATATTAAGGATTTAAGGGGAGAGAGCGCTATAATTATTTCAGAATCAGATAAGGAGGGTAAAGATTTTTTCCGGTCCTTTTACAGGGACCTTGGCCTTAAGATGTATGAATATGATTTCGTTGAGCACGATAAAACGATCGCTTATTCCCTCTCTATCCCTTTCAGCTCAACCATTGTATTTTCTGCGTGCATGAAAAAGCTGGAAGTACCGGGCACCACCTTCAGAAATCATCTTAAAATAGCACACGGATTACTCTCAGAAGATGATTACCTTCTGAGCGGAATCCTGCTTAATAAATTCTCGGTTGAAAAACTATATGAAATAAGCAAAAGACTTGATGGGCTGATAAACATGCTGGAAAATGAAGAAGAAGAAGAATTACATGATCTCTTTAACAAACTACGTAATAATATCGGTATGGCAGGTGGTTAATCCTCCCTTTTCTGGATTATCAGTACTTCATCAGTTGAGTCAGTGACTTTAAACCTGTCATCGATTCTTAATCCCATGATCCATACTATCATTTCCTTCATAACGAGAACATATACATTTTCCTTTTCAGGAAGAGGAATTTTCATGTCAATAAGCAAGTCACTGATTTTTTTCCTGCCCTGCATACCTAAAGGGTAGAAATAATCGCCTTCTTTCCATTTCCGTATGGTGAGCGGAAACCGTACAAGATCAGCATCAAGGTATGCATAAGAGGTATCATTGCTGATATCAATCTTTTCTCGAAGCACTACTTCATATTTTTTTATTAAGTGGCAATTCATGAAATCTTCAGCCGAATTAATAGTAATTATTTTATGCTGCCTGATATTTAATGGGGTAATGATGAGCCTATCCCTGTCTTTGGTTAAAGTATGGCTTTTACTGAACAGCTGTTTACCTGTTTCTGCATCAATAAGCTGAATGATATCTTCTGTCTGTTGCTTACCGAAATTCCAATCTTTAAAGAGCTCGTAAATCCAGGTCTCAAGCGGTTCTAACTTTATTAATTCAGAGGTCATGAAAGACACTGTTTTTCCATCATGCTTTATTATTTCCTGCCTTTTCGATTCAATAGCCTGTTCATAAATGATATAGGCTGATTTTAAGTGATCAGAAGTTTCATCAATAGAGTACAGGACGGAAGGGTTAATTTGTTGCAGGACAGGTATAACATTATGCCTGATCTTGTTCCTGGTATACTTGGTTTTTATATTACTTGAATCTTCCCGGTAATCTATATTATTTTTTTTGCTGTATTCCCTGATCATTTGTCTGGTGGCAAACAGTAATGGCCTGATAATATATCCTGACCTGGGACGTATTCCTGTCAGACCATTTATACCTGTTCCCCTGGTAAGATTAATAATTATGGTTTCTATATTGTCGTTAAGGTTGTGACCCATCGACAGAAGGTCAAAATTTTCTTCTTCTTTTATACTTGTCAGCCAGTCAAATCTAAGATCACGTGCTGCCATCTGTATTGATACTCCCTTTTCATTTGCATATGCAGAGGTCCTGAACTTTTTCCTGTATAATTTTATCCCGGCTGCTTTGCATAAATTTATTACAAATTGCTCATCTCCATCCGATTCCTTTCCCCTGAGCTGAAAGTTGCAATGTGCAACCGCAATATTATATTTTAACTTTTTAAATATGTGCAGCATCACAACAGAATCGATACCACCACTCACAGCCAGCAGGATCTTTTCATGACCTGAGAAGATCTTTCTTTCTTTTCTGTATTGTTCAAACTGCTTTAACATCAATTAGTAGTTTTACTAGTATAAAAGTAATAAAAAGACTGATGAAAAGAGGAACACCGGTTACCGGTATTTCCATTATCGGAATTTCTCTACGCCTGGAGCCACGGGATCAAAGCCCGGGGGATTAAGCAATTTCTCTCCGTCTATATCGACGTATTCCAGTATTGAATGGGGTGGAGCACCGGGATATAAACCGAATCTTACCTGGAACGTATTGAAAATCAAATTTTCGTTTCTTATCCTGAAACCGATGCCAAAACCTGCAACCATATTATCATATTCATAGAACATTTTGTCCCTGGCAAACAATACTATATCGGCGTAGCCAAACAGGGCAAACCTGAATCCATAAATAAATGCCTTACTGAATGCTACGGCTTCAAGGTTAAGGTATATTCTCTGATCCGGGGAAAGAGAGTCATTTTTAAAACCACGTATTCCGGTTTCTTCACCAATAAGCAGGTGTTCATCATGGTATCTGTAAAATCCCATACAATAATCCAGATCTCCAAATAATCTGAGTTTATATGACTTCAGATCATAAAGGTCAGAAATATATTTAAAATGGAGCTGCAGAAGTCCTTGTTCCGTTTTATTATCTTTTAAGAATGTTGAAACTATCCCGCGGCCATATAAATATCCCAGATTAGGGATAAAGTTGCCAAATGCAGATTCTACGGATAGATAATCACGATTGTCGAATTCACTGTACTCCTTACCGTATGTCAGTTCAAGAATGCCACCATATGGGATATCTTCATTCCTTCCAAAATTATATATCAGGTTTGATTTATAGTATCGCTGTGATACCAGGGACAATGATCCAAGGTAGATTTTATATTTCTGATATTCATAATAAGAATCGCTTGTTATTTCAGGTCTGTTCCATACATTGTTATTTATGTAGCGGCCTGATATAACAAACCTTGTGAAATTATCGTCAACCAAAAATGATTTACCGAACCACATGTCAAAATTATTATATTCTACCGGCTGTGGTATAGCCAGGCTGTCGAGGTCTTCTAGAATGTATGATTCATTTACTTTTATGCCACCTGCATATTTTGTATAAGGGGTCAGGAATTTTCTTGATATATCAACTCCTGCAACCCTCCTGTTAAATGCATCCCTGTAGTGCAGTTTAACATCTATCATTGTTCGGCTGATGTTTTTCAGTGTATAGGCGGCGATAAATCCGATTGAATTATATTTCCTGTAGTTATAGGGAATTTCAAATAACAGTTCATGACCTAAGCCGAAAAGGTTTTTATCAAATATCGAAACCTTACCTGCATTAAAACCATGGATATCACTCATCAAGCCTAATGAATAGACATCTTTTGTAATAACCATGATATCCACTTCCATATTACTTACAGGTATCACAACAATCCTCGCATCGTATACAAATGATAGCTGCCTCAGGAGTCGCTCACTTTCAGATACTTCATGTGGAACAAGGCTGTCATTTTCTTCAAAAATAAGATAATTTTTCAGAACATATTCCCTGGTTTTAATATGGGTTTTATTCAGGAAGTATTGCTGCTCATTTTGCAGTGAAGCCTCTGGATCAGTGATTGTTGTTCCGAAAGCATTCAGCCTTTTAAAGAATATGTGCCTTACAATTTTACCGCTGTGTTCAGTGAAATTACTTATATTTCTTTCATGCATTCTCGAAGTATTTATTCTCGCCGGTGGCACAACAACAATATCATAGAGTATTTTAGTAATGTTTTTTCGTTCAGCTTTTGCTTTGAGCGAATCATAAAACACCATGGTCTGGCTATAGAGGCTGGTATCCTGGGGCATATAGCTGTCGGATATGTATATAACAGTGTCGTTTTTAAAATAAACCAATGAATCATTTATACTGACATATGATCCCTTGGCTACCCTGACAGGCTTAAGAAAAGTATTTGTCTGACTGTAGGAGTGGGCTGTAAGTAAGGGCATTAAAATCCCAAGCAGTAACGATATTTGCCTGAATTTTGCCATAGTAATTCTTCCTTTTTCCCTTTTCAGCAAGCGAGGTTATTCTTTCAGAACATCATCAGAGTTGAACTTGAAGCCCAGTCTTTTACCGGTAACCATTTTTGATAACTGTATCTTCTTTTCAAGTTGCCCTACAGAGGCTATTTTCACACTATCGTAGGGAGGTACCAGAAGGTCAAACTCCAGAGAATATTGTATGGCAGTGAAGACTATTCTCTTAAGTGCTTCCCTTCCCAGTTCTTCATTTCCGTAGTTGGAGAAGAGCATTGCCATCTGGCGCTTACCTTCCACAAAGTACTGGTTTGCACGATTAATAAATATCCTGGCAATAAGATAACCAAGGTCATCCTGTCTGGAATACTTGAATGAATCTGCCAGGAAGTTGTATATACTTATTATGCCTGAATAAGAATTATCTTTATCTTTTTGTATATACGGAGTTTTCCATACAGGGTGGTCCCTGTCAAACTGAAAGACGTTCGAATGCATACTGAAGACCAGGATATCACCAGCAACTTTGATGGAGACGTCGAATTTGCCGTTTTCCTTGTAAACCAGCCTTATCCTTCTGTCGGTATCATAAATCTCTTTGTTTATTTCGCGTGCTAATGCTGCAAGAAGATTTCTTATCTTATCGAATACGATTTCTGTATTATCATATACTTTTTGCTTGATTACCGACTTATCCTGCAGCGTTTCTACAACCTTAATTCTTTGTTCACTAAGTTCCATGGCCTTATCAATATGATTGAATATGCCAATGTACTAAAAATTCCTTTAAAGACTATGCTGTAGTATCAGTATGCCCTGGCAAAAACCACTCTTTTTTGTGACGGTTTACCTGAATAGACACATTTCCCTTCCTCTGATGAATTATCAAGGGGTATTATCCTTATGGTTGCCCTGGTCTCATTCTTGATCTTTTCTTCAGTTTCCGCTGTACCATCCCAGTGAGCAAGGAGGAATCCACCTGTGTTCTCAATTGAATGCTTGAATTCATCCCAGGTATCTACCTTATAAGTGTTCTGATCTCTGAGCTTCAATGCTTTATTAAAAATATTCCTTTGGATATCAGTAAGTAAATTATTAAGGTGTTCAACAGTACTTTCAATATTTATTACCTCTTTATTCATTGTGTCACGCCTGGCCACTTCAATAGTGCCATCCTCAATATCCCTTGGTCCAATTGCCAGTCGTACTGGTACACCCTTAAGTTCGTATTCAGCAAATTTAAAGCCTGGTTTGTGGGTGTCCCTGTCATCATATTTAACTCTAATACCAAGTTTTTCAAGGTCTGATTTAATTTTAAGTGCCGTTGACGATATTGAGTCGAGCTGGGAATTCCCTTTATAAATAGGTACAATAACAACCTGTATTGGCGCAAGATTTGGTGGCAGAACCAGGCCATTATTATCACCGTGGGCCATTACCAGGGCACCCATAAGTCTTGTAGAGACCCCCCATGAGGTTGACCAGACATATTTGAGTTTTCCGGATTTATCGGCGAATTGAACATTGAATGCTTTTGCAAAATTCTGTCCGAGAAAATGAGAAGTGCCTGCCTGGAGCGATTTGCCATCCTGCATGAGTGCCTCAATGGCATATGTATCTATTGCCCCTGCGAATTTCTCTGATTCAGACTTATATCCCTTGAGCACCGGGATGCCCATATAATCCTGCATAAAACGAGCGTACAGATCAATTATGGTCTTTGTTTCTTCAATAGCTTCCTGTCTGGTTGCATGAGCCGTATGGCCTTCCTGCCACAAAAACTCGGCTGTCCTCAGGAAAAGCCTCGTACGCATTTCCCATCTCACAACATTTGCCCACTGGTTTATCAGTATAGGCAAATCCCGGTACGACTGGATCCAGTTCTTATATGTATTCCATATTATCGTCTCGGAGGTTGGCCTGATAATTAATTCTTCCTCAAGTTTTGCATCAGGATCAACCTCAATACCTTTACCTTCAGGATTGTTTCTTAACCTGTAATGAGTAACTACAGCACATTCTTTGGCAAAGCCTTCCACATGAGCAGCTTCCCTCGCAAAGAAAGACTTGGGGATAAAAAGTGGGAAATATGCATTTACATGCCCCGTAGCTTTAAATAGTTTATCCAGTTCAGACTGTATCCTCTCCCAGATTGCATAACCATATGGTTTGATAACCATGCATCCCCTCACTGCAGAATTCTCGGCGAGATCTGCCTTGATTACCAGGTCATTATACCATTGCGCATAATTATCTTCCTTTTTTGTCAAAAAATCTGCCATGGTGTTTGGTATAGATTTTGTATTTTGTTAAGTGAAACTGAAAATATCGCACAAAGTAAATAAACTTACAGTTAATAAAAAAGCAGGAGGATGTCATGAAAGCTAAATATTTTACCGGATTAATAGCAGGATTGTTCGCAATAACAGCTTCACTGCCAGCAGAGGAAGCACCTGCTGAGGCCACTTACTCTAAGGCAACCCCGGGTGTGGTTGTCACTACATCAGTAAGAGGCCATGATTTCTACTACGCCTCCAGAATCAGACGTTTCCACAGTTCATATGTTTCTTTCGGATTCTATGCCCCGGTTTATACAGAGACATACTGGTATAACTACCATCCGGCAACCTGGGGTATGAGTATATATGCCGGTAATACGACTTTTGGAATCGGTTGGACTTTTGGATATCCATACTATTACTCAGGATGGTACGATCCGTGGGTCTATTATGGAGGATATTATCCTGATTACTATTTCTGGCCAAATTATTATTACTGGGATTATTACCCTAGTTATTATTACTGGTCATACCCGACAATAAGATACAGGGTGAGAGTAAGAAACCACTATCATTTCTATAATAATTACTATTACGCAAATAATTATTACAGGCCACGACACCATTACCAGAGATACATAGGCAATGATAGTTATTACCGCTATCCATCAAGACAGTATGCATCTTATAACAGGCCAGCAAACAGCCGCCGTGTTGAAGCCTCTGCTAACAGGACAAGTTACAACAGGAATACTGTTTTGCGTACAACAAATGATGCAGTACAGACGAGCAATAGCAGAAGAACAACACAGGTGAATGTTGATAATCTTGAGAGGACCACCAATAGGAATAATAATACCAATAACAGGTATCATGATATAAATCCTAACACGGGTAATCAGAACAATAACAGTAACAGGTATCATGACAGAAATCCAAACAGAGGTAATAACCAGGCTAATACAACGATAGTTAATGTAGACAATAATACCAGAACTGTTACCCGTGAGGTTAATACCCGGTCTGCTGACAGGAGAACCAGCACGGTTATTAATAGCAATGCGAGAACGTCAAACAGCAGGACTATAAATAATACAGGTAACCGTACCTCGCGAAATACTGCAGTGAGAAGTTCAACTGGCAGAACCGGAAATACCAGCGCAGTAAGAAGTTCAAGCAGCAGGACATCGCGCAGCACAGCAGTGAGAAGTTCAAGCAACAGGAGCTCACGCAACAGTGCAGTTAGAAATTCAAGTAGCAGGAGCTCACGCAACAGTGCAGTTAGAAGTTCAAGTAGCAGGAGTTCAGGCAGTAAAGCTGTCAGGCGCAGCTCGGGCTCAGGTAACAATACTAAATCCACATCAACATCAAGAGGCAGGCGTTAAGCGCCTGCTTTTTTATTTCATAAATCATGAAATATTATCAGGTTCAACAAAAAATCTTATATTTGTTAATAATGCCCATTACGGTATACACCATATTAATTGGTATGGTTTTTGCTTTAGAATATTAGGATGAAATAATATGATCGGAGGTCAAAAAATGAGAACTTATCTTTACATAGCAGTTTTAGCATTATTCCTTTTAAGCAGTTGTTCATCATCGCTTTACATGAGTGGTGAATATGATGATCTGTATTATACACCTGCTCAAAGGGAAGTATATGTGCAGGACGTTGGTGTTCCTGACCAGGCATATGAATCAATTTCAGAGATCGAAAGACAGTACGACCTTGATACACTGGTTGCAGATGAATATCTCGATCCAGATGAATACGACAAGGATTTGATGTATTATGATAGTGATAAAAGCAGTGCCTTTGATTATTATGACGGGGTATCATATGGAAGCTACCTAAACCGTTTTTATGGAAATTACTTTGATCCTTACTGGAGGGATCCTTTCTATTACGGGTTCAGGTATGGATTAACATACGGATTCCCCTACTACACGTACAGGATGTGGGATCCGTTCTACAGCCCCTATTACTATTCATATTACTATGATCCATTCTATTCACCCTACTGGGGTAGCTATTACAGACCATGGAGCTATGGATACGGTATGGGCTATTATTCGGGGTACTCGCCATACTATTCTCCTTACTATTATGGTTATTACAGTAATGTCGATTATTACACAACTCCTGTGAGAAGAAGAACTTCATACAGTACTTTGTCCAACAGGTATACAAGTTCTCCAGGTACCCGATCCGGATCAAGCGTGGGATCATCATCAAGGAGAACTGCAGCCACTTTATCTGATAATGCAAGGAGTACCGAAGGCAGCAGAAGGACAAATCAGACTGTGGTGTCAACCAATACTAATATAAGTAATGCAAGTAATCCTCAGGAAAGATCAGTAAATTCAAGCCTGAACAGAAGGACACAGGTTAATACCACAACACGTGCTGCCTCACAACCCGAGTATAATACTCAGAGCAGGACATACAGACCAACATATACAAATCCAAGGCTGTCAACTCGTCCTACCTACAATAACTCTAACAGGAGAACCAGTACAGTTACCAACACTAACGCGGGACGTGCAGTAAATAACCGCTCTACAAACATTAATTCAAACATTAGTCGTTCATCAAGCAGGTCAATTATTAACCGTTCTTCTTCCTCAGCAGGCAGAAGCGTTATAAACAATTCAAGATCGTCTTCAATTAGCAGATCCTCCTCATCAAGGGGATCCAGTAGTGTTTCTTCTATTGGTAGATCATCCGTGAGTAGCGGACGGTCAAGCTCTGTATCATCAAGCAGTGGCAGATCATCATCATCCAGTGGAAGAAGTTCTTCCTCGAGCTCCGGCAGATCAGGCAGGAGATAGAGTGATAGTGTAAATATTGGAATTAGCTTGTTACATTAATTGATTATATCATCCCGCGAATGGGATGGAGAGGGTAACATTTAATAAAAATGAAAATGAAAAGAGCATTATTAATACTTGTAGCTATCATTTCTACAATGACCTTAAGCAGGGCACAAACCATTGATGAAGCCCTGTGGTATTCACAACTTTTCTATGGAGGATCAGCCAGGTTCCAGGCTATGGGCGGAGCCTTTACCGCACTGGGTGGCGACCTTTCAGTGTTGAGCCAGAACCCCGCAGGACTGGGAGTATACAGGTCAATGGAATTAAGCTTATCTCCACAAATGTACTATAATAATTCACTTGCTAAGTATAATAACACCGAGTCCAGTGAATATGCTTATAAGTTCAACCTCAACCAGGCGGGTTTTGTTTATCCTCTTGTTAACAAGGATAACACAGATGGTCTCTCAGGACTCAATTTTGCATATTCCTTTAACCGTACCAACAATTTCAATGTGAATGCCGTTATCAGGGGTGTAAATAATAATAGTTCCATGGCTGACTACTGGGCCAATATTGCCAGTGGAATATATTATACTGATATAGATGGTGCCCCGGGTGCTGCTTTTGAAGCATGGGTCATTGATACTATAGACGGTTCAGGTGGTTATGAATATGCTACAATCTTCTCTGAATACGGTCTAAATACAAATTCAACATACGGGCAATCAGTACGGCGGCTAATTACACGCGAAGGATATGTAGGAGAACATGCTTTCAGTGTATCAGCCAATTTCGGACATAAATTATATGTGGGAGCCACACTGGGCATCAATAAAATTGACTCATATTCAACCTATGAGCATACGGAATCGGATAACGATAATGTAATATTCGATTTCTATAACTTTACTTACAGGGATGTGGTTGAAGCTTCCGGTACCGGTTATGCATTCAAGCTGGGAGTGATATACAAACCCATAGATATGCTCAGATTGGGCTTTGCCTTTCATACACCAACTGTTTACAGGCTCGACGAGTATTATTATGATGATATAAGATCAGAGTTTGATAATTACGACTATTATACATGGGAAAATGAACCATTCAGATTCTCATATACCCTTACAACCCCTTTAAGGGCTATGGCCGGTGCAGCCGTGCAACTGGGTAAATTAGGTATGGTGAGTGCTGATTATGAGTTCGTTGATTACAGGATGGCAAGGTTTTCTCGTGCCTCGGATGATTATGACTACTATGTTGAAAACCAGGATATTAAAGATATATATGATATAGCACATAATTTAAGGTTAGGTGCTGAAATCAGAATGAATACCTTGTATATGAGAGCAGGATATGCCGTTTACGGCAGTCCATTTGTAAAAGGTGAAGATAACGAAGATAATTTTCAATCTGTGTACTCAGCAGGCATAGGATTAAGACAGAGAAATTTTTCATTTGATGTGTCATATGCCCTGAGGACAAACAAGCAGATGTACTTCATGTATAATCATCCTGCAATTAATCCAGCTGAGATAACTTATACAAGGCACCTTGTAACAGCAACTCTTGGCTTCAGGTTCTAAGATACGACCATGTTTCTGGGCCCATGTTAAAAAGCAAATCAAGTATGCTCAGGTTTTGCTTAAAGCCATGAGCGGGGCTGAAAACCTGAAAATATTCCCGTGGCTGATAAGCTGTCTTATTCTTCGGTGAGAAACTGTATCTCATGTCATGGAAATCAATCCCGTAGTCTTTGATGAATGATACCGTCTTTTCTATTTTAGTATCTATCTCCAGAATATTGAATAATATATTCAGTATGCCCATATTAAGATCGATAAGATACTCGTATTGCGATTCAAGGGGTAGCAATACCTGTTCGGCATAAAACTCAAAAAATGCGGATGAATTATACGCTGATTTGATAGCGTGTATATGCTCCCTTTGCCACTTCCTGGAGTAATCTATTTTGATATCCATGAGTTTCACTTTATGAAAACTGCCTTTCTCTACAGGGATACTCAACGGTAAAACCCCGTTGGCTGAATAAATGTAGCAGCGGTTACGGTATGTTTGTTTAGGATAGGTCTCATGTTGCTCTATTAATATCTTTTCCGATTTTATTATCTCGGCAAAGTACTTAACAGGAGGGTAATATGCTGTTGAGAGAATCAATATAGAGCTGTCCACGATCTATTTTAGCTGATTAATCATACTTGCATTGAAACCTGCGCCAAAGCCGTTGTCGATATTTACCACGCTTACTCCTGATGCACAGCTGGTGAGCATGGCCAGGAGTGCTGAGACTCCCTTGAAATTTGCACCATAACCAACACTTGTTGGCACTGCTATAACCGGTTTGTCAATAAGTCCACCAACTACGCTTGCCAGTGCTCCCTCCATACCGGCAATAACGATAACAACCCTGCATTGTTTTATTTCAGGTAGCTGATCGAGTAATCTGTGTATTCCCGCCACTCCTGCGTCATAAATACGAGTAACATTATTACCGAGGAGCTCACAGGTAACAGCAGCTTCTTCAGCAACTGGTATATCTGATGTACCTGCGGTAATAACTGCTATTGGGGAGTCTGCAATCTTAGGTTTTTCACTGATATTACTTATTATTCTGGCTTCCGGATGCCATATTGCCTTTGGAGCAATAGAATGTACTGCGTTGAAATGCTCCCTGGTTGCCCTCGTACCTATCACATTTTGTCCTGTATCGGAAATATGCTTGAAAATATCCCTTACCTGCTCTATTGTTTTACCTTCGCAGAATACTATTTCAGGATACCCCGTCCTTATTTCACGATGATGATCAATACGTGCGAAACCAAGATCACTAAATGGAAAATACTTCAACTTTTCAGCTGCCTCGTTTACACTGATCTTGCCTTCAGAAAGTTCTTCCAGTATCTTTAATAGTCTTTCCCTTTTCATATCATTCTATTTTTTTTTGGATTCATACTGCCCATGCGGTATCCTTCGAGGTCGAGACTGATAAATTCAACGCCGCTTGCCCTGAATGATTCTATTATTTCTTTTCTTACCTTATCGTCCAGTATCTTCCCGAAGTATTCCGGATTGAGTTCTATTCGTACCGAATTTTTATGAAGACGAACACGGGCTCCCCTGAAACCAAGTTCATGCAGTAACCTTTCGCCTTTTTCGATAATACCCAGGTCGTGTTTGTTAATTTGTGTATCATAAGGTATACGCGTCAGTAAGCATGCATAAGCAGGCTTATCCCAGATTTTCAGGCCATAATCCTTGAGTTTCTGCCTTATTTCTTCTTTTCTGAACCCAAATTCAAGCAGTGGACTTCTAATCTCCAGCTCTTTCAATGCTTTCATGCCCGGCCGGTAATCGTTCATGTCATCTGCATTACTGCCATCTGCAATAATATTGAATCCTTCCCTTACAGCATATGTTTTAATATGCCCGAATAACGCTGATTTGCAAAGGTAACACCTGTCATGTGGGTTCATAATTACTGAGTCAGGCAGGGGCAAGTTAATAATCTCATGATTTATACTTAAGAATTCACAAAAAGCTTTTGCTTCATTTACTTCCCATTCAGGTATATAAGGTGTTTTAATTGTAATTGCTGATATCCCTGCCACTGAAAACCTCTTGAGTATATATAACAGGAAGGAGCTGTCTACTCCACCTGAGAATGCTACAAGGACATTATCCGAGGCACTGAAAGATTTGCATAATAATTTTACCTTATTTTCCACCTGCATGAATAACTGCAATAATATTATTGTAAACCTCACCGAGAGGAAGTTTATTTTTTCCTGCTATCGCCATGCAATCTCTTATTTCTGGCTTTGCAGAAATAAGTTTATTGTTGTGATAGGCATATTTAACGGTAACAGGTCCATAGGGTGTGTTTATTTTATCAACCTGCCTGCTAACGGTGTGTTTATCGAAAGGGATAACTCTCATCCCAAGGGTTGTTGATTCACTGA
>Ga0272441_10011070_pt1 | contig 13480 bp, 11 predicted proteins | sample SSMProp6N_FD_193582 | JGI IMG/M metagenome (GOLD analysis project Ga0272441, IMG submission 193582) | Marine sediment archaeal communities from Little Sippewissett salt marsh, Falmouth, MA, United States - SSM-Prop-6N | ecosystem: Environmental > Aquatic > Marine > Wetlands > Sediment ... | reverse complement strand
ACCCTCTATTTCAACAGCACTCGAATCGCTATCAAGATGAAGGTCTGCTATAAAATCCTTTTCACCTGGCAGGAGAATCAAAAACTCCCCCGGGGAAACACTCCATTTACTTGAGTTTATTATCCAGTCCTCCCGGTTCGAGACAAACCTGATAGTGCTGTCTTTTCTGAATGCTGTGGCTGAAATATCATAGCCAGGGGAATCGCTTTGATTTTTTGCCCGAATATTGATCCTGCTCGTGTCATTAGATGTGAAAAAACTTACCCGGGGATTGTTTACAGGTATATTATTGTATTGAATTATGTCTGATTCAATGAGAAGGCTGCTTTTTTCGGGAAGTATCTCTAAATGAACTTTATTACCGGTTCCGGAATTATCCTTAAAGCTTAATTCATCAATTGATAGATCTGCAGAAAAATGCTCATGCATATCTTTGTCCATCCTGAGTTTTAAATTGTTGAAGATGATAAGAGTATCCCTGATAAATGTTTTCAATACGGGATGATACATCATATCAACAGACAGGCTCATTTCAGGCAGTAGTGATACTACCGGGACCCTGTTTCTTGATATTGAATCAACATAGGATATCCTTTCAGGCTTATACTCCTCAAGGCTTCTTCTGAGCTCATCGACAGATGAACCGGATTCAAATTCCCCATTCAGGAAATCGGATCGTACTTCACCGCTGAATGAGGTATCGGAAGAATTGAACCGGATTGAAAGATTACTGATACTTTCCGAAGTAAAATCATCATCCAGTGAAAGATCTTTCAGGTCTGCATTAAAAGAGAATCCTTCATTATTTTGGCTCAGCTGAGCCTCTACTTTTCCGGCGGTGTGCTTCATGCCATAGAAGCCTGCAGTATCTCTTAATGGAGCATCAATTTTGAAATCACCGTCCACAGATATACTATTCAAAGTATCATGAAGATTTGCCAGGCCTGCCAGGTTGCATTGAATCATACGGTCATTCGAAAGAATACTGTAGGAATAATCGCCATCATTTCCATCAAGGGTGGTAAGGATATCATTGTAGGTATTTCCATCGTACCGGAATGAATCAAGCTGTACCCTGGCATTGATTTGCATTTTTTGCGGGTCAAAACCTGTTCCCTGGACCCTGAGACTACCATCAGCCGGGCCCGGTTTGTACAATGCGGTAATTCTGCCTATATCCAGTCCTGTATATACCAGATCAATATCATATCTTTCCTCCCCGGTATGAAATGAACCGATGCAATTAACTGACCCGGCCCGGCTATCAAGATAAACATCAAAAAGGGGATCTGACAGTACCGATTCTATTCTTCCCCGGAGGTTCAGAGGTCCAATCCCGAAAGGATCAGAATCACCGGGTGCACCCAGGTTTAAGTGACTTATTTCAATTCTTTCGGTATTTCCCCTTGCACTGCAGTCAATTTTTAAAATGGAAGGTATTTGAGAGCGGAAAGTAGTATCCTCATACTTCCCCGGAAAAAAGGCGAGCATCTCGCCGGTAGATATTTCTGAATCATTTATAACCACGTCAAAAGGCATGGTCCTCCAGGAATTTATGATCCGGTCAATGCTCCCTTCATTAGCAAGTCTGAGATTCAATTTACTTTTTACGCTTTCAAGCCTGGCATTCAGGATATTATTGCCGTTTGAATCAGGATGGAGGTGGATATTCCCATTCTTCAGGGCAAATCCGTTATCCATGATAAAAGATATTTGATCAACTGTCAATCCCATCCGGTCCCCCGAGATCATCGCATCTTTCATAATCATGTTTATCGCTTCTGAATGCATGATAGCATCTTCTGAAATCTTTCCGTTAGGTGATAATATACTGAACGAGCCGTTATTAATCTGAAATCTGCTAACTGCAATCCTCTGTTCCGCCTGGCTTATACCGGCATAATTAATATTTGCGGCACCGATCGAAATTTCGTATCTGAGCTTATCTTCATGGCTTAAATGCCCGGCAGTGATAATTCCTTTCGCATCTTCTATTTTAAGGTCTGCTATATCAAATTCCTTTATTTCCGGGATGAAATTATCAAAACGTATATTCAGGCCGGCCAGCGACTGTTGCATTAAGATTCCTTTAGCAGTGTCGGAATATATGAATGATATATCTTTCAGAGAAACTTTACGAAGCCTTATATCCCAGGTGGATCCTCCGGGCTTCTGAACCTGCTGTTTTTTACCGGGAATTGCCTTTGAAAAGAGCAATACAATCTCAGGCTCACCTGTAAGAGGGTCAATTACCAACTTAACATTTCCGCCTGCAACAGAAATATTATTAACTACCAGTTTTTTTTTCAATAAGGGGAATATACTTACCGAGGCATTCAGATGCTCTATTGATATTATCATATCCTGGTTATCATCATAGACGTGAATGCCTGACAGTCCTGCTCTACCGTTAAGTTTTACGGCAATCTCATCTATTCTCACAGGTATGTCATTCCTGCTCAGATACTTATTTGTTTTACCGGTAATTATGGGTTGAACAAAGGGCAGGTTTACCATCACCAGCATCACTATTACCAGGAGGGCCAGGGAGAGCAGTGTATATTTTATTATTTTCACCATCCTGTTCTAGTATAGAGTGGCAGAGCCTATTCCTGTTCCATATGCCGCTTTTAAAGATCAAATTCCACACCGAGTGTATTTATACCCCAGTCGTTTCTTTCTTCTTCTCCTCCTGAAAGAGGCCGGCTATCAAAGATATGGTAAAACGACCATTTAAGGAAGAGGTTATTGAAAACTTCCCATTTCAGATTCGACTTTACCTCGGTTCTGAATCTGCCGGGGTCGCTCAGGCTGGGTATAATGCTTGCATGTGCATTTAATGAAAGCTCCGGTGAATCATAGATAAACACAGTGTAATCCGCGACTATCTTGGCCTCCACATTGTATTGTGTAATATCCTCAGATAATTCTCTTCCAAAAAGTATACCCCCTGCGGCGTATAGGTTCATACTATTATTAAGGATTATACTGTTTCCTCCTCCTATCCCCGCGGTAATCCTCAGGTCAAGTTGAAGTTCAGTATTGCTTTCGGCGATAATCTGGCTGAGCATAAACCACTTACGGGGCAGGTAGCGCCGGAAGGTGACTCCTCCGTTCTGGTTCTGTGAGGTTTCTGAATCGCGTTCCCTGGTAAACACTCCCGAGTATGAAAGGTCAAACTGGTTTTTCTGGGCCTGGTAGCCTAGATTCATGTCATAATGCATCTGGAACACATTGCTGGCCTTGGTATAGCTCATTCCTGCGCCAAGCGTCCCTTCCAGGCGGTTAATAAATGTTTCTTCAAGAGGTGATAAAATTACCACCTGCATCAGAAGTACATTTATCGGCTCTTTTCCATACGGAAGTATTTTTCCTGATTTGGCTATTCCACAGGGGAGGATTCTACCGTAGTAAATCCTCCCGTCTGCCAGCACTATCCTCATGGTGTTCAGTATATTTACGCTGTCAATCTTGCTCCACTCAATTCTGATGGTACCTGCATCACTTGTAGATATCCTTAACTGGTTATTATTCAGGGATCTCACCTCTGCCGTTATACGGTCCCCGGCCTGCAGGTATATGGTATCATTGACAGCATAAAGCCGGCTACTGTGACTCAAAATTATTAATACCAGTATAATACTGACCCGGTACAGATTCATATGATAATCCTTTTATTAAATTAATTGGGGGAAAACCTGAATATAAGTCCACCTGAAAACTCCCCCTGGAAAGGAGTAACTCTTGTATAAAGATTGCTGCCACAATTGGCACCACCTGTCCCTATGCCGCAACCAAAGCCAAAGCCGTTAAAAACCATTGGCATTAACATTGTACCCTGCAGCCGTATCCCGACAGCATCGGTTAACCAGAGTTTGAGCCCGCCACCAAGTATGCCACTGAACTGGGTTTTGGTATCAACTGTAGAGGTTTTTGGGGCCCAGACAGAAACACCAATACCCGCTGTGATAAAGGGAGCTGCCCGCCCCAGATCAATTTGCTGCAATCCACCCAGCTGTATGTAGTTGGAGCTGAAGTCTAAATAATCCGAAATCTCACCGCTGACAGGGATCAGCCGTCCCCTGGTATCGGCGCGCATGTAGGATATCTCAATCATCAGATCAGGTACTATTCCCACAGCAATTTTTCCACCATAATTCTGGGCATTGTCTATTTCGAAGTCTCCATCGTAGAGCCTGGCTTTACCTCCCAGTTGATAACCGGTAAATCCATTTAGTTCGATAGTTTGCCCCCTGAGGCTGAATATATTAAGCAGAAGGAGGGGGACGATTAGGATTAAGATTGTCTTTTTCATGTTTTTTATAGTTTAGTTTATCCTTAATGTTGTATTAGAAAATCCATAGGTCCGGTCGCAGAATCCTTATGGGGCGATGAAGCTTAAACCGTTTCACCACACTCAGGCGTATATTTATTGTAGAATATTTGAACCAGCCATTTTTAAAGCTGTAATTCTGGTTTATATTGAAATTGGTTAAGCTAATCCCGGTATAGAAACTTTTCCTGTTAAACCCCATGGAAACCTGGTTGTGATTGGTAACTCCCAGGCTTAATCCGGGCCGGTTAAGTTCTGAAGTAGCCGTATTATTCAAAATACAGGTGCCTGCAGCAATTCCCCATGTTGATGACAGTGATAAATAAACCCGTTCTTTGATAACGAAAGTGTGGGCGTACCCGCCATTAAGGCCTACACTGAGTAAGTCGGCCTGGTTGAATTCGGCTCCTCCCGCAAAATCCGACCGGTCAAGAGGTAATGGTATGAGAATTGAGTCGGCCATCCCAAGCATCCAGTATGCTTCGAATCCAAGAACAGGTGAACCTGCACTGCGCTTCTGGAATTCATTCTGTAAGAAAGACGCTTTATGGGAATAACGTTCTGAATTGAACAGGTGCTGTATATTTATGCCAACGATTGACGTTCTTATATCGTTGCGGACCGGAAAACCGGTATATGCCCCTGCAAGTTCAGGAAAATCCTTGTAATTGGATAAATAGTAACCCCTGGTCCATTGAAGGTAGAGATCCACCATCATATTCCTGAAGTCGGTCCGAACGTCCAGATTCAGGTAACGTGAATCACCATATTTTTGCCTGTCTTCATAAACGAAGGGCAATTCTATTGCCAGGTTCAGTGTGAGAAAACTGTAAGTATAGCCTATACCGATCTGATACTGGCCACTGGTGCGGTATTGTAACCATGGAGAAAAAAGTTTTTCAGAAAGAATATAGGAATTTTGTTTATGGGAAAGAAAAACACGTGTGGTTAGTTCATCTTTATATATACTGATATAGTTTGTATCGTAACGCTGTACGTCAGCCCCATCAAAAAACTGCGCCGGGAGCTCTTTTCCCGGGAGAATAAGAAAGAGGAAAACAACAGGCCACGCAAGTATCTGTCTGAAAGGAATTTTTCCTGTTTTTTTCCTGGTTATCATACTATTTATATCTGTTTTTTTCATAAATTTAGATTCATGAAAAAGCTTGTTATCACTACTGTTCTGCTGATGGTATTAGCATCTGCTCAAGTCCGCGGACAGGCTGCATTGTTGGTGCTTATCTTTGGAGATAAGGCTGCCACTGAAAACTTTCACTTCAGTCTTAAACTTGGAGCATCGTATTCTATTATTCACGGCTACGATGAAGGAAAGAATGGGTGGGGATTTAATTTTGGCCTGGTAAACAATATCAGGCTGAACGATCAGTTTACCCTTGTCCCCGAGTTTCTTGCCTTTGCTCCAAGGAGCATCCGTGATGTCCCGGTTCTGACTACCGGTGATCCCAGCCTGGACACATTACTTGTAGATCCGAATTACTCTAACAGGAAATTGAATTATATTGATATCCCTGTACTGTTACGATGGCACCTTACTGACAGGTTCAGCCTTGCCGCAGGCCCTTCGTTCAGTATCCTGACATCTGCAAAGGATACTTACGAGTCTAGTCCTCTTGATGGTGCAGTGCTTACCACTGAACTTGATATCACTTCAGAGATAAGCCGCCTGGATATAGGAATGGTCATTGATATTCAGTACGTCCTTGTTCCCCCAAAAGGAGGCAAAGGTGTTAATATTTATCTCCGTTATGGAAAAGGCTTTATGGATCTTGTCAAAGAACAGGATGGTGGTCCGTATACCACCTCGTTAATACAATTCGGTGCTGCCTTCCCTTTCGTAAAAGCTGAATAGCAGTATTCCGTTCATTCCTTTTTATTGTCTTCCTTATTCCCGACCTTGCGAATTAGGTAATATCCTATTGCAAATGCCAGTATCAGTCCTGCCGTTGTCAGGTAATCATAAATGTCTCCCTTACCTGCTGTTGAACTCAAAGCCAGTAGTTTCCTTGATATTGCTATCATTGATACAATAAATATGAGCCTTATCTTGACCTCATGGTTCTGATAGAACATCCTGATGGTTTCCATTACTTCCAGGGAAAGCAATACTGAAAAGAATAAGGTTGCGAAGTTACCTGTGTAATTGGGATCGTAGGTCAGACCTATATCTGTAAGACGCAGCCACAGGCTGCGTCCCATCTCCCATATTAATTGCAGCACCTGGAAACTAATGACGATCATTGAAACCGTCAAAAGTACATATGTGACCCACTTCTCAAATTTGTTCAGTATAGTTTCCATATCTTAGCTACAGGTAATTATTCATTACTTAACTGTATATCCTTTTCCTTCCATGCAGGCAGAAAATGCCTTCTTAAAGCCGTCCATCAACTCTTTTTCCTTTGCAGCGGCAGCCTGGTTCATCTGTTGCTGTTGCTGGTGACTCGACACTGCGCTTGCCCTTCTTCCCCTCATGGCACCTGCCACAGCACCTATAGCGGCTCCCTTGCCTGCATCACCTGCGATGGCTCCAATGGCTGCTCCTGCTGCTGCACCCCCGGCCGCACCGGCAACGGCTGAGCCGTCAGGCCCCCTGTAGGCCTGGCCTGCTTCAACTTTCGTCGGGTTCAGGGGATCAAAGCCTGACTGCTCTACAGCCCACCTGTAGCATGCCATTTCATCAGCATCCTGGGTTTTCTGATCCTGGTTGTTGGTGGGAAAAACATATAGCCCGAATCTCTTTGCGAGTCCGGCAGTGACATTATCCTGACCTGTTTTATTCTGTGTGGTGTCCTGCTGGGCGCTTGCTGTGAATGCAAAGCCCAGGATCATAATTACAGATATCAATACTTTTGTTTTTTTCATGATCTGGTAGCTATTGGTTAATAATCCGTGGGCATAATAAAGGTAAAGCCCAGCTGTCGTAAGGCATCGGCCTCATTATAGAATGTGTAGCTTCTGGCAATTTTCTGGTTTTCTATCTTATAAATCGTATTTGCCATTAAAGTTACCTCCCTTCCGCTTTGATAACGGATGTACAATTCAGCCCAGTTTGATACCCATTCGCCAGCACTGCGACCTGATGGTACAGTAACGGCTATGTTATTGGATCTGCGGTAATCTATTTTGTCATATATATTCTCCGCAACATATTTCCAGTTCTCCAGTGCCACTTCTTTGTTGATGGAGTCCCCATGTGACGGTCCGTATCCGGTATAGTCATCCGCCAGGCATGATTGCATGGTCTCGTAATCAAGGTTTTCCACAGCCTCCACGTATTTTTCTATAAGTGCAATATCCTTCTCGGCCTGCCCGGCAGGGGAGGAGCAAGCTGCCATGAGCGATATCAAAAGGCATAAAAGTATACAGTTTTTCATCTTCTGAATTTTTTAAATAAATTATTATTTCTTGGAAAAAATTGTCTTTGGCAACAGGATCTGTGCCTGTACCCGCCATTGCCAGTCGGGTCCGAAGTCAGGTCCAATAATATTATAATAAAGCTGGGTTTGTAAATTCAGGGGAAGTTTTCCACCAAGCAGCACCAGCTTACCGCCTCCAATTCCAAGTGGGACAATCCACCGGTTTTCACCGTCAGCGGTCCAGTCGGCTGTAATGACGGGAGCTGAATTCACAACCCATCCATCGCCTAATTGCTTTACTATGAAAAGGTTGAATAGCATGCGGTTTACATCGGCCCGGCTTTCTTCACCTGCAAATGACCATACATTATTGACCAGTACTCCAAGAGTCCAGTCCCGGGGTTGCAGCAGGGCCACAAAGGATGGACCGACACTCCATTTCTCGGTTCCCCTCTCGGACCCTCCGGCAGGCAATTCCAAAACCGGTCCAATACCCCAGGTGAAGGGCTGATCAGCAGGAGCATAGAAGGCAGTGAAAACAATATCACTTAATCCTGAAGTCTGCATTCCCTCTTCACTCCCGAAATCGGGAATGCTTACGATCGGGAATATTGTCCGGGTAATAATCCGGCCATTTGCAAAAGGTATCACAGGCTGGATGTTCAGAATATTCATGTTTCGGTTAAATTCACCGTAATTCATATTCAGGTTATTCTGAAAGGGCAGGCTAATCAGATCGGCAAGGGGGTTTGCCGCCATTTGTGACAGGTTCTCCTCAGCATCCTCCTGCGCAATGGCTAAAGATGAAATCATAAGAAACAGGAGAGCCACTATAATATTTGTTCTTTTCATTTTAGTTTGATTTAGTCAAAGTTCTACCCATTTCATTTAGACCTGACAAATCTGACTCCTTCTCCTATCCTCAACCGGGCTGATATCCCCCAGTTTTTACCGTTGAAATCGAATTGATCCGTAAGCATAAGCCGGGGCCTCCAGTCAAAAGCAATGGTCAGGGGAAAACCGAAAGAGTATTCCACTCCAAAATTACCTGCAGCTGCAATATCAAGATTGTTTCCAAAATGCAATTCAGGACCTACACCGGGGTAAAATTTCAGACCGTAAGGATCTCCCTCCAGGTCAAATAGCCAGTCAAAGTAGGTCCCAACCACCACATCATTTCCGAAATAGACCACAGGATGAAGTCTCGGGGCAGCAAAGGGGATGGTTATGTCCAGGCCCCAGGTATTACCAAACCTGCCGCCGATTTCCCAGTTGGACTGCCCATTCATATCTGTGCAAATCAATACCAGGATGGCTGCGATGAGTATGGTGTGACGTGTATATCCCGGCTTTTTCATTATCTGTCGTTTTTAATTTCAGGAAAAGGCAAGCCTTCAGAAAGGGCCAGTCTGATCTCACTCATAACATACATTTCGACCTGGTGGAATTGCATGGCTACGACCGGGTCCGTTGCTTTTGCCACTTTTTTGACATAGCCGGCCACCAGTTTATCGTTTTTCTTAGCCAGAGCCAGTATTTCCTTCAATAGCCCGGCAGCAAGATCATGGCTCAGATTGTCAAAATTCTCTTCGTATTTGAGTAGTAATTCCACCCTTTTCTTTCCAAGCTCTTTCCGGGCTGTTTCATATTCATCGTATAATTGCCAGAATGCATCTTTCTGAGCATCGTTGGGTTTTACGAATTCAGCCACAAGGGCCTTTTTTTCCATACCGAAGACAGACTGCATAAAATCTACTTCTTCTTTTGCTGACTGGGCACTGAGGCCTGAAAAAACAAAGCTCAGCAATACTATCAGGTAAAAGGTCTTCATTTTTTTAAGTATTATAGTTTTTAATATTTGATACTAAAACCCGTTTATCAGCAAGAAGATTTCGCTGATAAACGGGAGTTTAAAACTGATCAGTCAATAACACTAAGCTCGGCAGCAGTAACTTCCTGGTCATCCGGGTTCTTAATATCAATGATCACCTTATGCAGCTGTCCCGGGGTAAATTCAAATTTACCCAGGTGCTCATACTCCTCGTTCACCGGCATGCCTTCATCACGACCGATATCAAATGTTTCATGACCGGTATATGCAAAGTAAACCGTTGCCGTGATATCCATTTCACCCACTTTTTCATCATTGATAAAGAATTCAACGGTGGAGGGCCCATTCAATGCGGGCTCTTTCATGGTGTGTTTCAGGGTGATTTTAATATCACCATAAGGGATTTTTACATCACCGTCAAAATCATGCCAGTACAATCCTAGCGTGGAATAGCTGTAACGCAGTTTACCATCCATAATGAACAGCGCCTGTCCACCAATGTGTTCACCCACCGCATAAATAACGCCCTGGGTGGTTTCATCGGCAGTTATGTATGCATTTATCTCGTAATTGGTAGATTTGATCTCAGGTCCGGCAAACTCAGGCACGCGGTAAACATTAGGTGTTAGTTCCCAATGCCTCTTAGCCGCCTTTTGCGGATTGGATTCCGGTTGCAGCATTCTGCCCATAGAACCGCCCACGGGATATACATTATACTTTTCTGCCTCTTTCCAGAATATTTCTTCCAGTTCTCTGACTTTTTCCGGGTATTGATCTGCTAAGTTCACTTGCTGTATGGGATCCTCTTCAATATTATACAATTCCCATTCGTTGTTCAGGGGATCGAAATTTGCCATAGCTTCAGGATCTACCGACCAGGGAATACGGTATGGTTTTCCGCAAAGTGTCCAGCCTTCATGGTATAATCCCATGAATCCGCTCATCTCAAAATACTGTGTGGGATGGTTGGTTTTGGCATCCGGATCATTCCATGCATAGGTAAGCGATTCTCCCGGATACTCCTTTCTTTTCTGTCCGTTCACATAGTCCGGGGCAGGCACACCGGTAACTTCGAGTATGGTTGGTACCAGGTCGGTTATGTTTTGAAATTGCCTGCGCCATTCTCCTCTGGCATTAATCGCTTTGGGATACCGTATGGCTGTTGCCGACATGGTGCCCCCAAAGTGTGAGGCAATTTGTTTGGTCCATTGATATGGTGTTGAACCGGCATAGGACCAACCGACAGAATAGTGGTTGGCTAAATGTGGTCCTCCCCAGGCATCAAGTCCACCAAATTCTTCCAGCTTCTCTAATTGTTGTTCCATAGTAAGTGGAGGAAAGCCATTTTGAAAAAGTAGCTCAGAAAAGGTGCCGGTAGGTGTTCCCTCAGCAGTATTACCATTATCAGCGGTAAGATATACTATCATTGTATTGTCCAGTTCTCCCATTTCCTCAAGGTGATCAATGACCCTTCCGACATGATAATCCACATGTTCAAGGAAAGCGGCATTCACTTCCATCTGGCGGGCAAGGTATTCCTTACCTTCTTCGCTGAACGAATCCCATTCCGGGATAACCTCAGGCCAGTCGACCATCTCCGCATCTTCCGCAACCAGTCCTATCTTTTTCTGACGCTCCAGCAGTTGTTCCCTGTACACATGCCATCCATCATCAAACTGTCCTTTGTATTTATCGCGCCATTCTTCAGGCACCTGTATGGGTGCATGAACCGCTCCCGGTGTAAAATACATAAAGAAAGGATTATCCCGAAGTCCTTTCCAGTTGTCGAGCCATTTTATGGCCTGGTCTGCCATGCCATGGGATATATGAAATGTTGATCCATCCGCATTGGTTTTAGGTGTTTCAATAGCAGTGGTATTTTCGTATAATAAGGGATGGAACTGGTTGGTTTCACCGCCCAGGAATCCCCAGAAATACTCGAATCCCCAGACACCTGTGGGCCAGCTCTCAAAAGGCCCTGCAGGAGAAGCTTCTTCCATTGGAGTATTATGCCATTTACCGAACGCTGCTGTGGCATACCCATTCTCGGTTAGAATCTTCGCAATGGAAGGTGTGGTATAATCAATCTGTGAATTATACCCCGGATAGCCTGTGGCAAATTCGGAAATGATACCTGTACCAATCTGGTGAATATTGTAACCGGTAAGCAGAGAACCACGGGTAGGGGAACAAACGGCTGCTACCGACATGTGGGTGTAGCGTATTCCCTCATCCCCGATCCGGTCGAAAGTGGGGGTCTTCATGACGCCTCCGAAGGATGAAGCATTGGAATAACCGGCATCATCCAGCATGATGACCAATACATTTGGAGCTCCCTCCGGAGCCTGGGGTTGCCCGATAAAATCGGGTTTTGAATCTGCCAGGGTCTTGCCCTGCACGCCTTTCCATTCCTTATTTGGATAGGGAATGGCGTTTCCTTCCTGACCTGCTGATTTGTCTGTGCCTGTTGAACAGGATGCAATAAGCAATGAAACAGCAAGGCCCATTAATGGTAGCAATTTGGATTTCATTTTTGTAGTCTCCATTTTAATTGCTTTACTATTCTTTTTCAAATTATTCTAATATTCCAATGGCGGAATTTTATAGTTTTTTGTTGGTTGAAACTTGTCGAACATATCGAGCAGTGCAATTATTTCACCCGGATTACCTTCCACATCTACCTTTCCATTATCCAAGGCTTCCTGCAAGGTCACGGAGTTTAAATAGAGTTCAGGCCAGGTCTCGGAATCAAGCTTGATAATGTAATCGGTTTCTTTATAATAGTTGGCCGGAACAGGAATGTACTCTGCGATGCCGCCACGGACATGCAGGCCGACCGATTTGTTGCCTTTGTCGGTAAATACAAACTCGATTACTTTGTCGGTATTTTCGCTCTTCTTCGGATCAATTCGTACCCGGTAATAATCCACGAAAGTTTCGGGCGAAGCAGCGATGGTTTCAGGTGATGGCGGCATCAGTTTCGGATAGCTGGCCTTGCCTTCCAGGGTAAGCGCTTCGGTGAGCAGGAAAGCCCTGGCAATGGATCCGGTGGTTCGGTAGGCCATTTGCCGCAACAGTTCCGCTTTCAGTTCCCTCACCTCTATATTCGTTGGTTCCAGCAAATAGACATACTGGATGAGCTGTGCACCCCAGGCAAATTCTTTCTTATCCAGGGCAGTTCTGGCAGCTTTGATCACCTTTTTCTGCCCTCCCATAAGGTTCACCAGACGTTCTGCTTCGTCTTTTGGGCCAACAGCAAAAAGTTTGGTCACATCCCAGTCGAACCAGCCGATCACATACTGATATATGGCTTCCGGGAAATGAATAACTTCACCATAGGTTTGTGCATTTTCCGGAATGTTTTGCATATGTTCGGGAATGTAAATGGCATGACGTAACTCGTCGGGAGTCAGGCCTCCCAGAATGCCTCTCAGGGTCTGGTCATAGACAAGTGTCAACTGGTCCATGTATCCGGTCAGACGTTTCATTATTTCTTCTTTCCCGATAATCGCACGTGTATGTGTGTTGGATAAAACCTCAGGCTGCAAATCACGAATGACTTTCAGACCTTCGCGCCATATCAGCGGATCCCGGTATACAGCTCCCCGAAGGGTATAGATATTGGGAGTGCCGGGCCAGAAGAAATTATTCATCACCAGCCCTTTTTCCGGAACATGAACGGTCAGGTTATAATCATCGGAAATGTATTCGGTAAAGAATTGCAATTCGATACCAAGCAGTTCAAGCGTTTCACCATTTTGAACGGTTTTGTTCGCCGGAAGGAAAGCAATGGGCTGCCCCACTTCCAATTTGGCCATCAATCCGGCATCTTTTCCTTCGTCAGGCAATAAATTATTAAGCTGAATGAGTACCCGCGAGGTCATGATCGGACCCACTTCCGGTATGGCTGAGGGTGAACCACCCCCACGCAGGCTTGAT
>Ga0272441_10011068_pt1 | contig 13482 bp, 10 predicted proteins | sample SSMProp6N_FD_193582 | JGI IMG/M metagenome (GOLD analysis project Ga0272441, IMG submission 193582) | Marine sediment archaeal communities from Little Sippewissett salt marsh, Falmouth, MA, United States - SSM-Prop-6N | ecosystem: Environmental > Aquatic > Marine > Wetlands > Sediment ... | reverse complement strand
CACCCACGGCTACGCCTGCCTGATCATCGACACCCTCCAACTCGGCGAAATCCCCGCCATCCACCACGGCACCTACAAGTACAACCGCTGGTGGTGGCACTCGCGCGGCTACACGTCCGCAGGCGTGGAGACCTGGAACTCCATCCGCTCGCTCGACTACCTCGAAACCCGCCCCGACGTCGACACCACCCGCCTCGCCGTCACCGGCCGCTCGGGCGGCGGCGCCTACAGCTTCTGGATCGCCGCCACCGACGACCGCATCAAGGTGGCCATCCCCGTGAGCGGAATGAGCGACCTCGAGGACTACACCAAGCCGCCCGTGGTCAACGGCCACTGCGACTGTATGTTCTGGTACAACACCTATCAGTGGCCCTGGACACGCACGGCCAACCTCGTGGGCCCGCGCCCCCTGCTCTTCGCCAACGCCGACCGCGACGGCATATTCCCCATGACCGGCAACCGCCGTATCATCGCCCGCCTCCGCCGCTTCTACAAGCTGCTCGGCAAGCCCAAACACGTCGACGCCTTCGTCACCCCCGGCCCGCACAAGGACGTGCCGCCCCTCCGCAACGCCGCATTCACCTGGCTCAACCGCTTCCTCAAAAACAACCCCACGCCCGTCCACGAGCCCGAATCCTATCCCCGCATCCCCGGCGACCAGCTTCGCGCCTTCCCCGGCGACCTGCCGAAGGACGAGATCAACACGAAGATCGACCGCTCCTTCGTCCCCGTAGCCAAGCTCACCGCGCCCACCACCAAGCGCGACCTCACGTCGCTACGCCGCCGCCTGCTCGCCGCCCTCCGCGACACCACCTTCCGCGCCTGGCCCACAGCCTACCCCAAGCACACCATCACACTCGCCGACGCGCCCCTCTCCGGTATGTGCCCCACCGAGTCGCCCATCCAGGTCGGCTACCGCTACATCCCCGCCGCCACCCACACGCGCACCTGCTGGCTCGTTGTGCTCAACGAAGGCGAGACCGACAACGCCATTCCCAAGTGGGCCGCCCCCATCGTCGGCACCGACGCGGTCGTGCTCCTGAGCCCACGCGGCGTCGGCCCCACCGAACGCACATTCAAGAAACCCTACTACTTCCTCCGCGCCATGGCCCTGCTCGGTCGCACAATGGACAGTGGCCGCATCTGGGACATCCTGGCCTTCGTCCACGCCGCCGACCGTCCCCGCACCACATGGAAGGTCCTCGGCCGCGGCCAGGCCGGCATCCTCGGCGCCTACGCCGCCCTCTACGACAAGAAGCTCAACGAAATCGCCTGCGTCGCCCCCCCCGCCTCCCACGACAACGGCCCCTACCTCCTCAGCGTCCTGCGCACCCTCGACATCCCTGACGCCCTCGGCCTCCTCGCTCCCCGCCCCCTCACCCTCCGCGGCACCAAGGCCAAGGCCTTCGACAAAACCGCCGCCTACTACCGCGCGGCCGACGCGGCAGACAAACTGTCACGCAAATGAGCAAGGGTTTCTTTGATGGAGGGAAGCAACTGCGCGTCATGCTCGCCCAAGGCATGGCCTAAACTCATGCAGGACGTCGTCACGGAACTGCCCAAATCCCTGCGGGCACTGACGCGCCACCGTATCCAGGTTCATCCGTAGAGCAACGGCAGCCACGCGATCCAGGAACGTACGTTGCGGATCCGCATCTTGGCTGAAATAGTTGTTGAGCACGTACTTCGGGTGTGTCGCTTCCCCTGGCGCACCAACAAGTCTCTCCGGACTTCCCATCGGACTCTCGGGGTGTGCTAGCCCAAGCACATCGCATACGGTGACCTCGTCGGCCAACAGCCAAGCTTCCACCGTCTCCACCGCCACGCCGACTGCCACAGGAATCGGCAGCGGACGCTTCGGGCCGGCCCTCAGCCTATCCCGCTGAACGCGAAGTGCCCCAAGTCGCTCCCTCGGCTTTGTTCTGTCTCGATCCACCAGCAGCACAGCGGCTTCAGCACCGAAACCAGCGCAGGCCCGTACCAGGCCAGCCCCCTTGCGGCACAGCTTGCCTACAGCATTGCCAGAGAGACTTGGCAGGCTCTCCTCTTCGAGAGGCACGAGCACTTCGTCGTCGATATCAAGGATACGATCGACGATGATTTTGAGGAGAAATGTCTTGCGCCAGGGCTCGTGCTCACGCATCCCAGGAGCGAAGCCCACCTCGGTGGCGCCTTCACTCAGGAATGCGACCCGCATATCCGCCTCCCAAACGTGTGAATCAACTCGCCAGGCGCGAAATCATCGAGCTGCTCGTCAATGTTGGGCACGTCCGCCATTGGCGTAACGGTCACACCGCCCTTCTCGTCGCGAGCGAAGATGGCGATTTCATCCTTCTCGCAGCAGTCGAGCAAGTAGGGCGAATGGCTGGTGGCAATGACCTGAACGGGCCGCGTGCCCAAGGACCCTCGGCTAATTGCCCTAAGAAGCTCCACAATCGCCTTGAGCCGATGCGAATGCACTCCCTGCTCAGGTTCTTCCACCAGAAGCACGCTGGCGTCCCCGTGCGAGTATGCAATCGTCAGGTAGGCCAGGAACAGCAGCAAGCCGTCCGACGCCTCACTGGCATAGACTTTGCTGCCTGTAGGCTTCTCGTGGAACAACACCGACTTCTTGCCTGGCCCCACCGTCGGGAAAGTAACTGCATCAATCGTACTGACGAACTGCTTCAGTGCGCGCTCGATCTCCCTGAAGCGATCCGGCGTCACCTCCCGCAAGGTGTCCAGACACGACGCCAACCCATACCCATCACCACTCAGCTCTGTCGATGGCTCCACTTGGCAGGGTTCCGCCATGCGTTGGGGAATCAGCTTATACTTCGGCGTGCACCGCATTGCCTGCTCGACTCCCGAGGCGCTCGGCTCCATTTTCTGAGCCAAGTGCCACAGGATAGTACCGTTCTTGCTCACCAGGGCCTCCACTAAAGGCGCGCCAAACCCCCTGTGCGAGAAAACACCTGGCTCGTGCCTCTCCCTCTCGAGTGTGGCCGCAACATGACCGTCCATGGCAGCTGGCGCAAACAACTCATGGCTGACCACGGGGTACTGCGCTCCCTGGGATATCCCCAAGCAATAGCGGCCATGTCGATCACGATCGTCCTCGTCATGCCATGAGATGCCTGCATCAAGCTTGATCTTGAGCTTCGCGTCACCACCTGTCACCGTGCGCCCAAATCGTCCACCAGCCAGTGCGGATAGGGTTGCGATATCCCTCACACGAGTGCAATGCGACAGCATCGCCACCGCATCCAGGAAGCTGCTCTTCCCTGTGTTGTTTGGGCCAATCAGGAACGTCAGCGGCCCAAGCGGCACCTCAACGTCGCGCAGGCACCGGAAGTTCCTGACCCTGAATTTGTCGAGCATGGTCCCTCTCCATCATATTTGAGCGTATTCTTGCCTAAACGAAAGATACATCCAGGAGGATGACGTGTCAACAGAAAAGCTAGCAGGTTCAGCCACAGCAGCATGCCCAGACCAACAAACTCAACGGCCTCCACCATTTGCTTCTGCGGCGGGCTCCTGGCATAATGTGGGCCTCACAACCTACCGCTCTGCCGGCTATAGGAGGCCCTCCGATGACTGGTGCCGACCTGCTCGCTCTTACTCTCCGCGAACGGAATGTCGAGTTTGTGGCCACGCTGTGTGGCAATGGACTCAATCCGCTCTATCTGGCCTGCCGCGATGCGGATATCCGCCTGATCGATACCCGCAACGAACAGGCGGCCGCCTACATGGCCGATGCCTATGCCCGAATGACCCGCCGCGTGGGCGTGTGTGCCGTCAGCAGCGGCATCGCACACGTCAACGCCCTCACGGGCATTGTCAACGCCTGGTTCGACGGGGCGCCCGTGCTGCTCATCACCGGCGAGAGCGGAACCAAACACGATGATATGGGCAAGTTCCAGGAATTCGACCACGTGGCCCTCGCCTCGCCCGTGACCAAGTATGCCCGCCGTGTGCTCCAGCCCGAGAAGGTGGCCTTCTACGTCCGCGAGGCACTGGCCCACGCCACAAGCGGCCGGCCCGGCCCCGTGCATCTCAGCATTCCCGTGGATGTGTTGACCGCCGAGATCCCCGACGAAGATGCGATCATGGTGGAGCCAGGCCCCGGCGTGGTGCGACAGGACGCAGCGGCCGATCCCGATCTGGTGGCCGAGGCCACCCGCCTCATCGCCGAGGCCAAGCGGCCCCTCCTCATCGCCGGCACAGGCGTGTTCTATGCCGAGGGGCAGGACGAGTTGGACGATTTTGCCTCTATGGCCGCCCTGCCCGTGATGGTGCCGATCTGGGACCGCGGTGCGGTCGAGAAGCCGGCCGACTACTTCCTGGGCGTGATCGGGTCGGCCAGCGGATCGCCCCGCATCCTGCCCGACGCCGACGTGGTGGTGCTCGCGGGCGCGCGCACCGACTACCGTCTGGGCTACTGCCTCCCACCAGCCGTGAGCGACGAGGCGACGATCATTCGCATCGACGTGGACGCTGCGGAGCTACGTAGCGGCGTGGAGCCCCATCTCAAGCTCCTGGGCGACCCGTCCACCGTGCTCGGCCAACTCGCCACGGAGACCCGCCGCATCGGCGCCCCACCTCACACCGAATGGCTGGCCGAGGCGCGCGAGCGCCGCACCGAGTTCCTCAAGCCCTGGGTCGCCGAACCCGCGCCCCCTGCCTCGCCGATGACCGGCCGCCACGTGGTGGATGCCATCCGCCCCTTCCTGACCGACGACGTGGCGTTCCTGGTTGACGGCGGCAACATCGGGCAGTGGGCACACATGGCTCTGTGCGACCGCTATCCGGCCAACTGGCTCACGTGTGGCGCGAGCGCCGTGGTGGGTTGGGGCCTCCCTGGCGCCCTTGCCGCGCGCCTGGCCCATCCCAACGGCCCCGTGCTGCTGCTCACGGGCGATGGCTCGATCGGCTTCACGCTCGGCGAGATCGAGACGTCGGTGAAGCACAGTGCACCGTTTGTGATCGTGCTGGCCGACGACAAGGCGTGGGGCATTGTGGTGAGTGGCCAGCGCCAGGCCTACGGCGCCGACGGCGTCCTGGCCAGTCGCATGGCCGCGGTGCGCTACGACAAGCTGGCCGAGGCATTCGGCGCGATCGGCGTGCGGGCGGAGACGCCTGAGGAATTGAGTGCCGCCATCAAGGAAGGGCTCGCCGCCAACCGCACCACGCTCATCCACACGCCCGTGGCCATCGCCGGGCCGGCCGACAAGCAGTGACGGTCAGGTGGGCCATCCCATCGCCCACCACACCACCACGATCAGCATCATCAGCCCCATCGACACATAGCCGATGGTGATGCCAGCTCTCGCCAATCCCTCGCCCCCGCACTGGGCGTTCTGGCGGCACTTGGCCAGCGCCAGATATCCGCAGATCACGCCGGCGATGGCTGGCACTCCCAACGTGACCAACGACAGGCACGACAAGATGATCGAGGCGAGGGCCAGGCCCGAGATGCGCTGAGGCGCGGCCATTGGGTTTCCCCCTGAGATTCGCCGACTGCTATCCCGCAGCCTCGGCGGCCAGACGGACGGCATCCACGGCATTGGTGCCGAAGGCATCGCAGCCTGTGCGCTCGGCCACCATGTCGCTGGCGGCCGCGCCCCCGATCATCACCCGCACTTGGTCGCGCAGGCTCGCCGCCTTCAAGGCATCCACCGTGTCGCCCACGGCCTTGCAGCAGGTGGTGAGGAACACGCTCATGCCAATGGCGCACGCCTTATGTTCCTTGGCGGCCTCAACGAATCGGGCGGGGTGCACATCCACGCCCAAGTCCACCACCTCGAAGCCCGCGCCCCGCAGCATCAGCGCCACCACGTCCTTGCCGATATCGTGGATATCGCCCTTCACCGTGCCGAGCACAATGCAGCCGCCCTGGCCCTCCACCATCGGCTGCTCCTTCAGATGCGGCTCCAAGGCGGCCATGATATCTTTCATGATTTCGCCGGCGTACATCAGCTCAGAGATGAAGTATTCGCCCTTCTCGAAACGCGTGCCCACGTCGGCCAGGCCCGCCTGGCACTCGGCCACGATCTCGGGTGCCGACACGCCGGCGTCGAGCCTCTGCTTGATGAGCGCCTTGACCTCGTCCTCCTGGAGTTGGGCCAGGGCTTGGGACAGGCTGAGCGGTTCGGCCATCGCTGGCTCTCCTTTCAGAACTGGATCAGGCAGGCCCAGATGTAGAGGTAGCCGAGCATGTCGGTCTCTTTCCACACCTTCTTCACCACCTCGGGGTCGCCCAGGAGCTTCTCATACTCCTTGACGCGCTGTTCCCACGGGATGCATTCGCCGGGTTCGAGGCGGGGCTTCTTGTCATCGGGCATGGGGTTGGCTCCTCAGTACTTCCCATACTCTCGTGCCGCATCGGTCATGGCCTGCACGTTCTCCACCTTGGCGTCGTCCTGCATGATGGCGCCGGCGTCCATGATGTAGCCGCCGTCGCGGCCGACGCCCTCGATCACAGCCTTGCACTGGGCGCGTACCTCGTCGGGGGTGCCAAAGGCCAATAGGTCGTTGCGCACGCCGCCGCTGAGGCAGAACTTGTGGCCGACAGCCTCGTGGACTTCGAAGATGTCGGCGCGGTCCACGTGGTAGATAATGCTGTGGTCGGGCAGTTGCTTCACGAACTCGAGGTTCGCATTCCAATCGCCCTCGGCGTAGAAAAGCACCTGGACGCCGTTGCCGTTGTCCCAGATGTCCTCGATGATCTGGCGGGCGGTGGGCCAGTAGAACTCGTCGAATGCCTTGAGCGAGAAGAAGGGCGCGCAGCCGCGGTGGAGCCACACGCTCACGGGCACTTGTTTGGTGGGGTCGGAGCCCACGAGGGCGTTGAACATCATGTGGGGACGGAGGGCCTCGCAGGCGGCCTTCACCTTGTCGGGGCGGCGGTGGATGTCGGCGCACAGACCGCGATAGCCGCGCAGCTTATCGGCCAGAATGTCGAAGGGCATCTTGAGGCATCCGCCGATGGCATGCACCGTGCCCGATTGCTCCTTGAGCGCGGCGATCTGCTCGCCGAACCGCGTGAAGTAGGTGAGCGTAGCCATGCCGCCCTTGAGCCAAGCCAGGTTGTTGCGGTAGGTGGAGGGCTGCCCCGGCTCCACGATGTAGTCGTTCACCCGCGGCATCCACACGTTGGCCAGGAAGCCTGTGGGGTCGTCGATCAACTGGTCGTATTCGTCGGCCTTCATGAAGGCGGAAGCCTCGTCGGCGGGTTCTCTATATTGGAAGGCGTCGTCGGGCGGGGCGTCGATGCCGGGTGCCGTGTAGTAGTTCGTGCCCGCCGCGTCGGTGAGGCCGGTCCACACGTAGACCATATTGCCCACCACCGCGTCCCAGTCGAATGCGGCGGCACACTTGAGCACAGCATCGAACGCCTTGTCGATGTCGTGCGTCACCTCCTGGTTGGTGTAGCCCGCGTACTTGGCGCAGAACTCCGCCGCGAACGGACGGATGGGCACCATGTCGGGCTTCTCGTTATGCATCGCCGCCACGTAGCGGGCCATGCGTTGATCGTAAAGCGTCGCCATGTCCTCGGACATTTTGCGTCCCCTTCGCCCAACGGGATGTTCGCGTGTTTCCGCAGTGCGGGCCTTGTGCCCTCATCATAAGCTCGTGCGCCAGCCGCGTCAAGAAGCCAGGAGCCAAATGCGTGATTCGTGATGCGTGATGCGTGAGCCCAGCCACGGATCCCCCTGCTCCCATCGACCTTGCCCTTCGTTCATTCGGCGTCGAACTGCACCGGGAACCGCGTGTAACCGGCCATATCGAACGCCTCCGTGGCCACGGCCCATGGCGGGGCGTCCGGCAGGCGGCTGAAGAGGCAGCGGCGCTCGGCGCACCGGACGAGCCACTCGTCCATGCCGTCCACGATCGTGCGGGCCTCGGGCGTGGGTTCGTCGACGCGACGGGCGTGCGGAGCGGCGATGCGCTGGATGTGGCGACTGCTCTCGTGGGCGCCGTCGAGGGCAAGGACGAACTTCCGCGTCTCGGACAGCGGGCAGCGCAGCAACGAGCCATCCCCCTCACGCACGGCCTCCACGAAATTGGCGATCATGCGGTCGCGGCCCATCTCCTTGTCGCCCACCGACGATTCCTGGGTGCCGTCGGCGTAGGTCGCCACGGCGGGCTTCCACATCGGCCAGACCACGTGGCCACCCTCCGCCTCGATCTCCGTGATGGGGCCGAAGCTCTCGTCGCTGCAGTGGCTGGCCAGGAACCAAGCGGTGGGGCCTTCGGCCGTGTGGATCTCGATGGCGGCGGTATCGTGCGACTCGATGGCGTTGGCGGCATATAGCTCGGCGCGAACGACCGTGGGTGTGGCGAGTTGACCCGGCTCCGTGGACGCGAGGAAGAGCATGTTCGTCACCTGGTGCGCCAAGGCGTTCATCGCGGGGCCGTCGAGCACCCAGGCGTTGCCGTGCCGCAGATTGCCCGCCCAGGCATTGCGGCCGTAGTAGCCCTTGTTGCGCGGCCAGCCCGCGCGGCATGTCAGCGATGTCACTCGGCCCAGTCGCCCATCGACGATCCGCTCCTTGATGAAAGCCACGTCGGGACTGTGCAATGCCTGGAAGCCCACGAGACAGAACCGCTCGGCCTCGGCGAAGGCCGTCAGCATCGCGTCCACTTCCTGCACCGTGGCGGCAGGTGGCTTCTCCAGGTGCACGTGGTAGCCCGCCCGTGCGGCGGCGATGGCGAGGGGCGCGTGCGAGCCGATGCCCGTGGCGATGTACACGCCCTCGCACTTGCCGCGCAGTGCCTCAAACATGACGAGCGCGTCGTCGAACAACTCGACGCCCGCATCCTCCAGCTCTTTCGCCCGCTCGGGCAGCTTCGCCAGTTGGTCGTCCGCCGCCGCCACCAGTCGGCAACCGAGCTTCTCCGACGCCGCGTTGATCTTCTGCACAAGGCCCCAGCCGTAGCCCGTCACGCCCACAATCGCCAGTCGCATCATCGCAATCACTCCAAGCCCAGGGGGATCGCTTCCACATCACAATAGGCGAAACCGCCCCGCGCTTCAAGCCCGCTTGCGCGCCCTACGTGGGGACAATATACTCGGGGCACTACGTCACCGCACACATAGGAACCTGCCAATGAGAACCGCTGCTGCCGTCCTGCTCGTCGCCGCACTCGCCGCCGCGTGTGCCCGGCGGCCCGCGCCCACGCCCTCAGCCGTCCCGCCCCCCGCCCAGGCCATCGTGCTCAACGCCCTCGACACCGTGGAGGGGCTGGACGGGCCGGGCACTATCGAACTGTCACGCGACCACGTGCAGGGCCGCCGCGCCGTGAAATGGAGCGTCGGGCCGGGCACCAAGCACGGCCTGCGTTTCCACTTCGAGACACGCGGCGTCGAATTGGCCGAATGGGGCGAGCTGCGCTTCCGCTACAAAGTGCTCACCAAGGGCTGGACGTGGTTCGGCATCAAGCTCGTCGACTATCCCGTCGGCAAAGGCATGCAGGCCACCTGGCGTCTCGACGCACGCGACGACCTGGAGCCTGGCGACTGGCGCGAGGCGGTGATCGACCTCACCAACCCCATGTACCTATGGGGCGTCAAGCCCGACAAGCAGGCACAATGGATCTGCTTCCGTGCCATGGCCGACGCCCCTGCCTCGATGCTGCTCGACGACGTGCGCCTCGCGCGTGCCGCGCTCAAGACCCGCCTCAGGGACGCCAAGAGTTCCCGCGACCCCGACGGGACGGTCCGCTGCCAATGGACCATCGACGTGACCAATCCATCGAAAGCACGCCAAGAGGCCAAGGTTGCCATGGACGCGAAAGCACTCCGAGCGTTCCGCCCAACGCGGGTGCCGAACACGATCGCCCTCGACCCAGGGCAGAGCGCCCGGGTCGCCGCCGTCCTGACGGCCACGCCGCAGGCGCTCGCCAAGCTGCGCCCACTGACGACCGAACACGCGACCATCCGCTTCACCATCCAGGCCAGTCCCGAGCCCATCGTGTATCCTGTGGAGATCGAGGCCGTGACACCACTCCCGCTCCGCCAACACCCCATGCTACTGGTCACCAAGGACGACATCGCCGCCGCCAAACGCAAGGCGGCTAAGCACGACTGGGCGCGGAAGCCCTACGACGCGATCATCAAAGGCGCCGACCACTGGCTCACGCGCGAGGTCAAGTTGCCCGACCGCGGCAGTCAATGGTGGCACTGGTACTCGTGTCCCAAATGCGGCACACGCCTCCACACGCTCAGCCCCACCAAGCACCAGTGCCGCACGTGCAAAAAGATCTACACAGGCGAGCCCTACGACAGCGTGGTGCTCAGCCGCGTCCACAGCCGTCTCGCCCGAGCCATCGAGCAGCTCGGCCTCGCCTACCAGTTCACCCGCGACAAACGCTACGCCGCCAAGGCCGCCGAGATCCTCGAGCGATACGCCGAACGCTACCTCACCTACAAACGCCACACCACGCGCGGCGACGACCGCATCGGTGGAGGGCGCGTGGGGCCGCAGACCCTCGACGAAAGCACCTGGCTCATCCCCGTCGTGTGCGGCTACGACCTCATCTGGGAGACGCTCACGGCCGACCAGCGAGCCAGCATCGAGACGAAGCTGCTGCGGCCTGCGGCCGAACTCATCATGGAGCACAAGCTCGGCATCCACAACATCCAGTGCTGGAAGAACTCCGCCGTCGGGCTCGTGGGCATCTGCCTCGACGAGCCACGCTTCCTCGCCGACGCCGTGACCTCCAAGCGCGGCATCCACGCCCAGATCGCCAAGGGTATCCTCGACGACGGCGCCTGGTACGAAGGAGCCTGGGGCTACCACTACTACACGATGTCCGCCATCAAGCCGCTCGCCATCGCCCTCCGCAACGTCGGCATCGACGTCTACACCGACCGCTACAAGGGCCTCTACGCCGCCCCGCTGCTCTATGCCCTGCCCAACGGCCGCCTGCCCGCTGTCAACGACTCGGGCGAGGCCAATGCCTATGGGTCGTGGTACCGCTACGAATTGGCCTACGCCCGTTGGCGCGATCCCATCTTCGCCGCAGTGCTCAAAGGCAAGTCCCGCACCACACGCGATTCCCTGCTCTTCGGCGTGCCCCAGCTCGACGAGGCGGCGGCACTCCCCACCGGCAGCCGCAACTTCCCCGTCGGCGGCTACGCCTATCTCCAGTGCGACCAGGGCAAGAACGCGCCCGTGGCCATCCTCGACTACGCGCCACACGGCGGTGGACACGGCCACCCCGACAAGCTCCAGATCCTCCTCTACGCCAACGGCGAACTCGTGTCGCCCGACCCCGGCTGCATCCACTACGGCGTGCCACTCCACCGCGAGTGGTATCGCCAGACCATCAGCCACAACACCGTGACCGTGGACGGCCGCTCGCAGAAGCCGTGCCAAGGCACGCTCCGCTTCTTCCACGCCACGCCCGAACTGGCCGTTGCCTCGGCCACCGCCGACGACGCCTACGACGGCGTCCGCTTCGCCCGCACCGTCGCCATGCTCGCCGGTGGCCTGTGCATCGACGTAGTGGAGTTGACGGGCGACAAGCCCCACACCTACGACTGGGCGTTCCACTGCTACGGCACGTTCGCCACCCCCCTGCCCCTCGACAAGGCATTCGCCCCGCCCGGCAAAGCCAACAGCTACCAGCGCATCCGCTCGCCGCGCGGCTGCTCCACGGGCGCGCCCGTGGCCGCCACATGGGCTGGCGACAAGACCACGGTCAGCCTCTCGATGCTCCCGCGTCACGACACTCGCGTCTTCGCCGGCGACGGCTATGGTCGGCCGCCCTCGCGCAAACTGCCCACCCTCATCGTGCGACGCCGCGACCATATGGTGGGCTTCGCCAGTGCCTGGCAGATCGGCGGCAGTCGGGACGTGACGCCGCATCTCGACGCCCTCGGCGGTGTGGAGTCCGTCTCTCTGCTGATCACAGCCGGCGACGAGCAGGCCGTGGTGCGCCTCCCTCTTGCCTGTGTGCGCTCCTTCCCCCAGACGGAGAAGCTCATCGAACCTGTCGTCGCCGTCCACTCCGATGCCCGCGTCGCCATGGCCCGCAGCAGAAAGGGCAAGCCGCGCGCGTTCGCCTTCGCCGACGGCAAGCGACTGGAGGCCGGCAGCGTTGTGTTGGCCACCTCGCGCAAGGCCACGCTGTCGCTGAGCTACAAGCCGCGCGGCAAATCGCTGCTCGTGCTCGATGCGAAGGGCGAGACGACGTTGCGGCTGACCGGGCTGTTCGCCGAAGGCTGCCAGGTGACCGACCAGTCGGACAAGCCCATGGCGACGTCGTGGCGGCGCGGCACGCTCCGCTTCACGGCCAAGCCGGGGCGCTACACCATCGCGCCCCCGGGAAAGTAGGGCGTCGCTGTCGCTCGGAGGAATGGACGCGGAGCGTCCGAAGATGCGTCCTCACGCAGGAGCGTAAGGACGAGAACAAGAACGAGCCCAGGAGTAACTATGAGACCGGTCCACAACGAACAACTCGACGCCTTCATCAGCGCCGCCCACCGTGTGGGCGACTACGGCCTTCTCAAATGCAGCAGCGGCAATCTGTCTTGGCGCATCGACGACGAGCGGCTACTGGTCACAACCAACAAGGCTTGGCTGGCCGACCTGACGTCCGCGGAAGTGGCCGTATGCCGCCTGGCCGACTGCGAGCCGCTCAACGGCAGACGCCCGTCCATCGAGACTGGCTTCCACGCAGGCATCCTGCGCGAGCGACCGCAAATGACGTCGGTGCTCCACTTCCAGTCGCCCGCCGCCACCGCCCTGGCCTGCTCGCGCGACCTCGAGGCCATCGACTTCAATGTGATCCTCGAAGTGCCGTTCTACATCGGTCCCGTGGCCATCGTGCCCTACCTGCCGCCGGGCTCGCCCGAGCTTGCCGACGCCACGATCGCCGCGATGCGCGACCACAAGATGGTGCTCCTCCGCAACCACGGCCAAGTAACCGTGGGCACCGACCCCAACGACGCGATCCAGCGTGCCGCCTTCTTCGAATTGGCCTGCGACATCCTCCTCCGTCTCGGCGACCGCGCCGACCCACTCCCGCCCGACGCCGTGGCCTTTCTGCGCAATGCCGCAACCAACTGCTGACTTGAAATCTGTCCCCGGCCGAGCTATCCTGGTGCATATGACACACGTGAAACACAGCGACGTGGTGGGGCCTGCGTGGCGGGCGGCTGAGGAATACGGTGTCGACATGTCACTCATCGAGGCTGCCCTCCTGAGGTCGCCGGCTCAGCGCGTCCAGGCGCATTCCCGAGCACTGTCCGAAGCTCTCGCTCTCCAGGACGCGTTGAGGAGAATCAATGGCGGATCTAGAAGGGCTCATCTCCCGCCTGATCGAGAATGAAGTCGAATTCGTAGTCATCGGTGGCTTCGCTGCCATGGCCCACGGCGCTACCCTGCTGACAAGGGACGTTGACGTCTGTTGCCGCTTCTCGCCTCGGAACCTGGCGCGATTACAGTCAGCGCTTGCCGATCTCAACCCAGTCCACCGTATGACCCCCCCGGC
>Ga0272441_10011067_pt1 | contig 13482 bp, 10 predicted proteins | sample SSMProp6N_FD_193582 | JGI IMG/M metagenome (GOLD analysis project Ga0272441, IMG submission 193582) | Marine sediment archaeal communities from Little Sippewissett salt marsh, Falmouth, MA, United States - SSM-Prop-6N | ecosystem: Environmental > Aquatic > Marine > Wetlands > Sediment ... | reverse complement strand
CTGATCTGCAATCTGCGAGGCATCGGTGAACCTCTCGAACGGGAACCGGTGCTCCGGCGCTCGATCATCCTCCGCAATCCCTACGTCGACCCCATCAGCCTGTTGCAGGTGGACCTTTTGGCGAGGTGGAGAGCCGGCGGCTGCAGCGACCCGGACCTCGAGGAGGCACTCAAGGTGACCGTACGGGGCATCGCACGGGGCATGCAGAACACGGGGTAGCGCGGACATCGGAAGCATATCGGTGCCAGATCCGATTTCTGAATTCTCAGCGCACGGCCATGGAGCCGCAGACTCGACATCCCTGTTGACGATTATTTTACGATTTATACGAAAATATGTTACGATTAATTTGAAATGAATAGAAAACGTCAGATCATCGATCTCTTCAGGGGTGTCGAACCCTTGCAGGCCGGAGAGATCGCCGGGATCATCGACGTGACCCGCCAGACGGCGCATCGACATCTTCGCGAACTTGTCGCCGAAGGACGGCTGATCGTCGAGGGCGCGGGGCGAAGCACCCGCTATCGGCGGGCCCACCCCGTCGATGACCGGAGCTATCCGACCGATGGCCTCGAGGAGGATCGAGTCTGGTCGGAAATGAGCGCGCCTGGAACCATCGCGGGCGGGCTGCCGAAGGCCGTCGAGACGGTTCTTCACTACATTTTCACTGAGCTGGTGAACAACGCGATCGACCACTCGCAAGCGGCGGAGGTCGATATCCGGATCGCGGGAAACGATCCGACGGTCTCGCTCGAGGTCCGCGACAAAGGCGTCGGGATCTTCCGGCACATTCGGGACAAGCTCGGCCTCGACTCCGAGCTGGAGGCGCTGCAGGAGCTGTCAAAAGGCAAGACGACGACCATGCCGTCACGTCACAGCGGCGAGGGGATCTTCTTCTCGTCAAAGGCCGCGAACAGGTTCGAGATCGACAGCGGTCGAACGCGGTGGATCGTCGACAATCGCAGAGCCGACATGGCCGTGGGAAACCTGGAGCCACGCGTGCTCGGAACATTGGTCCGAGCCGAGATCGATGTCGACAATCCCAACGACCTGACATCGATCTTCGCGGAGTACGCGCGGGACTTCGAGTTCTCCAGGACCCGGACCATCGTACGTCTCTTCGCCATCGGTACCGAGTTTGTGAGCAGATCTCAAGCCAAACGCCTCGTGCGTGGTCTGGAGAAATTCCGCGAGGTGGTTTTGGATTTCGAAGGCGTCGAGATCGTCGGGCAGGGCTTCGCCGACGAGGTGTTCCGCGTGTGGGCGCGCCGAAACCCGGATGTGCTGCTCATCCCCGCGGGCATGAGCGAAGCCGTCGCCTTCATGGTCGAGCGCGCCATCCGCACCGGGGACGAACCGTCATGACCCGGACTCGTCGGGAGACCTCTCCCGCCCTTTTTTTCGGTTGAGCCACGAACCACAGATCGCTGCCGTCAGAGGGGTCGAGTCCTGAGCGGCCCACCGAGGCCGGCAGGGGGTCGGCTCAGCCCGAAAGCGAGGGCGAACTCCGCGGCCCGAGTCATCAATGTCGACAGCGACAGTCCCACCGTCACGCCCGCGATCAGGGCCGCCGTCGCGGCGTCCCGGGCACGGACATCGAGCGCATCCACGTCGCATCGGCCTTCGGGACCCTCGGCAATCTGTCGATCGGACACTGCCAGCAACGGGAGCCGGCGATGGTCCACCACCACCACGTCGAGGGCGAACCTGCGTTGGATGGCACGGGCGGCTTCGGCGATCGTCGTCCGCCGCCGGACGCCGGACGGCCGCAAAAGAGGACTCAGTTGAATAGCTCCGATACGCAGCCACTTTGCTCCCAACATGACGCTGCGTGGACCGCTCGACTCGGGCCAGGTTTCTTCGACGTCGATGTCGACGAAGAACGGCAGGCCGGTCGAACCCTGAATGTGGCGCAGAGCCGCAGCATTCCCTTCACTCCTCACCTTGCTGGCAGCCTGGTAGATCAGCGCAGCGGAGGTGGCGGAGATCGCCTCCGTTGCAGACTTTGGATCCAGTGCCTCGAAGGCTCCGCCCGGTCGCGGTCCATCCCTCGGTCCGCCGGTTGGAAGCCGCGGGTCGACCTGGACACCACTCGCGTCCAACCCCCAGTTGCGGAAGATCCCCAAGACCTGCCGGCCCTGCACATCGTCACCAATCCGGGTCACCACGAGCGGCTCGAGACCGAGTTCCCGGAGGTACCGGGCGAGGCGCAGCAACCGTCCCGTGGGCTCTCGAGTCTGTCGCGGAGCGTCTAGGTCGTTCACCGATCCCACGACCACGGGTCGGCCAGTCGGTTCGTCGTCGCGCGACGAGAACCCGGCGGCTCCGGGACTGTGGACAGTCGGGGACGCTTCGGCCGCGAGGATGTGATCCAACGATGCCCCACTACAGCCGCACACTGGACGTCCTCGGCTTGAGTACGGTCAGCACCAGAAGGACAACGGCGGAGGCGGCAATTCCGTAGAATACGGGGTCGAGCGGCACCACGTCTCCGACCACGGTCAATCCGACGGTCAATCCACCGCCGGACACGATGCTCCAGAAGGCCGCTGTGCCACTCACCCTTCGCCAGAAGAGCGCCCCGAGGGTGGGTACGAAAAGCCCGCCCACCATGAACGAGTAGGCCAGAAGTATCGAGTCGATCACACGCGGCACGTACATCGCAAAGGTCACCGATCCGAGGCCCACGATGAGGGTCAGGATCCGAGACAGCCTGAGCAGGGTCCGCTCCGACGTCGCAGGCGCCAGGTGCCGCCCGATGATGTCGTCGACGAGGTTTCCCACGCTGGCGAGGAGGCACGAGTCCGCGGTCGACATGATCGCGGCGAAGTAGGCGGCCAAAATGAGCCCGGTCGCCCCCACCGGGAGCACGTCTCGAATCAACAACGGCAACCCCATCTCCGGATCGACGGTCGGGAAAAGGACACGGGCGAACATCCCGAGCGTCGCGCCGATGAACGCCATGGCCGGGTACTCCAGGAGTCCGGCCACAAACCAGGCCCTCTGGGCCGTCGCGGCGTCGGCGGCGGCGTGGATGCGCTGGTACAGCGTCATCGCGACGAACCAGATCGGCACGATGGTCACCATCCACGTGGCAAACTGCATCCCCGACACGTTGCCGAGAGAAAAGAACTCGGGAGGCAAGGTGTCTCGCAGACCCTGCCATCCCCCCACCGCCGAGTACCCCAGCGGCAGACCCAATGCGATCAGGCCGACAAATAGGATCCCCCACTGCAAGGTGTCGGTGTAGACGACCGCCTGCAGCCCACCGAGTGCGGTGTACAACACGATCACAACCGACATCGTCAACACCGCCGTTGTGAGGTTGATGTCGAATGCGGCCGACGCCAGCTTGCCCCCTGCCAGCAGTTGGGAACCGGTGAACCCGGCGTATCCAACTGCCGATACCAGGGCCGCCACCAGCCGGGTCGGCTCGCCAAATCGATACGCCAGGAAGTCCGGGAACGAACGGTGCGCATGGGCCGTCCCCAACGCCTTGACTCGTGGCACCAGCAACACGGCGGACAACCACGCGCCCACCAGTCCCGAGAACAGGAGCCACGAGGCCGACAGGCCCATCACGAAGCCGAGCCCGCCCAAACCGATGGAGAAGCCGCCGCCGACATCGGTCGCGACCACCGACAAGCCGATGTGCCCCCATCCCATCGAGCGCCCCCCGACGAAGTACTCGTCGAGACCCGTCTGCCGCCGCTGAAAGTACAACCCAACGGCGAGCATTCCTATGAAGTAGGTTCCCAGGATGACGAGGTCTAGTGTCTGCACATCCCATTCCTGGGGGCGACCTCAAGCACACAGACCGAAGGGGTGGCGAATTCCATTGTGTACAAAATACTTTGAACCCCACGACAGGTCAAACTCGGAGGTTTCGCTGGCGTTTTCTGAACGGCCGACCGAACCGTTTAAAATGAACACGGAGGCTGGAGTGTCTGCGCGAGATACCAACCGAGATGCCTACCGGGTGTCGACGACCCACCAGGTCATGTCCGCGCTCCGGAGAATCATCCGCGCCATCGATCTCCACTCGCGAGCCCTCGTCCAACGCTACGGGTTGACGGGACCACAGCTGGTGGTTCTCAAGGAGTTGATGGACCACTCGCCGCAGCCGGTGAACGGGCTGGCCGCCGCCGTCAACCTGAGTCAGGCGACGGTCACCGGAATCCTCGACCGACTCGAGCGAAAGAACATGATCACCAGAATCCGCGACGTGAAGGACAAGAGAAGGGTCATGGTCTCGCCAACCACCGCCGCCGAGCAGGTGCTGGCCGACGCACCGCCAATGCTCCAGGAGCACTTCACCGATTCATTCGCCAACCTGCCGGATTGGGAGCAGACGCAGATCCTCTCGTCGCTGCAACGCATCGTCGCACTCATGGAAGCCGGCCACGTCGAGGCCGGACCGATCCTCACCACCGGCCCTCTCGACGTCAGCCCCGAGAGGACCGAGGCATTCCTCGACACCGAGCCCGGGGACGGCGACGGGGACCCGCCGAGTCGCTGAATCGGCCCACTTGTGACGGGGTGACTGGCCGAGGGGACCTCTCCGTGGTATTATTTAGTACGCGATGCTTTTCGGATCGTCGTGTCCCGCCTTCGGATTCCACCCCATCCGCACCGCCGGCTCCGTCTTCTGAGCATCCCGCACCATCGAAAGGAACACTCGATGCCGATTTTATCCTCTGAGCCCGCGACGCGCGCCCCGGACGACCAACCGGCGCACAAGGAACGGTCCGTCTGGCGCGATGTGCCCATGGACAATTGGCGCGATTGGCACTGGCAGATGCGGAACCGCATCACCTCGGCCGAGGGCCTCGCGCGCGTGATTCCGATGACGCCGCGCGAACAGCGCACCATCGAAAGGGCCCTCGATCGGTTTCGATTCGCGGTCCCGCCCTACTACGCGTCGTTGATCGATCCCGATGACCCCGAATGCCCGATCCGGCTCCAGGCGGTTCCGGGGGAGCACGAACTCAATCTCAGCGACTTCGACATCGAGGACCCGCTCAACGAGGATGGCGACGCGGTGGCCCCCGGTATGACCCATCGGTACCCGGATCGGGTGCTGTGGGTGATCATGCACGAGTGCGCCATGCTGTGCCGCCACTGCACGAGAAAACGCAAGGTGGGCGAACATCCGGCGCCGGTCAACGACAGCCAGCTCGACGCCGGCATCGCCTACCTGCAGGACCACCCCGAAATTCGCGACGTGCTGTTGTCCGGCGGCGATCCGTTCCTGCTGTCGGACGACCGCATCGAGCACGTGCTCCGGCGGCTGCGCCGGGAGGTGCCGTCGGTGGAGGTCATCCGTTTCGGGTCCCGCGTTCCGGTGACCATGCCGCAGCGCATCACGCCTGGACTCGTGGAGATGTTGAGCCAGTACCATCCGATCTACGTCAACACCCACTTCAACGTGCCCAAAGAGTTCACGGCCGAGTCCGAACGCGCCCTCAGATTGATGGCCGATGCCGGCATTCCGCTCGGCAATCAGAGCGTGCTCCTGCGCGGCGTCAACGACTGTTGGGTTCTGATGCGGGAGCTGATGCGTAAGCTCACCGCCAACCGGGTGCGCCCCTACTACATCTACCAGTGCGACCTCGCCGAAGGGCTCGAGCACTTCCGCACCACCGTCGCCAAGGGCATCGAGATCATGGAGCACCTCAGAGGCCACATCTCGGGCTTGGCCGTTCCCACCTTTGTCGTCGACGCGCCAGGGGGAGGCGGCAAGATCCCGGTGCACCCCAACTACGTCGTGTCCCAGCACGAGAACAAGGTCGTGCTGCGCAACTTCGAGGGCCGCATCGTCGCCTACGAAGAGCCCAGGGACTACACCGGAATGTGCAACGACGGACATCCGTGCTCCTACTGCCGGGAGATGTATCGCCGAGGCGAGGAGTCGGTGGGCGTGGCCGGTCTGTTCGACGACAATCCGGACAACATCGCGCTCGTCCCAACCGAGACGCACGATGCCGAGAACGACACGGAGCAGGGGGAGGTTTCCGACGGGAGGACGGCGTGAACGTCGAACCGTCGGCGCTCCACTCCGATACCGAAACCGAAATCACGGGACCGGGTTTCTGCGCCGAGATCTGCCTCAGTCCGCTCAATCAGAGGATCCAGGTGCTCCGGTACGAGGCCGATGATCGGACCGCCCTGGTGGCCCACCTCGAGAGAGTGGCGCGCGACCGAGGTTTCGGCAAGGTTTTCCTCAAGGCACCGGTGGACGACAGGGCGAGCTTCGAATCGGCCGGGATGGACGCCGAGGCGATCATCGACGGCTACTTCTCCGGCCATCCCGCGGCCGTCATGTCGCTGTTCGTCGACGACACGCGCCGCCACAGCCCGACAGCATTGGAGGAGGCGGAGATCCTCAAGACGATCCGGAAGCGGCCCGCCGACGGCTCGGTACCGACCCCGCCGGAGGGGTACGAGATGTCCTTGGCGGAGCCAGCCGACGCCCGCGAGCTGGCCGGGCTCTACAACGAGGTCTTCGCCAGCTACCCCTTTCCGATCCACGACCCCGAGTACCTCACCAGCACCATGGAGAGCCACGTGACGTATCGCGTGGTGCGCGACCATACGGGCGCAGTCGTGGGCGCCGCGTCGGCCGAGACCAATCGCGACCTCCGCAACGCCGAGATGACCGACTTCGCGACCCGACCGAATCAACGGGGTCGCGGGCTCGCGCAGCACCTCCTCGCCGCCCTCGAGGAGGACATGTCGGAGACGGGAATCGACAATCTCTACACCATTGCCAGGGCCCGATCGGCCGGGATGAACCGGGTCTTTTACAACCGCGGCTACCAGTGGACCGGAACGTTGGTCAACAACTGCCACATCGCCGGCCGATTCGAGGACATGCACGTCTGGTGCAAAGGACTGGCCGGCTGACCACGAGCAAACCAAGCCGCTGTGCGCTCACCGTGATCACGGCCGCGGCAGCTGCGCACTCGGCGCACACGTGAGATCACGTACCCAGAAACTCGCGGACCAATGCGGAATCTCGATTCAGGGGCCCGCCATTCGACACCTATCAAGTTCACGAACCAGTCCTTGACATTGCTTCCGTCCGGATCGATATTCTACGGGAACTCCTACAACTCGGTGTTTTCGAACCCGTTCCCGGGACATTCGCGCGACAACTGCGCGCGCCCGGTTTTCGGGTCCATCGTTGCAGCCGGCTGAGAAAGTGAGGACAGCATGTCATCAAGGCCATCGACCGTCGTGACGATCATCGTGTGTTGCTGTGCGCTTGCCGCCACCCTACCGGGCGCGGTGTGGGCTGGAGGCGGCAACTGGTGGGACGTCGAACCCGAGGAAGAGAACCCATCCCCCTACTACGACTCGATCCTGTACTCCGAGATCGCGCCCAGGCTGCGCGAGATCGAGCTGACCAGCAATCGGGTTTCGGTCGAGGTCCTGGGACAGTCGGCCGGTGGCCGCAATCTCTTCCTCGTCACCATCGCGGACCCTCAGGGAGGGGGTCTCGGCAAGTACAACGCGATCCGCAACAAGATGCTGAAGGACCCGGCCAAGGCACAGCAGATGGCCGACAAATTCGGTGACTTCAAGGTGCCGGTGCTCATCAATGCCGGCATCCACGGCACCGAGTATCCCGCTGTCGACGCGGCGATCCGGCTGCTCGAAACGCTGGCGTATGCAGAGAGCGAGGATATCCAGGCCATTCTCGACAATGTTGTCCTGCTGATCAACGTGGTGCACAACGCCGACGGACGCGTGTTGGGCACGCGTCGCAATGCCAACGGGTTTGACATCGACCACGACTTCATCACCCAGAGCCAACCCGAGACCCGCGCCGTCGCCGAGCTGATGAGGGATCAGACTCCGCTGGTGGTGCTGGATCTCCACGCCACCGTCAACCCGTGTCTGATCGAGCCGGCGACGCCGCCGCACAACCCGAACTACGAGTACGATCTGTACATCAAATGGGCCTACCCCGAGGCCCTGGCGATGGAGGCGGAGCTGGTCGCCCAAACCCCCGAAACCCAGGCGCTGATCCCCTACCGGGACTGGGCTCTCGGTTGGGACGACTGGGCTCCGATCTACACCGCCATGTACGCGATGTACCACGGCGCATACGCCCACACCATCGAGGCTCCGTATCGGGATGAGCGGGGCGTTGACGGGCTCTACGCCGCGGTCTGGGGCGCGCTCGAGTATGTCGCCCAGAACCGGCTCGGCATGCTGCACGACCAGATCGAGATCTTCCGGCGGGGATCTCTCGATCTGCCGCAGCAAGCAATCCCGCCCTCTCTTCTTCCTGTCCACGATCAGTACCCGGATCTGATGATCCAGGACTTTCCCACCGCATACATCGTGCCCAACGGTCCGCCGTTCCAGCCGAGCGAGCACCAGCCCGCCCGACTCGTCGACCATCTGCTAGACAACGGGGTCGAGGTCGAGAAGGCCAAACAACCGTTCTCGTACGACGGCGTCGACTACCCGAAGGGCACCTACGTGGTGTGGTTGGACCAGCCGCGGCGGGGACTCGCCAACACCCTGCTCGACGATGGGCTGGATCTGTCAGACATTCCTGGGCTCACCTATTTCTCAGCGCCATCGGCGTGGGGCCTGCCGCGGCTGTGGGGTGCCCATCACGTCGTGGTCGATGGTGCGAGCGCCATCTCGACGAAGCCGGTCAACACGGCAACCTCTCCCACCGGATCCCTTCAAGGCGGGGCAGCGGTGGCGTACGCGTACTTGCCCACAAGTCTCGCCGCCATCCAGGCGACCAACGATCTGTTGGCGGACGGCGTCACGGTCTACAGGAAACCGGACTCGTTCAGCGACTCAGGCCGCGACTTCGGGGCCGGCGCCTTCATCATTCCGGGCGACGCGGTGCTCGCCACCGAACTGGTGGAGGATTACGCCCTGGACATCATCGCCCTCGGAGCCATGCCCGCGGACGCCGTGCTGATGGAAATACAGACCATCGCCGTGTACGGCGCCCCGGAGGTGGCCCACTGTCTCGAGGTGCTGGGTTTCGACTACGACACCGTCACCCGAGATGATCTGGATAACGGTGATATCGTCGGTTACGACGTATTCCTGAACCAGAACCTTGAATGGGACGATCTTACCCCTGAGGGCCGATCATCGTTCACCGCCTGGTTCGCCGGCGGCGGAGACTATGTCGGCCTCGGTCACCAGGGTCGCGCCGTCGACTTCGCCATCCACTTCGGGATTGCCGACGTGACCTCCACCGACATGGACGGAAACGCGATCGTGCACATCGATTACGACCCGGACGACACGGTGGCCGCTGGATACGCCGACAATGGTTCAGCTTTCATGAACAATTCGGTCTGGTTCAGCGCCGTTGGAGCCGGTACCGAGGTGTCGGCGAGCCTTGCCAGCAGTGACTTCGTCATCTCCGGCTACTGGCCGGGGTGGTCGACCAGCGGCGCGGAAGGCATGCCGATCGTCGTTCACGCGTCGAGCGGGGACCAGGACACCGTGCTGATCGGGTTCGACCCGACCTTCAGGGGCATGCCCGAGGACTCCTTCAGAATGGTGGCCAACGCGATCCACAGCGGTTTGAATTGAGCCGACTGGAACCGATTCCGATTTCACTCTCGGTGTGCAGGTGATCCGGGCTCGCGCCGGCCAGGCCGGCCCGGTCACCTCCACCGATTCCCGTCGGGATTGGCGTCGTGCATCGCTGTTCGAGCGTCTCGGCGAGGCCGCATTCGTCGTGCCCGAGGGCGCCGATCACACGGTCGTGACGGCGGCTGGCTCGCCTTCGGACCTGCCAGATTCACTGACTCGCGGGACGTCGATGTGTCGGGTGACGTACATGGTGACCATCAGGGCGACCACGAGCAATACGGTGCCACCCAGAAGGGCGAAGTCCTCGGCCCTGAGAATGAGATAGAGGACGCCGTAGATCGCCGTGAGCACTCCTCCGACGGATAGCGCAACGGCCGGCCTCCGGAGGAGCGCCCTGCAGTACAGGGTGATGATCACGACGATGGCGGTCGAGGCCAGGATGTAGGCCATCGCAAAACCGATGTGCTCCGCCAGCGCGATCAACATGAGGAAGAACAGAGCGAGGGCGACTCCGATCAACAGGAACTGGACAAAACCGATCCTGGCGTCGGTCGTCAACTCGATCAGACCCAGGGTCAGAAACGTCAGAGCGATGAAGAGGAGGCCGTATTTGACCGACCGGGTGACGAGATCGTACAGGGCCACCGGTTCGAAGAGCCGAACACCGGCTTCGATCTCGTCGAAGGCCACCGGAACCCCGTCGACCCACGCCTGGGGGTAGGAGCGATTGAGCAAGGGAATTGTCCACTCGGCGGAGAAGCCGTCGTCATCGATCTCCCGCTGGGCAGGCAGGATCTCTCCGACAAAGCTCGGATGGGACCAGGTGGAGCGGAGGGTCGCGACCGTGGTTTCACCCAGCGGAAGAAAGCGGAGACTGCCGCTTCCCCGGATACCGATGGGCAACGAAAACTCGAAGCCATCGGAAACCCGCTCGCCGACGGGTGCGTGGAAACCCTGCGGCAGCATCCCACCCAGGTTCGTACCCGGCCGCAACTCCACCGAGTGCTCGCCGACATGGAATCCGTCGACATCGACAATACCCCTGGGATCCGACAGACCGAATCCGACCACCGCGGCCGGCCATTCGATCGCCTCGAGCCGATCGGGAGCACTCAGGCCCTCAATCGTGGATTCGAGATTGCGAAACGCGCCCGAGATCTCGAGATAGGCGCCGTAGACCTGGACATCGTAGATTCCCCGGCTACGTTTCTCAGGCGTGATGGTGCCTTCGATGGTCAGGACGTCAGGCAGCAGAATGGCACGCCGCCGACGGCTCTCCCACCTTTGACTGACCTTCTTCTCCCCTTCAGGAGTAATGAACTCGTCCCGGATCGCCACCCTCTCGGTGTAGGGAATGACGAGCACCGGACCGGCGATACGCTGGTCACCGCTCCACGATCCGGCAATCTCCTGCACCACACTCCGGTAGGTGGCGTGTCGCTCCCTCACCACCGACTCCACCATCGCGAGCGGTATCAGCAGCAGGAGGGCGAGCGCCGCCACCGCCACCAACCGCAATGGACGGCTCAGCCTCGACAACACCCTCAGGTCCAGTTCCGAAAATGTGGTCGCCATGGGTTGACCTCCATGGGCCCCATCGTGAACATGCCGTGCGGCCAAAACCCGGCGCAAACGAGGCGATCCCGGGCCGGAATGTGACGAAACGAAGCCCACGGATGGGGCCATTGGTCACGCCGGTCGAATGATCCGGAAATTCAGCGCCATGGTTACAGAGGCCGGTGCGGTGAATTCGAAGGGTACGCTCCCGTCCAGCGCCAGGTCCTCCTCCGCATGATGAGTTTCTTCAACCAAGGGACGTCCTGTCGTCTGTCACTCCAATCAACCGTTGAGGAGCCGGCCGAAGATCTCGGTGAAAGGATCGCGGTGGAGAAACCACAGGTAGAACAGGCTGGCGAGCCAGCCGTGGAACACGCCGAGGGGCCAGAGATTGCGATACCTGAGATACAGCCAGACAAACGTGGCCCCCAGCATTGCAGTGGCGAGCATCAGTACGGGGTTGCCGACGTGGACCAACGAGAACAAGGCGCCACCACCGACGACCAACCAGCTGCGATGATGCCTTAACGGGCCCTTGCCGAGGTTCGTGACCAGTAGAGCCTGGACGAGGAACTGTTGCACCAGACCCCACGCCGGATAGAGCAACAGCATGAACGGCAGCGACGAGGGCGTCGTGAGTGTTCCTCGGATCGAGGCCAGAACCACCATCAGGACCATGACGGGCACGAAGATCGTCGACGAGGCCCGAAGCGCCGGCCAGAAATTGTCACCTCGGAATCCCCACTCGCGAACCACCGCAGGTCTCTTCATCGCGGTCACGCCCACGAAGACCGCCCAGGCGAGGATCGCCGCGACAATATAGACCCCTTGCAGCCCGAGCGGCTTGCACACCAGGTGGAGGAGACCCGTGGCCACCACGGCCGCAACCTCGGCCCAGCGCGGTTTGCCGCCGTTGGTGTCGCCGATCGGGTAGGAGGGCTGGTCGGACATAGGCGATACGGTACACCGTTGACCGCGCGAACGGAAAGCGGGCCGCCTTGGCGTTGTGCTCCGCCACCCCCGCCCCCTCAGCCCACTCCGCCATGACACCACCCTGCGACCACTTCAGAACGCGTGGACGGTTGATGGCGGAACCGGCCATGTCACAATCGGGCATACACAAGCGAGGACGATCATGCCCACCAAGGAAACCGTGACCGAGTTTCTCCAACAGACAGTGGACCTGGAAAGCGGATTCGCATACCGGCTGCTGGTGTCCCTGCTCATTCTGCTGGTCGTCTTCGCGCTGCGCTGGCTCGTTCTCGCCCTGGTCCAACGCAGAACCGACGACGTCCGGGTTCGCTACCACTGGAAGAAGACCACCCAGTACGTTGCCGCGGTGGCCGCCATATTGCTCATCGGACGGGTGTGGTTCGAGGGTTTCCGGTCCGTGGCCACCTACCTCGGCATCCTCTCCGCCGGGCTGGCCATCGCCCTCAAGGACCTGGTGGTGAACTTCGTGGCCTGGGCGTTCATCCTGTGGCGGCGTCCGTTCGAGGTGGGTGACCGGATCGAAATCGGGTCGGTGAGCGGAGACGTGATCGACCTGCGGATCTTCCAGTTCACCGTGCTCGAGATCGGCAACTGGGTCGACGCCGACCAGAGCACCGGTCGGGTCATCCACGTCAACAACGGAGCCGTATTCACCCAGAGCCTGGCCAACTACAGCAAGGGGTTCCAGTACATCTGGAACGAGGTGCCGGTGTTGGTCACCTTCGAGAGCGACTGGAGAAAGGCCAAGGAGCTGTTGTTGGAGATCGCCAACCGCCACGGCGCGCACCTCAGCGGCACGGCGGAAGAGCGGCTCCAACAGGCCGCCCGACGATTCATGATCTTCTACACCAAGCTCACGCCCACGGTGTACACCTCGGTGAGGGATTGCGGTGTTCTTTTGACTGTTCGCTATCTCAGCGACCCCCGCAGGCGCCGGGCCACCGAGCAGGCGATCTGGGAGGACATCCTGGACGCCTTTGCCGACAATGACGACATCGACTTCGCCTACCCCACGCAGAGGTTCTACGACAATGTGACCGAGGGCAAACCGGGCGCCAGAGCTCCGTCCGCCGCAGAATCCTGACCGGCCCTTCCGGACGGACCGCAGGGAGCCCCGAGTCCTATCCGCGGGTGATGCGCGTGGGTTCCTCGAGGACCGCGAAATCTGAGGATTCGATGCCCGCCAGGTTTGGGTGGTTCGCCACCGAGGCGAAGAGATCGGTTTTCGCGAAGTCGTTCATGGCCTCGCGGTCACGCCAGAGGTAGACCCCACCGTAGGTCCCGGTACTCGAGTTCGCGAGCCAGACCTTTCGATCCAGACCGGGCACGTCGGCATAGGCCCCGGCC
>Ga0272441_10011065_pt1 | contig 13483 bp, 9 predicted proteins | sample SSMProp6N_FD_193582 | JGI IMG/M metagenome (GOLD analysis project Ga0272441, IMG submission 193582) | Marine sediment archaeal communities from Little Sippewissett salt marsh, Falmouth, MA, United States - SSM-Prop-6N | ecosystem: Environmental > Aquatic > Marine > Wetlands > Sediment ... | reverse complement strand
TGCCTCCGATTACTATGACCAGCTCTACGACTATGCCCTCCAGCTCATCAGGATGGGAAAGGCCTACGTCTGTGAATTGACGGCGGAAGAGACGAGGGAGTATCGGGGATCCTTCAACGAGCCGGGGAAGGAGAGTCCCTACCGCAATCGGACACCGGAAGAAAACCTGGAACTCTTCGAGCGCATGCGCGCCGGGGAATTCGATGAAGGGACCCATGTGCTCCGCGCCAAGATCGATATGGCATCCCCCAATATTGCCATGAGGGACCCCGTCATGTACCGCATCAAAAAGGAGTCACACTACCGGACGGGCGACAAGTGGTGTATCTATCCCATGTACGACTTTACCCACTGTCTCTCAGATTCCATCGAAGGCATTACCCATTCGATCTGCACCTTGGAGTTCGAAAACAACCGCCCCCTCTACGACTGGTTTATCAATGAACTCGCCGTGGAAAGCCGACCGCAGCAGATCGAGTTTGCCCGTCTCAACCTCACATATACCGTGATGAGCAAACGAAAACTGCTCGAACTGGTGGAGCGGGGACTGGTGAACGGGTGGGACGACCCGCGGATGCCCACACTGACGGGGATGCGTCGACGGGGCTATACGCCGCCGGCGATCCGCGACTTCTGCGAACGCATCGGCGTCGCCAAGAATGAGAGCATGATAGACATGGCGCTCCTGGAAAACTGTGTGCGCGACGACCTGAACGAAACAGCGCCGCGTGTCATGGCGGTGCTCCGTCCCCTCCGCGTCGTCATCGACAACTATCCCGAGGACCAGGTCGAGGAATTCGACTGTCCCTATCATCCGCAGAAGGAAGACATGGGCACACGAAAGGTCCCCTTCGCACGCGTCATATATATAGAACAGGGGGACTTCATGGAGCATCCGCCCCGGAAATTCCACCGCCTCGGTATCGGTCGGGAGGTGCGGCTCCGCTACGGCTATTTCATAACCTGTGAAAGTGTCGTGAAGGACCCCCACACGGGAGAAGTGGTGGAAGTGCACTGCACCTACGATCCGGAGACACGCAGCGGGTTCGCCCCCGACGGCAGAAAGGTGCGGGGCACCATACACTGGGTCGCCGCGGACCACTCCCTGCCGGCAGAGGTCAGGCTCTACGACCGCCTGTTGAAGGAGGCCGATCCCGACATGGAAGAAGGTGCTGATTTCGCCGATTACCTGAATCCCGATTCATTGGAGGTCCTCACCTCCTGCCGTGTGGAACGGAGTCTCGCCGGGGCCGCCCCGGAAAGCCGCTTCCAGTTTGAGCGGACTGGCTATTTCTGCTGCGATGCCGTCGATTCCTCCGAGGGGGCACTCGTCTTCAACCGCACCGTCACACTGCGGGATACCTGGGCCAAGATTGCGAAACAGCAATAGCTTTGAGTAACCGAGACCTTTGAAAAACTGGAAACAATGAAAAAGGGCTTTCCTCGATCGAGAAAAGCCCTTTGATATTATTTGGCTGGGAGACGTGGATTCGAACCACGATTCACGGAGTCAGAGTCCGTTGTCCTGCCATTGAACGACCTCCCAGCAGTCATATCCACCGGTAAGGCCATCGTATATATCATTAACGGGCCCTGTAATCAACATGAAATTTCCCCCGCATCGTCGATTTATATCGGTGCTGCCTGTGCCTCGAAGGGCAGTGTCAGAAGACAGTCCCCGTCTTTCCCGGCACCGCAGAGTCGCCGTCCTTTTGTCAATGAATCACCTCCATTCATCATTTCTCCGTCTTCGATAACACATGTTAGGCTTGCATTTTCCGCTGATCCATATTAAGAAAATCACCAGGGGGTGCGAAACAGCCGGTTTCTCACAGCAGGAACGTCACCGGAGTGAATCACAACCGGGTTAACCGGTCTGTTCGCAGCTGACATGAATCTTATCAAACAACTATACACATCGAATCTTCAGAACCGTCTCATTCTGGGGTTTTTCATCGCCCTCTGCCTGACGGGCATCGTGGCCATCGGGGTAGGCATTCGCGTCATCAATCACAATACGGAGGAAGAGATAGAGCGGAGAGTCCGACAGGACATGACCGTGGCGCGGATAATCTATCATGATGCCCTGGACAGATTGGCCTTTCAGATCAAACACATCGCCCTCAGCGCACCCCTCGGCACCACCGTCGGGGACGACGATGCCATCGATGCGGTGAACCTGCGTGCACTGATCGAACGGGTACGGCGGAAAGGGGGGTACGAAGGCGACATGCTCATGCTCGTCGACGCAGCGGGACGAGCGGTCTTCAATCCCTTCAATCCGGCGATGACAGGGAGGCGCCTCTCCTACGATCGGGTGCTGCAGCAGTGCCTGCAGGAAAAGACGCCCCGATCGGCAACCGCACTGGTGCCCCGGGAGGCCGTGACAGTGGAAAATCCCGGGCTGTCTCCCCTGCCGGAAGGAAGTAGACAGGCCATGGTCCTCAGGGCGGCATACCCCATCGTGGACCGTGATGACACCCTGATGGGGGCAGTCGTGGGGGGCATACTCCTGTCGGGGGACAGGCTGGCGGGGCGGATAAAACAGTCACTCTATGGAGACCGGACGCATCAGGGACTGGATATCGGGTGTGCCGCCATCTTTCAGCGGGACATGCGCATATCGATGGGGATCCCCGCACCGGAGGGAGCAGCGACATCACCTGTCACGGCACCGACAGAGGTCTCCGACAGCGTCATCGGCACCGGGAAGGACTGGATCGGTCAGATGCAGATCGGCGGCACCCGGTACACCAGTTACTTCAGCCCCCTCTATGACATGGACCACCAGGTCATCGGCATGCTCCACACGGGTCTCCTGGAAGACCGGTATCGTGACAGGCGGCGACAGACGATTCTCATATTCCTCGGCATAACGATGGTGGGCATGATCGTGTCCGTCTTCATATTCTTCTATCTGGGAAGTATTATCATCAAGAGAATCGGTATGCTGAAAGGTGCTACAGAGGCAATGGTATCGGGGACCCTCGATTATGATCTGCCGCCCGACGTGTTCTCCGGCTTCGGGATCATCGACGAGGCATTCAACACGCTGTCTCACTCCCTCAAGGAACGGGACGACAGACTGAAGAAGCTGTTCAAGGAACTGACACGGACGGAACGGCTCGCCTCTCTGGGGCAGATAGCCGCCGGTGTGGCACATGAGATAAACAACCCCCTCGGCGGCATCCTCCTGTACAGCAATCTCGTCCTTGAAGAACTCCCCGCAGACAGTCCGGCACGGAAGAACATGAAGAAGATCATATACCAGTCGGACCGATGTAAGGAAATCGTCCAGAATCTCCTCGATTTCGCCCGAAGCCCCTCGGACACCATGCTCCCCCTCTCCATCAATGAGATCATCACGAAGACTCTCAAGCTCGTCAGGGATCAGTCCTTTTATCATGGCATAGAGATAACAACTAGGTTGTCCGATGACCTGCCCGACGTCCGGGGAGACCGGTCCCGACTGGAACAGGTCTTTCTCAATCTCTTCATCAATGCCGCCGATGCCATGAAGGGTGGCGGACAGCTGACGATCACGACACAACTGCTGACCAGGAAATCGGATGATTTCGACCGGGTGGTCTTCGAGACGGAAAAGATATGCCTCCTGACGGGCACCGATATGCTGAAGATTACCGTTGCCGATACCGGCCCCGGCATAGACAAGTCTCACCAGTCGCGTATCTTTGAACCCTTCTTTACCACCAAGGACCCGGGGCAGGGAACGGGGCTGGGACTCTCCATTGCATACGGTATCATACAACAGCACGACGGCTTTATCGACATGGAGAGTGAACCGGGACAGGGAACGACCTTCGTCATACTGTTGCCCGCCGGGGCTGTGACCGACAGGGCGACCGATGACACATAGGAGACTGTGATCATATGTCACAGAACAGGACCAACAGGCGGGTACTCATCATCGATGATGAGGCCTCGATTCGGGACGGTTGCAGCCAGATCCTGTCGCGCAGGGGATATGCAGTGGAGGCGGTGGGCGATGCCCTGGAGGGCTTCAGTCGTGCCCGCACGGACCGGTACGACCTCATCCTGCTCGATCTGAAGATGCCCGGGATGAAGGGGCTCGATATGCTCGGGCAACTGAAGAGCAACCACCGGATTGCGGCACGGATCATTATCGTAACGGGCTACGGGACGATCCCACTGTCGGTGGAGGCGATCAAGAAGGGTGCCGATGATTTCCTGACAAAACCCTTCACCTCCAAGGAACTGGTCAGGACCGTCGCGAAGGCCTTGGAAGAGCGGGACCGCACCCGTCCCGGCAGGGAGATCACCGACCTGATCGGTACCAGTGACTATATGGGTGAACTGGAAGAAACGATACGTCGTATCGCACAGACCGACAGTACTGTCCTTGTCACGGGTGAAAGCGGCACGGGCAAGGAACTCGTTGCCCGGACGATCCATGATATGAGCACGAGATCGGCATGTCCCTTCGTCCCCGTCGACTGTTCGTCCCTCGTTGAGACACTGATGGAAAGCGCCCTCTTCGGCCACGTCAGGGGTGCCTTCAGCGGAGCCACCGAATCGCGCACGGGCCGGTTCCAGATGGCCGACGGGGGGACACTCTTTCTGGACGAGATATCCAACATCAGTCTCAAGGTACAGGCGACGCTGCTCCGCGTCATTCAGGAACAGGAGGTCCCCCGTGTGGGAAGCGCCCAGACGGAGCGTATAGATGTGAGACTCATAGCGGCCACGAACAGAGACATCAGAAAGGAAGTGGAGGCGGGCAGATTCAGGGAGGATCTCTTTTACCGCATTTCCGTCGTCCCCATTGACATCAAGCCGCTGAGAAAGCACAAGACCGATATTATGCCCATTGCCCGCTACTACCTCGATATGTTCGGTAAAAAATACAAGAGCCGAGTCCGTGATTTTTCCGATGAGGCCGTCAAATCTCTCATTGCCTACGCCTGGCCCGGCAATGTGAGAGAGCTGAAGAATACGATGGAACGACTCTGCGTCCTCTGCGACAACGAGACGGTGGCCCCGGCGGACATCCTCTACTACGGCCAGCATGGGGCGACCAAGGCTCCCATCGTCGATATCCACTCGGGGACGATAACCCTGGTAGACGTTGAACGTCACCACATCGAAAAGGCGCTCCGGTACTTTGATTTTCAGATCAACAAGACGGCCCGGTTTCTGGGGATAGACAGAAAGACACTGCGGACAAAGATCAAAACCTATGGCATAGTGAAGGGAGAGCGGTAGATCCCCCCATGCGGGACAGGGGAGAGGTGACCGATTGATCCACAAGGAAAGGCACAGGTATGACAGAAAAAACCGATCTTCCCCCGATTCTCGTCATCGATGACGAAGAATCCATTCGTGACGGCTGCAGGCAGGTACTGGAAAAATCCGGTTATACCGTCATCGCCACAGACAATGGCAATGATGGGCTCACACTGGCCCGGGAGCGGTCTCCGGCAATCGCCTTCGTCGATCTCAAGATGCCCGGTATGTCGGGGATGGAGGTGGTGGATATCCTCTCGAAGGACAGACCCGATACCATCCTCATCGTCATTACGGGATATGCCTCCATCGTGTCGGCCGTCGAGGCAATGCACAAGGGCGTATACGATTACCTGCCCAAACCCTTCACGCCCGATCAGTTGCGGGTCACGGCACAACGGGGACTGGAACACCGCGCGCTGAAGATCGAAACGAGGAGGTTGCGGAGGGAAAAAAAGGAGATGGAGAAGAACTTCATCACCTTCGTCAGTCACGAAATGCGTTCACCCCTGGTCACCATCCAGCAATATATGGAATCATTGAAGGTGGTGGCGGGAGTCTGTCTCAGCGATGACGCCCGTGATATCATAAAGCGGTGCGACAGGCGTGTGAAAAATCTCGAAAATCTCATCGAGCACTGGCTCGATCTGAGCCGTATAGATGAGGGGACCCTGATACGGCAGAAGACGTCACTGAACCTTGTTGAAACACTGGAAAAGAGTATCGAGGAGATGGAACCCCTCTGCACGAAGCGGGGGCTGACGCTCCAGATAGATATCCCCCCGGAACTGCCCGGCATTATCGGAGATGAGGAGAGCCTCATCCGTGTCTTCATCAACGTCATAGGGAACGCCACCAAGTACACACCGAAGGGGGGGACCCTCTCCGTCCGTGCCCGCTCTGACGATCATTACGTCGTGGTAGACATATCCGATACGGGGATGGGTATCCCGGCAGACAAGCTGCTCCTCATATTCGAACCCTTTTACCGGATCAGGGGACAGGGAGAGAAACACCGGGGTTCCGGCCTAGGACTCTCCTTCTGTAAAAAGATCATGCAGGCCCACAACGGCAGGATAGCGGTCTCCTCGGAAGAGGGCACGGGGACGACCTTTTCACTCACCTTTCCCCGGTAGAGACACCGGGTCGTGGTCTCCGGTGCATGGAATGAAAATCGCGAATCGAAGGGAGGGCGCACAAAAAAGGCGATGACCCGGCATGTGCCGGGTCATCGCCCCCTGTAACTGGTATGTGACGGGTGCTGCTATACCACCGAACCCGTTGCCGCCGCATAGTCTTCGGCCATGGTGATACCCAGATTGAGGGCCTTCCGGTTGAGATCCAGGAAACCGGCGGGAATCCGGGTCTCCAGTACCTTCATGATGGACTCGGGCCGTACCACCTTCAAAAAGCAGACCAGTGCGCCGAGCATGCAGATGTTGAAGACGATGGGCTTTCCGATCTGTTCCATGACGGCCCCATGCATATCGAGCCCTATCTGCCGCGCATGGGCCCTTTCATCCTGCGTCACGTAGTGACTGTCGGTGAGGAGGAATCCTCCCGGCCGGATCAGTCCCGAATACTTGTCGTAGGCCTCCTGCGTAAGGCAGACACCGATATTGGGATTGATAACCTTGGGGAACAGTATCTCTGCATCGGCAATGATCACGTCGGAACGGCTTGCCCCGCCCCGGGCCTCGGGACCGTATGATTGAGATTGTACGGCGTTCAGCCCTTCGTGAAGGAGAGCCGCCTCGGCCAGTATGATGGCCGCTGTAATGACACCCTGCCCGCCTGAACCGGAGAGGATAATTCTATATCGTTCCATAATTTACCTTCCTTTAGACGCCCTTTCTATGACCTTGTCATATTCAGCACAGTACTCCGGCCGTTCTTCCTGGATAAAGATGCCCCGTTCTATCAGAGCGGGATTCTTCTCTTTTTCCTTGCTTCCTATGGGGGTCGTATTGGTCTTGTAGTGATTGAGCATGTCAGCGACATGGGGAATCTTGTTTCTTCGACCGAACTGTGTCGGGCACTGAGACAAGATCTCCACCACCGAAAATCCCTTGTGTGTAATGGCCTTCTCCAATATCTTGACCATGGCATTGACGTGATAGGTCGTCGTTCTGGCTACAAAGGAGGCCCCCGCACCGGTTGCAAGTCGGACCACATCGAAGGCGTGGTCTATGTTGCCATAGGGTGCCGTCGTGGCAAAGTCATCATACTCCGTCAGCGGGGAATACTGACCGCCCGTCATCCCGTAGATGTTGTTGTTCATGATGATGGCAGTCACATCGATATTTCGCCTCGCGGCATGGATGAAATGATTTCCGCCGATGGCGCAGGAATCACCGTCCCCCATGGGGACCAGCACGGTCAGTTCGGGCCGGCTCAACTTGATACCGGTGGCAAAGGCCAGCGCTCTGCCGTGGAGGGTATGCAGTGTGTGGAAATCGAGGTAGCCGGTAATACGGGCAGAACAGCCGATGCCCGAAACGGCGGTAATATTGTTTTTTTCCAATCCGAGGTTTTCAATGGCACGGATCATGGCGATCATGACCGTTCCGTGACCGCAACCGGGACACCATATGTGAGGGAAGAATCTCTTTCTGATATAATCTTGTACTGCCATGGCTTACACCCCCTTCCCCTGAATAATGTGAATGACATTCAATACATCGGGAGGTGTAATAAAACCGCCGTCGACCCTGTTGGCCAGGAAGACCGACTCGGGTTTGTCCACCACCTTCTTGACCTCACCAAGGATCTGGCCCATGTTCATCTCGACAACGAGGACGTACTCAGCGGCGGCACACCGTTTCCGTACAAGATCTGCCGGGAATGGCCAGAGGGTCTGTAATTCGAGCAGACCCAGTTTTTCGCCCCGCATTCTCCTCTCGTCGACGACGTGCCGTGCCGTTCGTGCCGCAGACCCGTATGAAATGAGAAGACATTCCGCATCGTCGACAAAGAATTCCTTTGCCCTGGTTATCTGATTGGCATGATTCTCTATCTTGTCGACGAGGTGATGCATCAGCCCGTAGACGACTTCCGGTTTGTTCGATGGAAATCCCCACATGTCGTGGGAAAGCCCCGTTACATTATGCCGGTGAACGCCGCCGAAGTCAGACATGGGAAGACGGCCATCCTCACGCGGAAGATAGGGGTGGTAGTCGGTGCCTTCCGGTACCGATGTCTTCAGCCGCTCCACCACGTCTATCTCGCCGGCCTCGGGCTCTACCAGTTTCTCTCTCGTGTGCCCCACAACTTCGTCGAGCAGGAGGATAACGGGTGTTCGGTATGTTTCTGCCAGATTGAATGCATCAACGGTAATGGAAAAGACATCCTGGCAGTTTGATGCGGTGAGTGTGATGATGGCGTGATCCCCGTGTGTTCCCCAGCGTGCCTGCATCACGTCTCCCTGACTGACGCTCGTCGGCAGACCCGTCGACGGGCCGCCTCTCTGTACATTGAGCACGACACAGGGTGTCTCAGCCATCACGGCAAAGCCGAGCGCCTCCTGTTTTAGGGAGAATCCCGGTCCCGACGTTGCCGTCATGGACTTTTTCCCTGTCAGTGACGCTCCGACGATGGCACACATGGAAGATATCTCGTCCTCCATCTGTATGAATTTTCCTCCCCGCCCGGGCAAATGCAGGGCGAGCAGTTCCGCTACTTCCGTTGAGGGGGTTATGGGATACCCGGCAAAAAAATCTATACCGGCATACAGGGCCCCTCTCACGCACGCCTCATTCCCTTGAACGAATACGACATCTTTCTTCACTTCGAGCATCGCCTCCTTACTAAACTGCTGTGCAGCCTAGCCCTGTCTTGTGTGTCAGCAGGACATCCGCATGGTGGCCACCGGAATACACGGCTAGCCACTGCCCTTGAGGACGGTCTGTTGTCCCGCATGTCCAAACTGGTTGATTGATGATACATTGCATGAACTAAACCCGGAACACCTCAGATGCCGATACACTGTTTCCGTCCCACTGCACGTCTGGTTACCCTCCCTCGAGATGATTCTCCGGAACGGTATCGGAAAGCATGAACAGGATATCCTACTTCAGCTCAATCGCAAGATCGGGGCAGCGTATCTCGCACATGCCACAGCTCGTGCATTTATCGGGATGGGCAAGCACAGCCTTGTCCATGTCATCCATTGACAACGCATCCTGTGGACAGAAGGCGACACAGATGCCGCACCCCTTACACCAGTTCCTCTTGATAACAGGTAATTTCTTATTTTCTTTTCCTTTGTCCATGGGCGCCTTCTATCACATAGAGATGTCTTGTCAATAACTTTTTTCATTTATTGCATTAATTTTGTTCCTCCGCCCATTTTAGCATACATAAGGTGATGAATGAAATCGATTTCATGTCATGTATTGATATTTTGGACCATTACGGTCCCGAGGGGGGTACAGAGCCGACGCCGCTTTACTGCAGACGGTCCGATGTTCCCAACGATCACCGGCTCCATTCCCCGTCACAACAGGGGCATGCGGTATTTCATAAATGCCGCGTCTGTGATAAACTGGCCTCAGAAATCGACCTCCTGCCCACCGGCATGACAGTAAAACCGCCGGGTGCACAGACGGAAAGACGATTCCCATGACAGAAAATCAGCGTACCCGTGCCGATGCCTCTGTAAAAGCGGGGAATTACCAGGAAGGGATAGCCATTTACCGGCGACTGCTGGCGGAACATCCCGATGATGACTCGCTGGTCATGTCGCTGGCGTGGGCCTGCGAAGACAGCGGTGACCGGGATGGGGCACTGGCATGTCTGGAGAGGCTTCTGGAAAAAGAACTGACAGGGACGGTCTTTACCGGCTTTGCCTTCGATGAGCTGGTCAGGATATACCGGGCGGAGTCTCTCCATGAAAAACTCTGTGCCCTCTGTGAACGGGTCGTTGCCGCCTGCCCCGGCGATACCTCGCTGCTCTTTACCCTGGGCGACGCCTGCCTCCGGGCGGACAAGACAGGCCGGGCCATCGAGGTCTTCGAAATACTGAGCGGCATGGAACCCGATGCCCCCGTCTATCTCTGCTCTCTCGGCACCGCCCGTATCGCGACCGGTCATGTCAGAGAGGGTATCGCCGCCTACGAGCGGGCCGCCCTCATCGATCCGGAGGCAGGGCATACCTTTTTCGACAGACTGGGACAGGCACTGCTTCGTTTCGGTCACTTCTCCGAAGCAGAAGAAGCCGTCGGGAAATCGATCGACATCGACAGCGGCAATCCCTCCACACACTGCAGCCTGGGAGATATCCTGATCGGACAGGGGAAGGTCGATGACGGCACGAGGGCCTATGAACGGGCCATCGGCCTGGACTCCGCCGCGTGCGGCAGTTACTACAACAGGCTGGGCATTGCGCTGATGAATCATGGTCACCGTCGTGATGCCGCCGAGGCCTTCAGAAAGGCCCTTGCAGCGGAACCTGGAAATCCCTTTTATCGTGTGAGGTTGTCAGCGGCGTATGAGAAGGAAGGGAAGGGTGAATCCGTGGGGGAACCATGAGGAGAGGCGGGGGCACTCGCTCTGAGCGGACACAGAGGAAAAGAAATAATTGCTTGACACAGGCTTGGTCTATGATATATGCATCGCGCTAGAATGGTACGTTTTGTGGGGATGTAGCTCAGCTGGGAGAGCGCGGCGTTCGCAATGCCGAGGTCAGGGGTTCGATCCCCCTCATCTCCACCAGAACAGGCCATAACAAGACGGATGCAGACCATCGGCATCGTCACGGAGGTATACACTCACATAAACAGGATTGAACCATCCCGCCATCTTTTACACGTACTCTTGCAGCAATCCCGGGTATGAAGCATTATGAAAGAAACATATGACATCGCAGTAGGGATCCCCTCATACAGAGAAGCAGATACAATCGGATATGTCACCGAAGTCGCCGGCAAGGGGCTTAAGAAGTATTTCCCCGACTTGCGGGGCATTATCGTCAATTGCGACAACAACAGTCCCGATGGAACGAGAGAGGCCTTTCTGTCGGCCGATGTTCCCGACACTATTGACAGGGACTATATATCGACTCCCGCAGGGATCAAGGGGAAGGGAAACAATTTCTTCAATCTCTTTAACTTCTGTCAGGAAAAGCAGGTCCGCATGACCGTCGTCGTCGACGCCGACCTCCGTTCCATCACGCCCGAGTGGATACGGTACCTGGGCAGCCCCGTCAGCAAGGGCTATGATTTCGTCACGCCCCTCTATTCACGGCACCAGTTCGACGGCACCATTACCAACCATCTGTGTTACCCCCTGGGGTATTCCCTGACGGGGCTTGATGTGCGGCAGCCCATCGGAGGCGATTTCGCCTTTTCCGCCGATCTCTGTGCCCACTGGCTCAGGCAGGAGTGGAACGAAATGACACGGCAGTACGGCATCGACATCTTCATGTCTCTCAATGCCCAGTTTAACGATTTCCGCGTCTGTGAGGCGGGTCTGGGGACAAAGATCCATAAGGCAAGTTCGCCCAAGCTGGGACAAATGTTTGAGGAGGTGGTCTACACGCTCTTTTCGCTCCTGATCGAGAATCGGTCCAAGTGGCTCAGCGCCTGGTCGAAAAAGGGGACTGAGGCCCCCTGTCATCCTTCGAAGAGCGCATCGGTCCATGCCTTCGGTCTGGAAAAGATGGCGGAACCTCAGGAACTGAAGATCGATATCGCCAAGCTCAAACAGGATTGCCGGAAAGAGTACGATGACTACAAGGAACTGGTGGAACAGTACCTCAGTCCCTACGCATTCAACCAGATCAGTGACATGGTTGCCATGGACTACTATGAAGTGGACATCATGCTCTGGTCTCAGATTGTCTACGGCCTGCTCTACACCTTCGACGGCGCGTCGGAAGAGGTGAAGCATGACATCATCAATGTCCTGAAGCCTATCTATTTCGCCCGCAGCATCACCTTCGACTACAAGACATCCCACTACAGCGTTCCCTATGCGGAAAAGGAGGTCAAAAGTCAGGCCATGGCATTTCTGTCACAAAAACCCTATCTCCTGGGGCTCTACATGGGCAACGGCAAGTACCGCCTGTAGGACGGGCACAGGTCCGGTATCGGTATGTAGCGGTACCCACTACCGTGTGTCCCACAGGTCACGGGCGATTGCTTCGATATCCATACCCGTGAGCCTTTCGGGGGTCCCTATCCCCTCGTCACTCCATCCCATGAGCCGGTAGTATGTCTGCACCACCCCATCATTGCAAAAGGTGTCTCCAGGGTATATAGGGAGGAGACATGATAACAGAACCGCGTGGAGCGTGGGTCCGGTATCAGTGAGGACCACGTTCCATCTATGATAAAGGAATTTGTGATGCACAGGATCTATTATGGCTGGTGGGTGGTCTTCGCCTGTTTTTTGATTGTCTTCTATGTCAGCAGTATCATCTTCTTCGGTCTCACCGCCTTCTTTGAACCCTTTGTCAGGGAATTCGGGTGGAGTTACACACAGGTATCCTTTGCCGCCAGCCTGAGGGGCATGGAGATGGGAATCTTCGCGCCTCTCATCGGATTTCTCGTGGACCGCTTCGGCTCACGGGCGCTCATCGCCAGCGGGATGATTATCTCGGGCCTGGGCCTCATATGTCTCTCCTACACCGACTCCCTCACCATGTACTATGCATCCTTCATCCTCCTCGGCTTCGGCGCCGGCGGCTGCACGAGCGTGGTGACGACAACGGCCGTTGTGAACTGGTTTGACAAAAACGCAGGCAAGGCACTGGGCGTCATGTCGGCGGGGTTCGGTGCCAGCGGCCTGCTGGTGCCCTTCATTGTGTGGCTCATCGATATCTATGGCTGGCGGGATACCCTGTTCCTCCTTGGTATCGGCATGTGGGTGGTCGGTATCCCCCTGTCTCTCATCATACGAAACAGACCGGAAGATGGGACCGTCGCAGTGAGGGGAAGCGGGGGCACGGCCGAGTGTGAGGTTACCGATCCCTCTGGGGAACGGTACCGGGAACCGGGCTTCCGGGAGGCCGTCACAGATAAGATGTTTCTCTATCTCAATCTCGTCGAGGCGATCCGCATGATGATCCTGTCGGCCGTGGTGCTCCACATTATGCCCTGTCTGAGCAGTCTCGGTATGGATCGCCACTTCACCGGCGTGATAGCCGCGGCGCTGCCGCTGTGCAGTATCGTCGGACGGCTTGGCTTCGGGTGGCTCGGCGACGTCTATGACAAGCGAT
>Ga0272441_10011064_pt1 | contig 13489 bp, 15 predicted proteins | sample SSMProp6N_FD_193582 | JGI IMG/M metagenome (GOLD analysis project Ga0272441, IMG submission 193582) | Marine sediment archaeal communities from Little Sippewissett salt marsh, Falmouth, MA, United States - SSM-Prop-6N | ecosystem: Environmental > Aquatic > Marine > Wetlands > Sediment ... | reverse complement strand
TGCAGCCGGTGCGGCTGTCATTTGGGTCATGTGTTTACAGATGGACCGGATCCCACCGGACTCCGCTACTGCTTAAACTCGATTTCTCTGGAGTTTGAAAAAAACGAGGAATGAAGGGTGGCAAAGAAAGCGCGTTAGTGCGGTGCGGATGGGTTGGCTCCGGCGATCTGTACGTCCGCTATCACGACAGGGAGTGGGGGACACCGGAACACAGGGACCGGGTTCTGTTTGAATTCCTTGTGCTTGAATCCGCCCAGGCGGGTTTGAGCTGGATCACGATTCTGCGGAAACGGGAAGCCTATCGAGCAGCCTATGATAATTTTGAGCCCGGTCACGTGGCTCGTTACGGTGAAAAAGAGAAGGCCGCGCTGCTGTCAAACCCGGGTATTGTGCGGAACAGGTTGAAAATCGAGTCATCAATTAACAATGCCCGGCGGTTTCTCGAAGTGCAGGAAGAGTTTGGGAGCTTTGACGCGTACCTGTGGTCATGGGTCGATGGTAAACCTGTGGTTGGAAAATGGAAGAGTATAGACGAGGTGCCTGTTTTCACCGACCTTTCGACTACATTGAGTAAAAACTTGAAATCACGAGGTTTTACATTCCTGGGTCCCACGATTGTATACTCGTACCTGCAGGCGACGGGTGTCGTAAACGATCACGTAACCAGCTGCTTCAGGTTCAAAGAACTGGCGCGTGTCTAGTTTCTGCGTCAGTAGTCCCTCCTATAAATGAATATCACGATATGTGTTATTTGGATCTTTTAGTTTGACCCGGCAATACACAATGTGTAATTTAGCCCAGGATGATAATGAGGAGAATACAATGAAAAAGATCTTTATTTCTGTGGTGTTTGCTTTGATTATTAGCATGTCTCTAAGCGCTCAGGTGAGTCTCAATAATCCTGAAAACTCCTATGAACTTGAACTGTCCTATGAACTAGGCGCGGTAAAGGTTTTGAAAAACACATTACAGGTAGGAGAGAATTCGACGAATTTCAACTTTGTAACACAAGGCGGCGAAGAAATTCTCTTTCCAATAGAGCGGTATAGCGGAAATCTGTCGCTCGGCGGGAGACATAACATCGTGCTGCTCTATCAGCCTCTGGAGATTGTGACCAACGTAACTTTCCGGGAGGAAGTCACGATAGACACTACTACCTTCGATAAGGGTGAAGATCTGCGGGTAACCTATGGATTTCCGTTCTGGCGTCTGAGTTATCTTTACGACTTTGTTGACAACGGGAAGCTCGAACTGGCCGCGGGTGTGTCTCTGCAGTTGAGAAACGCGTCTATCGTATTCGAGAGCCTGTCGGACGGATCGCTTTCGGTTGGTCAGAACTTAGGACCTGTTCCCGTCATCAAGGCGAGGGGCAGCTACAGGTTCGATAACGGATTTTTTGCTGGTGCCGAAGTCGACGGATTTTACGCTACCTCGGCCTTCTTCAACGGAGCGGATTTTGAGTTTGCGGGTTCAATCCTCGACGCTTCCTTAAGAGCCGGTCTTGAGCTGAGGGATAATACCGATGCATTTCTCAATCTGCGGTTTTTGGGCGGCCACGCCGAGGGCGTTTCCGAGTATGAAGACCGGTTCTGGTCACAGAGCATATCGGATTACACGGCAAACTATCTGAGTTCGATCAGCCTCAGTCTTGGATTCAATCTTAGATAGCTAAACAACCGGCCGGGGGCGCGGGGTTGATCAGAAGACCGCATTCAGAATGACCTTGCGGCTCCCGGCCGCGCCGGCCCGGCAGATCGGTACGGTGAAACGGCTATTTTTTTGTTAGAAGTATTTCTATAGTGATATCGCCGAAAGCATAAGTCTGACACGCCAACCGGACCTTCTCCGGATTACCGAGCGCTTTCAAGCGGATACGCTCGCGTTCGGTAACCGGGCTCAAGAACTTCTCCCCTTCGACTATCTTGAACCTGCAGGTGCCGCACTGGGCCTTTCCGCCGCAGACGTGTCTTATCGCCGCACCTTCCCGCAGAAGCGAGTTGAGAATAGAGATCGCAGCGCTTGTTTTTACCGTCTCCCCGGTGTTTGCTATGCGTATGGCAGCCATTATCGTTTTCCCGCCGCTTTTATGCCGTTTTTAAATATATCGAGGCCGTCGCCTTCCCGCCACATCGGATGGTTTTCTCTGCTCAGATACGCCTCGGGATGGGGCATCAGCCCGAGAATTCTGCCGGTCGGGTCAGTGATTCCCGCCACGTTTCCCTCGGAGCCGTTTGGATTGATCCGGGAATACGTGAGAGCGATGAGGTGTTCTTCTTCCAAACGCTCATAAATATCCGCGGAGGCTGTGATAAAACGGCCCTCACCATGACGGACGGGGAGATCAATCCGCCCGAGACCTGTAGTCCAGACGCAATTGCACGTTTCTTTTGCGCGTATTTCAACCCATCTGTCGGTGAACATACCCGATTCGTTGTGAATGAGGGACACGCAGGGGTTCCAATCGCCGTTCAGATTTGGGAGGACACCCATTTTTACGAGGACCTGGAAACCGTTGCAGATGCCGATTATCAATCCACCGCCGCGGACGAATTCATCTAGGCCGGCTTTCAGATTCCGTTTGAAAAGATTTGCGAATACCAGCCCGGAACCAAGGTGATCTCCGAATGAAAATCCGCCGGGAAAACCTATAATAGAATATTTGTTTATGGCCTGCGGCGCCGCAATAAGGTCGTTTACATGAACCAGATCGGCACGGCCACCGCAGAGTTCAAACGCTTTGACCAGTTCTCTGTCCGCGTTGATTCCGTATCCGGTAATGACACAAACTCTTACATCGCTCATCTTAAACCCTTTCGGTTGCCCAGGCTTCTTGGATGCTGTCGAGCCCGGCGTCGATGAGGATATTTCCTGCGCGCTTTATCACCACGCGCCGGGTATCGTTCGTGATGCCTATGATTGAAAAAGGAGTACCCGCCATCGCGCCTTCAAACTGTATTTTACGTGACGGCGCAACGCTCACGATAAACCTCGAAGGGGATTCAGAAAAGAGAAGCCGCCTGTTATCCAGAGACGGGCCGCCCATCCGTATCTGTACAAGATCAACCTCAACACCCAATTCGCCGGATAAGGCCGATTCGGCAAGGGCTACGGCAAACCCGCCGTCTGAGATATCGTGACACGAGCTGACCAGATTTCCCGCAATTGCTCTGTAGAGGTGCCTGTAAATTTCCACGGACGAGAAAAAATTCACCTTTGGACACGCCCCCATGTTTCCGGTTTTTAGCCGTTCATAAGAGGACCCGCCGAGTTCACCGTTTGTTGTACCAAGGATATACACGATGTCTCCGCTGTTTTTGAAATCCGTGTTTGTCGCGGTTTCAATATCGTCTACGACACCGATAAGGGAGACGAGGAGCGTCGGCCTGACGGAAACTTTTCTTCCCTCAAGAACCGCGTCGTTCTTCATCGAGTCTTTTCCGGAAATCAACGGTAATTCATACGCCATACACGCGTCATGAAGACCTCTGCAGGCGCGGACGAGCTGCGCGAGCTTATACCTGCCGTCGGGTGTCGCGGCCGACTCCACCGGATCGGGCCAGCAGAAATTATCCAGCGCCGCGGCGTGCTCCGGGTTGCCACCCATGGCGACATGCGCCCTGAACGCTTCATCGACGGCGCAGGCGGCCATGTGATACGTGTCCGCGTCACCGTAACGCGGGCAGACGCCATGAGTAACGGTGAGTCCTTTTGCCGACTCCGTCTTCATCCGGAGTAACGCCCCGTCGCTTGGGCCTATCTGCCGTTTGCCCGAAAACGGTTTGATAACCGATCTCCCCTGGACTTCATGGTCATACTGCCGTATAAGGTGCTCTTTTGAGGCGATGTTGGGGTCGGCAAGCAGCCGCAGCAGGTCACCGGTGTGTTCTTCCGGTCCTTCTGTTTTGCCGCTTGCCGGTTCGCTTCTTTCCGGCGGTATCCATTCCGCATGCAGCTCCATTTTCGGCAAACCGCCGTGCAGGAAGTCGATGGATACACGGGCGACCGTCCGCTCTTTGTGAAAAACTTCCACAAGTCCGGTGTTTGTGAACTCGCCGATTACCGTCGCTTCCACATCCCGTTTTGCTGCAAGCTCCAGAAATGCGTCGATCCTATCCGCTGATACCGCGAGGCTCATGCGTTCCTGGGATTCCGAAACGAGAATCTCCCATGGCGCTAAGCCCTCGTATTTCAGCGGGCACTTTTCGAGATAAATACGGACACCGTTTGAATATTCGGCCATTTCACCCAATGAAGATGAAAGCCCTCCCGCGCCGTTATCGGTTATCCCCTTGTAAAGCCCCGCGTCGCGCGCCTCAATCAGCAGATCGCTCATCTTTTTCTGCGTAATGGGATCACCGATCTGTACCGCCGAGGTGGGAGATGACTCGTCTAACGCAAGGGAGGAGAAGGTGGCACCGTGAATTCCGTCTTTCCCTATTCTGCCGCCGACCATTACCGCCAGATCACCGGGATCGATATGCTTTATCCACGAGCCCTCGCCGTTGATTTCGGCGGGAAGGATTCCGCCGGTTCCGCAGAAGACGAGGGGTTTGCCCGTGTAGCTTTCGTCAAAAAGAAATCCCCCGCTGACGACGGGTATACCCGACTGGTTACCGCCGTCAACGATACCTTGATGAACACCCGAGAGGACGCGCTTTGGATGGAGCAGACCCGCCGGAATAGTATCCGGGTCGGTGTCAGGATGGCCAAAGCAGAGGAAATTGGTATTGAAGATCGGCCGGGCGCCTTTCCCGGTACCGAGAATATCGCGGTTGACCCCGACTATTCCGGTAATGGCGCCGCCGTATGGATCGAGGGCTGAGGGTGAATTGTGGGTTTCAACTTTAAAGCAGACAAGCGTATCCGCGTCAAACTCGATAACCCCCGAATTGTCGTGAAACACGGACCTGAGAAAACTTCTTCTATTTTTTAACGTTTCGGTTACTTTTCTGATATACGAGTTGAAAAGCGAGTCGATAATCTCTGTTTTTCCGTTTTCGGTGTAGTGTATGCGGGCGTTCAGAATCTTGTGTTTGCAGTGTTCAGACCATGTCTGGGCGATCATTTCGAGTTCAACATCGGTTATCTCGGCGGGCAATCCGGTTTCCCGACGTTCACGGATCACCGCCGGGTCTGAAAAGTAACGTTGGATCGCCCGCATCTCTTCTACCGAGAGCGCTAAAAGCCTGTTTCGCGACACCTCTTTGAGCTCTTCCGCGCTGCAGCCCGATATCTTCACGGTTTCAACCGACATCGGGCTCGCGGCCACGGTGTGCGGATAAATATCGGGAAACCTGCGGCCGGTATCCCACTCGTCTTTTGATATGATAACCGCTTGCTCTATAAGCGGGTTGTACAGGAGCGAGACCACCGTCTCAATCGAACCTGGCTGTTCGAGGTTGAACACGTACTGTTTTGCCGTCTGAACCGTCGCGTTCCCCACCCTGTCTTTCCCGCGGACGGTTTCGATAGCCTCTTTTGCCGTGATCGCAACCGGATCGGTCACCCCGGCCCGGTAACAGATTTCTACGACATGCGTCCAGTTTTCAAAACCGGGTATTGCAGCCATGGATTTTGCACCGCATGATTGCGCCACAGGATCTGAAAAGATCTCGGTTGCGGTGCTCAGATCCACGAGGTTATCGGGCTGTATAAGATACACGTCCGTGATTGCTGTATCGTACACCCGAATACCCAGAGAGCGCTCGAGATTCCGTCTTACACGGAGCGCTCTCCCATCGAGTGTGTGATCTTTGTACCAGATTTCATATCTCATCGGATGGCCGGATACTATCAAAAAACAGGATGTCTGGACAGACCGCGGCCCGGGCAATTCCGCCTGCGGTTAGAGCCGCCGCTAATTAATGCCGCAAAAACTGTCGAAAATAAGAGTGACGAGTTGAATTTGTCAGCTTGGAAAGGATGGCAGATGGAAAAGCTAAGCTGTTTTACTCACGGTACAGTGGTATGCGATCTCGAGAGCACGGAGAAATATCTCGCGATACACGAGCTTTTGAAAGAAGCTCCGGTTTTCAGGGATGTCGATGGCATCGATCATCTTGAAAAGGCGGTCGTGCGAAGGGAGAAACTGCAATCTACCGGTCTCGGGAACGGCGTGGCGGTTGCACATGGAAAGACACCATCTGTGGGCGATATCGTAATGGCGCTTGGAATATCACGGAGGGGGATTGAATTCGACGCTATGGACGGTAAACCCGTACACTTTCTCTTTCTTGTGGCAAATCCGCCGGGCATGCAGCTTGAGTATCTCCTTGCGCTTTCTATTCTCGTACGTGTTATTAGAGACGAACGTTTCCGGGAGGAATTGCTGCGCTGTTACGATACCGTCGAAATCGAAAGCCGGCTGCATCAGGCGTTTCGCGCGTCTATGCTCCGCCGGGGGTTCCCCTTTAATTGAGATGCTCTTGCTACGGGCGTTTGCGTCTACCTGTGTCTACCGGCCCAAACCGGGATACGTAAGCGTCGCGAAATAATCATCAATACTTTCAGCCCTACGTATAAGTTCCACATCCCCGTCAGGTTTGAGAAGCAGCTCGGCGGATCTGAGTTTCCCGTTGTAGTTGAAACCCATCGCGTGGCCATGCGCGCCGGTGTTGTGAATCGCTACCAGATCTCCAACTTCAATTTCAGGCAGCTTCCTGTCTATTGCAAACTTGTCGTTGTTTTCACAGAGTGAGCCTGTTACGTCATAGGTATGATCGGAGGGCATGTTCTCTTTGCCGAGCACAGTGATGTGATGATGTGCGCCGTACATCGCCGGCCGCATGAGATGTGCCATATTGGCGTCTAAACCGACAAAGGATTTATATGTTTCTTTCTTGTGGAGAACCCGGCTTATCAGGTAGCCGTGGGGACCGGTAATCACCCGGCCGCACTCCATGATTATCCGGACCGGATAAAGACCCGATGGCCGTATTTTTTCCTCATAGAGTTTTTGTATTCCATTGGAAACGTAGGGTATATCGACCGGCTTGTCACCGGGCTTGTAGGGTATGCCCACGCCTCCGCCTAAGTTGATAAGTTCGATTTTAACCCCGGTTTTTGCCGCAACCTCTAAAGCAAGATCAAAGAGTATGGCCGCGGTCTCTATAAAGTAATCCGAGGCAAGTTCGTTTGAAGCTACCATCGTATGCAGTCCGAATCGCCGCACACCCTTCTCTTTTAGAATACGGTAACCTTCTATGGCCTGCTCCCGGGTAAGACCGTACTTTGCTTCTTCTGGTTCTCCGATAATAGCATTCCCGCCTTTTAGCGCTCCGGGGTTGTATCTAAGCGAGATCAGGTCCGGCAGACCGGCGTGTTTCTCGAGAAAGTCAATATGAGTGATGTCATCGAGGTTTATGATCGCGCCCAATTCCCGGGCCTTCACATACTCCGCCGCAGGTGTATCGTTGGAGCTGAACATCACTTCCTCACCGGTGATTCCCACCGCTTCCGAGAGGAGAAGCTCAGGGAACGAAGAGCAATCGGTGCCCATTCCCTCGTCTTTCAGCACTTCGAGAATCCGGGGATTTGGAAGGGCTTTTACGGCAAAGTGGTTCTTAAAACCGCCGGGCACCCAGGAAAAAGCCGAGTTGAATCCGCGCGCGTTTTCCCGTATCGCCGCCTCATCATAGATATGAAACGGTGTGGGATGTTTTTTCGCGATACTTTCGATATCCGCTTTTGTAAACGGCAGCGTATAATTGGACATATCGCAGAAGCTATAGCCGGACGGCGATTTGGTCAAGTGAATCCGCAGAGCGGATGTACGGCGTGTGCCTCTGCGGCCGCCGGAGCGCAAAACCGATCCATCCGCTACCGCGGCAGATCGCACGTTCAGCTATACGTATTTAACCGCGGTTCCGTATACGAGCATTTCCGCAGCGCCCTGGGTAACCGTAGCGGAGGCATACCGGATATTTATAACGGCATCGGCACCAAGGCCTTCGGCCTCTTCAACCATGCGTTTGGTTGCGATTGAACGAGCCTCCTGTATCATCTCGGAGTACCCTTTCAGCTCGCCGCCGACTATCGTTTTAAATCCGGCCATGATGTCTTTACCCACGTGTTTTGATTGGATCATCGATCCCTTGACGATCCCGATCGTCTCGATGTTCTTACCGCTTACGAAATCAGTATTTACCAATGTCATCTTCCTGCCCTCTCTTTAGCTCTCTGATTCTTGAAAACAACGCCGCGCCGATACCGCAGATGACCAAAACCGCCGCAACTGTAATTACAATTTTTAAAATTCCCAATATTTCGGCCTTATCCAGCACGACAAACCAGAATACCACGTATGCCGCCACTAAAAGCACGACTGCGCATGCCGACAAGACCGGTGCAATGTACTTGTTCATCTCTTGCTCCGGTTAACAATACAGCCGATAGATATAAATATTCGTCGTATCATACAATTTTTGGACTGCTATAGAATATCAAGCTCTTTGACCAGTCCCGACAATATACGCAGCCGTTCGCTTAGCAATTCGTCGTCTTTGTGCAAACAATCGTCAAACAATTCCATATCCCCTGCGATATGATCGTTCTCCTCGCAGATAGCCACATTCATCGCGCCTCCCTGTAAACCTATTCTGTCAAGAAGCGGATATGCCGGATAATCCTCTTTTGTTTCACGGTACCGTTCCCGAAAATGAAGCTTTGCACGGCATATCAGAATGGCCAGATCCAGCACCCGGTGTAAAGGTAGCTCCTCCGACTGCCGTGACCACTTTTCTCCGGTGTGGCGCCAAATTTTCGCCGAGATATCAACTTTGCCGCGTTCGTTCCACTGCGCAAGTCCAAGCGATAGCCCTTTGGCGTCGGTTTTGCCTGCAAATCTGCCGTCGATCAAATCATATTCTTCGGACACGACTACGGGCTTATGTTTCAATTCTGTGGGTATTTTCATATGTGTTGGTTCCTCCTCTACTAATTTAGTAATACAGTAAATTACTAAATCTTGAACAATTAATCAACTCTTCTATGTTAGTGTGGCATTGTTGATACATTAGTTTATTGACAATTCCCGCTCTATGCTTTTTACTTTGTTACAAAATCGTGAAAAACGAGGAGTTGTCACATGAAAAAAGGAGTATGGATTCTGCTCGCTGCAATTATCATGATCTCCGTGGTATTTGTCGGCTGCAAAAAGAAGGAAGATGCCGTAATAACCGTTGCGTCCGACGCGACGTGGCCGCCGATGGAGTTCATTGATGCGGACAAAGAAATCGTAGGTTTTGATATCGATTTGATGAATATGGTAGCGGAAGAGGGCGGCTTCAAAGTTGAGTTCCGCAATACCGCCTGGGACGGCATTTTTGCCGGTCTTGCCAACGGGAACTACGACGCGGTAATTTCTTCGGTCACCATAACCGACGAACGGAAGAAAACGATGGATTTTTCCACGCCGTATATTAACGCCGGTCAGGTACTTATCGTGCAGAGCTCCGCCTCCGGGGTTACAACTCTTGCCGACCTGAAGGGCGAAGCAGCCGGTGCGCAGATCGGTACGACAGGTGCTTTTGAAATTGATAAGGTCGATGGTGTCGAACTAAAAACCTATGACGAGCTTGGTCTTGCCATTGAAGATCTCGTTAACGGCAGGATCGGTGGGGTTGTGGCGGATACACCGATTGCCGCCGATTTTGCGCTCCAGAACGAGTCCTACAAGGGTAAGCTCAAGATTGTAGGCGAGCCGTTTACTGACGAGTACTACGGTGTTGCGGTTAAAAAAGGAAACGACGAAGTACTTGATAAAATAAACGCAGGCCTAAAGAAAGTTCTTGACGCGGGCAAGGACGAAGAGCTCAAGGACAAGTGGCTGAGGTAAAACAGACCAAGATAGAAATATCAGACGGGGCGCTCATACCCGACAAAGGGGAGAAGTCGGTTTTTTCCGCCTGGCGGATCTCCTTTTTCGGGGCGATCGCCCTGCTCGTTATTCTCCCGATCGTTTCGCCCGATCCTTTCTGGCGGATTATACGGTTTGTTCCGGACGGGGTTTTCAGGACATTTCAAGTAACGGTTCTCTCCATAGTTATCGCCCTGGTTATCGGACTTATAGCCGGGCTTGGAAGGATCTCGAGAGTAACGGTTGTAAACCGTATTGCCACCGTCTATGTCGAGGTAATCCGCGGAATTCCGCTGCTCGTTCAGCTCTTCTATATCTACTATGCTCTTGGTAAGTTTCTCACGCTCCCTCCGATTATCGCCGCCGTCGCCGCGATGTCGGTATGCTACGGCGCCTATATGGGCGAAATATTCAGGGCCGGAATTCAGTCTATTCCAAAAGGACAGATGGAAGCCGCCCTCGCTCTGGGTATGTCGAGAGCGCAGGCAATAAGAAAGGTCATTCTCCCGCAGACATTCAGGACGATTCTGCCGCCTATCGGTAACGAGTTTATCGCGCTTTTGAAGGATTCTTCGTTGGTGTCTATTCTCGCGGTATCTGATCTGTTGCGGCGCGGCCGGGAGTTTGCATCCGTATCGTTTCAATACTTTGAGACATACACCGTTGTCGCCCTTGTATACTTAGTGATTACCCTGTTCCTTTCAAAACTGGTGGCGTATATGGAACAAAGGCTGGAGCGCGGTGGCTGATAAAGATAATAAACGAGTACGTATTGTAGATGTCGGTAAACGCTTTGGTGATGTGAGTGCCGTAAAGAACGCCAGCCTCGAGGTTGCCGAAGGGGAGGTTGTTCTCATTATCGGACCGTCCGGAAGCGGTAAGAGCACTCTTCTCAGGTGCGTCAACAGGCTCGAAACGTTGAGCTCCGGAGAAATTTGGATAGACGACGTGCATGCGAGTCATTCAAAATCAGATATACGGCGTATCAGGGAAGAGGTGGGGATGGTTTTTCAAAGCTTCAACCTCTTTTCCCATTTGACGGCGCTTGGCAATATCACCCTTGCGCCGCGCACCGTGAAGAGGATCCCGCGCGAAACCGCGGAAAATGAAGCAAGAACTTTGCTTCGCAGGGTGGGTCTTGCCGATAAGGAGGATTCATATCCAGGCCAGCTGTCCGGCGGTCAGCAGCAGCGGGTTGCCATCGCCCGGGCCCTGGCGATGAATCCCAAGGTAATGCTCTTTGACGAACCGACCTCCGCTCTAGACCCGGAGATGATAAAAGAAGTACTTGACGTAATGCTCGATCTTGCCCGTGAGGGTATGACGATGCTTGTGGTTTCCCACGAGATGGGTTTTGCAAAGGCCGCGGCCGACAAGGTGATCTTTATGGATCAGGGTGAGATAATTGAAATCGGCACACCCGCTGAAGTTTTCGATAACCCGACGGAAGAGCGGACAAAAAAGTTTCTCAAGCACATCCTGTAATCAGATATGAATGATACCAAAAGCGTCACTTTCCGCACTCCCGATGACATGCACATTCACCTGCGGCAGGGGAGCGAACTGAAAAAATACGCCCGGAGGGCCGCTAAAGTCTTTGCACGGGCAGTAGTTATGCCAAACGTGAAGCCGCCGATAACGACACCCGCCGGTCTTATTTCCTACAGAAACGAAATCCAGCGTTGCACAACCGGTTTTCAGCCGCTGATGACTTTTAAGCTGGTTGCGGGATTGAACGCGAACCAGGTTGCCGGTCTTAAAGATTCGGGTGCCGTTGCCGGGAAGTATTATCCTGAAGGGGTGACCACTAACTCCGAAGACGGAATACGAAACACCGGCGAGCTCTTCCCGATTCTTGAGGCGATGGAGGAGATGGATATCATTCTCTGCGTGCACGGTGAAAAACCCGGAGATCCGATACTCACCAGGGAGCAGAGTTTTATCCCGGAGTTTGAGCAGATAGTAAAAAAGTTCCCCAGGCTTCGAATCGTGTTTGAGCATGTATCGACAAAGGAGGCCGTCGCCTTTGTCAGGAATATGCCAGATTCAATCGCCGCGACGGTTACGGTCCATCATTTGCTCTTTACCCTTGAAGATATGATGGCTTCAGGTTTTTATCCGGAGCTTTACTGCAAGCCTGTAGTAAAGCACGCATCCGACATGGAGGCGATACGGCAGGCCGTTCTGGAGGGCGGGAGCAAGTTTTTCTTTGGTTCCGACAGCGCGCCGCATCCGCGTGCCGCAAAATCAAAGGCACCGGTGGCGTCCGGGGTGTATTCAAGCCCCGTAGCGCTCCCATTGCTCATTGATTTTTTCGATTCACACGGCGCGCTTGGTAAGCTGGAGGATTTTGTGTCCCGTTTCGGCGCTGAGTTCTACCGGCTGCCGCTGAATGAAGGCCGGAGTGAATGGCAGAGGATTTCCGACAAAGTACCGCGTGCCATCGACGGAGCTATTCCCCTATTGGCCGGAAAAACGGTGTCCTGGAAGAAAAAAGCCGCCGGTTAACGTCTCCGGCGGCTCGCAAGGAGGAGGAAAGAAGCACATCCCATCTAATTAGAGTGTAGCGCAGGAATTTGGAAAAAACAGTTCTTTAAATATCCACACCAAGCACCAGCCGTATAAGGTATCCGATGCCGAAAGACAGGAGCGAAACACCAAGGCTGATTGATGCCATTTCCAGGAAACGGCGTTTAAAAGATAAGTCTCTAGCTACGGCTACGTAGTAGTTGAATATCAGAATAATAAATATGGCCACGCTTATGGTGACAGCAAGGCAAATAAGATAGTGACCGATAAGCAGATACGGTAAAATGAGAAGAAATACCGTTACCACGTACGCCAAACCCGTGTAGATGGATGATTTAAGCGCTTTTTTTTCTTCTCCCTCAGTTTTTTTTGAGAGATATTCGGAGGCTGCCATTGAAAAAGACGCCGCAATTCCGGTAATGAGTCCCGCCAGCGCTATCAGCCTCGTATTTCTGAGGGCGAGGGATAGACCGGCAAGAGCGCCCGTAAGCTCTACGAGAGCGTCATTCAGTCCAAGGACCACCGATCCTATATATTCGAGCCCCTCCTCTTCGATCATGCCGATGAGAGCGTTTTCATGCTCTTCTTCGTCTTCGATAAGCTGCGCCACACCGGGAACCGTCGGTATAAGTTCAGCATATACGCCCTGAGCGCGCTCCTCACCACGTTCGAGAAGCTTTATTCCAAAGGTCAATCCGAACAATCTGGCTATCCAGAAAAACCAATAGATTTTTAGACGGTACGGCTTTACGGTGAGACCGGTTATTTTTTCCCAAAAATCGGCATGGGTTTTTTCATCCTCCGCGATCTGCCGGAGAATCTGTTTATTCTTTTCATCCTTTGTCTTTGACGCGAGTTTTTTGTAGATGTGATACTCCGTCGTTTCTATTCTCTGCGCAATAAGCATTTCTTTTTTATAATCTTTCATGGTTTGAATACCCTAGGATGTATGTCCTCATGAGTCAATCAGTTACGCTTGAACCGCGGTGCGCTTTTTTGTACATTTTATGTATGAAAAAACAGATTTATTTTACGATTATCGGAATAGGTGCGTTACTGGCGATTATTGGTTTCATCCCGGGCGGGATGTCGGGTATCTGGGGA
>Ga0272441_10011063_pt1 | contig 13489 bp, 15 predicted proteins | sample SSMProp6N_FD_193582 | JGI IMG/M metagenome (GOLD analysis project Ga0272441, IMG submission 193582) | Marine sediment archaeal communities from Little Sippewissett salt marsh, Falmouth, MA, United States - SSM-Prop-6N | ecosystem: Environmental > Aquatic > Marine > Wetlands > Sediment ... | reverse complement strand
GTTCTGGAAGTCAAAAATTCCTGTAATTTTTCAAATAGCGTTTCCAGTCCTTTATTTAATGCTTCGTTCATTTTCCTTTTACCTCCTGATTTTTATTTATTTCTCATTTTTTTTATCATTTGCCGAACCCCTTGGGCAAAGTAAAATTGGAGAAAATAATAGATTAGGACAGCCAGGATGATTCTTCCTTTCATCGACAGCTCTCCTTGAATGCGCTCTTCATCAAATACCGGATTTATCTTCATCATATCACTATTGGAAATATTTGGGAATAACAGATAGAAAAGACCGGTCAGCATGCCCGTATCAGCAGGGTCTTCAAACCCGTAGATGAGATGCAAGTAGAATTTTTTGGGCATAATGTGTTTGAGGACCTTTTTGAGCAATAGGAATGCTTGATCCAGGAAAGACCGCTGGAAAAAACTAAAATATTTCTTAAGTTCTTGCTTTGTTCTTTTTCTTTCTTGTTTTTTTCTCTCCTCTTTCCTGCTTCTTTTTGGGACCTTTTTACGATCATGGAGAGGGATGTGCAATCCAATAATGGAAATAAAAAAGTCCATTTTTTGATGCTCTTCTTTATTTACCTGAACATGGATGATATTGCCCAACCAGCTGATTTTGGTATCGAAGCAATAGTGTTCTTCTTTGGCTGCTTCCACTGAATAGACTATAGGTATCAAAAGGAGCATGGCGAATAAAATAAGCAGGATGAGGAAGAAAGATATCAGTATGAATAAAAACAAGCCCATATGATTGACTCCGTATATTCTTTCTTTATTTAAAAAGAATAGATCTGTTGTTATCATAACATAGTTCTACTTGAGTATAAAAAATAAATGATTCCATTTTCTTCTTGCAAGTTGTGACTATGAAACTTCTTCTTTTATGATACTATGAATGAATAAAGATATTTTGATCTTATAAATGTTATCATCTTTAATCTCACTATGTGATAGCCCTGTCATGACAACAGGTTTTTCTTTTACAACGCCTGACAATTTCTCAAAAACCTGATCTGGTGTTTTGCCCCCTGAACTAAAAAAGAAAGCAACAGGTGGAAGGGAATCTCTATATCGATTAATATAGGTTCTCACGGCTGGAGCAATATTGCCTGCCCATATCGGGCTCCCTAAGATAACCAACTTATAATTAGCAGGGTTTTTTCTCATTCTACTAATTAACGTTTCTTTTTTAGTCATTGCATCTCTGCCTCCTGTAATAAAACCTAGGACCCCAGTTCGTTTCTTTTGGTCAATAATTTCTTCTATTTCTGCATCCATTTGTTTGGCAATATCCTGAGCAATTTTTTGTGTATGACCTGTTTTGGAATAATACACTATAAGTACCTTATGATTTGATCTCTCATTAACTTTATTTTCCATAAAATAACCTCCCTATATTATTTATTACATAATGATCAGCTATTTTCCAAGGAATAACATAGCTATAAGTCCAGTCAGACCAATCAACGGTGGTAAAAGAGTACATCATATTAAGATGAGCCTTGAAGCATGATTGCTATTTTTCCCTTTATCTCTTTCTTTAACAATATCAGTCATTTTAATCTTCCTTTTACTAGAAAACCACTAGGCTCTACAGTCTAAACTCATACCCCTTGAATAATGTTAAAAAAACTTATGCAAGAGCAAGGATTAAACTGGTAATCAATAACAAGATTGAAGTAGGCGCTATATTCTCTTATCTTTTCTTTTATTATTCTTGAATAGCACGATTATTCTTTTTTTCTCTTCTAGTATTGTTTAATATATTTCCTTATATTAGTGCTTTGAATAATTTTAAAATGAAAACATTTTTTTAAACATAAAATTAAATTGACCGGGCATGATTTTCACATGCCCGGTGGGTTAAGGGGTGTAATATTTTGTTTTATTATGATCGGAACATTAAGGTTATATTTATTTAAGGCTGATATAGCCGTTTTCTTCTACCAGTTTTTGTCCTTCTTCACTCATCACAAAATCAAGAAACTTTTCTACTGCACCTTTAGGTTCTCCGTCAGTATACATAAACAGTGGTCTGGCCAGTGCATAATCACCGGAATTGACGGTTTCTTTGCTGGGCATGGTTTCATCTACTGCAACCGCTTTGACCTTTTCGCTCACATAGCCTAATCCGATATACCCGATGGCTCCTGGAGTATTGGCTACAGAGGTGGCCACAGCAGAATTGGAAGCCTGCAGGAGAGCATCCGGTCTGACTTTTTCATCATCTAAGGCCAGTTCATTAAAGGTCTCAAAGGTTCCGCTGGATGAATCTCTGGAGATCACCACGATCTCACTGTCAGAACCGCCGAGGTCAGACCAGTTGGAGATCTCACCGGTATAGATGGCTTTGATCTGTTCTAGGGTTAATCCGTCAATGTCATTCGATGGGTGAACAGCTACTGCAATGGCATCCCTGGCGACTACATTGGCTACCGGGTTAATGCCTTTTTCTTTGGCTGTGGCTATTTCTTTGTCTTTGATGGGACGGGAGGCATCAGCAATATTACAGGTTCCATCAATTAAAGAGGCAATCCCGACTCCGGATCCGCCACCCTGTACGGAGATGCTGATATCTTCGTTCTGATCCATAAAGACCTCTGAGCAGGACTGGGCAATAGGTAAAACGGTGGTTGAACCTTTGATGATGATGATTTTCTCAGCTGCAAGTACACTAATACTAGTAAGCGAGAAAATGACAAGTGTGAGTGTAACAAAAATTTGGCAAAATCTTTTTAAGTTTTTCATTTTTTTTCTCCTTATTTTTTAGAGATGTTTCTTATCTCTTTTTGTTATCTAAAAGATAAAGATATTTTGTTAAGAATATATAAATATAGTGTTAATTTTTAGTTAATTTTAAAACATAAAGTCATATTAAGTATTTTTTTTATAATTATTCATTATTTATTTTGAACGATTTTTCAGCTTTACTAGCATCAAATTGTGTACTCAATATCCATCCGGCAACAATGGCAGTAATAGGTGCTACCAATACCAACCCAATGCTGCCAATGAGTGTCCTCATTATTTCTGCTGCCACAACTTTGAGATTTAAAATGCGTACCAGGCTGGAATTTTTGGAAACAAAAAGCATGAGTAAGGTTAGATATCCTCCTGAATATGCTAATAACAAAGTTGTGGTCATGGTACCGATAACAGCACTTCCGACGGTGAATCCGGATTGAATTAATTCGGTTATAGTTATTTCCGGCTTTTTGTCTTTTACTTCCTGCATGGAGGCTGCAACATCCATGGCAATATCCATAGCGGCTCCGGAAGCCCCGATAATAATAGCTGCATAAAAAATGTCCCGCATATTTAAATCAAGATGCCCGCTAAAAGCCAAAGTTTGAGCATAACTGGCGGTCATACCCATCAGTCCGAATCGTGAACCAAAAAAATAAGTAATAGCAATGGTAATAAACAATCCTGATAAAGTGCCGATAAAGGCCGATAAACCTTTTTTGGTAAAACCGGCAATGGAAAAGATAATCACAAAAGTCAGTAAAGCCAGAATCAGGGATGATAAGAGCATCGGATGATAGCCCTTTAATAGCCCGGGCAGTAAAAAGGTCCAGATTATATAAAGACTACCCACAAAAGAAAGTAAAGCTCTCAAACCGATGAAACGGGCAAATAGAATCAATAAAAGAACAAATAATCCGAAAAGGAGGGCTTCATTTCCCTGTCGATAGAGTGAAACTGCGACCGCATTACGAATTTGATTATCCTTTACCTGTAAACCTGCTATAATAATATTTCCGGGTTCATACATTTCATCAATTTCCAATTGACCTAATAAATTATTGGTTGCCTTAACAATTTCTCCCTTGAATTGACCTTCCAGAATTTCAATTTTTAGGGCCTGAAAACCAATATTGGCCAGACCGCCTTTGAGGACATTATCGTCATCGACTTCCAAGATTTTGGCCTTAACCTCCAGTACATCAGAATTTTTAGTGAATGCCTGGCGAGGTTGAAAATTATTAGTTAAAAATAAAGCCATAATCACGGTAATGATGATTAGAATCAGTAGGACTGATGTTGCTTTTTTCATGATATTCTCCTTTGGGAATAAAAATACAATAATATAGATATGTAATTTATTTACAAGCAAATAACCGGGATATCCCCGGCTATTTGCTTAATCGATATTTATTTGTCAATTGATTTCTAATTTATTATTTGCCTGCAAGATCCTGACCATAATCATGCTCGTAAACTTCACCTTCACCAGTAAGTTCTAAGTCCATAGCTTTTGCAAGTGACCAGGCCATATCAGTGTTGTCTTTAAATCCGCCAAACAGTTCAGCATTGACACCGATAGCAGAAATGGGTACTGGTACGCCGGAATGGGCATAAGTGGTCCAGAAGACATTAGTTCTTTCAGAGATAATATGGTTGGTTGCAACCGCAGGTGGATTATAGTAACTAGGACCATATTTCTGTACAGGAATATCTTCTCTCATCCCCTTATCAACAATGTCCATAGCCTTGTTCAGTTCAGCGAGTTCAACGTCAGTTAAATTGTCTAAACCACAATTTTCTTCAATGTAGCTTAAGAAGGCTTCCCGGTCACCATTGGCTTCATAAATACCATTAAGAACATCTTCTGCAGAAACCTTAACATCTAACAATTCATCTAATTTTAAGAAGTAATTTGTTGAATAACCAAGACCAATACCACCGGTTTCATGATCAGCTACGACTACAATTAAAGTATCTTCAGGATGTTTCTGATAAAATTCATAAGCACATTGTACAGCCTCATCAAAAGCAAAGGTATCATGAATATTACCAGCCAAATCATTGATATGACAAGCATGGTCAATACGTCCACCTTCCACCATCAGGAAAAAGCCGTCTTCATCATAAGAAAGCAGATCAATGGCTTTTTCGGTCATATCTTCCAGGGAAGGAATGTTGGTGTCAACATCATTCATGCGATCGATTTCGTAAGGAATATGACTGTTGGTAAATAAAGCGATAGCTTTATCACCAGGTTGTGGCTGATAGCGATCAAATGCATCATTATCAGCACCCAAGAAAGTGACATAACCCTGTTCTTCCATTTCGGCAAACAGATTGCGGTCATCTTCTCTCTTGGATTTGCCAAATTCGCCACTCTGGGGAACAAAATGACGGAAACCGCCACCAGCGATAAAATCAACGTTGGCAGTAACTAATTGTTCAGCAATTTCATTTTCAGCATCTCTGCTTGGATGATGAGAATAAAAAACAGCGGGAGTTGCATGGGTAATACGGGTTGTGGAAATAACACCGGTAGCCAGGCCTTTTTGCTGAGCTTGTTCCAATAAAGAGGTTACGTTAGTGCCGTCCGGACGTTGAGAAATCATACCATTGTTGGTTTTATACCCACAAGCCAGGGCAGTTCCGGCAGCAGCTGAATCGGTAACCAGGGTGTCAGAAGAATAAGTGGTAATTAATCCGGCAATTGGGAAAGTATTCATGGATAATTTGGCAGCAGGACATTCTTTTTCTGTCTGTTTGTACAATTCCGTAATTTGTCTTTGAGCAGCTCCCATGCCATCACCAATTAAGTAAAAAACATACTTGGGACTGCTTTCGGCAAAAACAAATCCAGTCACCAATAAGCTAATAACCATTGTACAAGCAATAATTTTAGAAAATTTGCTTTTAAACATCATTTATTTCTCCTTCATTTATTAAATTATTTTTTATTTCTAATCTTCACAATGGTGCCTTAATATAGAACAAGGCATTAAATTTTTGATTGATTATCACCTCCAATACTTTCTTTTTGTTTAAGAAAACCGATATTTAGCGAAATTATCTTTCCTTGTCTGTTAAATTAAATGAAAATAGTTAAGAATAAATAAGTAATTGGTTAATTTTTGGTTAATGTTCAAAAATAAATTAAAATATTACTTATCATTTTCATTGTTGAGTTTTTTCCATACGAAGCCAAATCGCCGAATCTTTCGTGAAGCAAAAAGGTGGTAAACAATTTGAGATATAGAGCGCAGGATTGCAAGTCAAACCCCCTGAAGGCCTTAGCAGTTGAAGTAATGAAAGAGATCGGCAATGATATTTCTGAAAAGAAAGCACAGAGTGTCTTTGATTTATATAAAAAAGGCCGTTTATATCATTATGTAATGACAGGCTGTGACAAATCAGTCGATGAGAAATGCCCTATCTTTCCAAACACTTTGAAGCAATTGCACTGTCCTTTTGATGACCCAGCTAAATTTACCGGTTCCTGGGAGAATAAAATAGAAGAAACCAGAAAAATCAGTGATGAGATGAAAGAAAAAAATCTGGTTATTATGTAAAAAATTAGATAATTTGTAATATCAGCAAAAGCCATATACCTTTATTTATTATATTCTATGACCCAATAAATCATTCAGGGCAAGAGGAAAGTATTTCCTCTTGCCCTGAATGATTTATATTCTTTGCCTTGTGCTTTATTGCTTATTCTTATTCTTTACTCAATTTTCCACTACTTTTTCTGCCAAATCTAGTGGGATATTTCTTTTATTATCAACAATAGGCGGATTAATAGTAATCTGCCTGTTCTGTGCTAAAATTTCCTGTCCCCGGGGGCTTAAAATAAAATCAATCAATTTTACTGCCTGTTCCGGATGAGGAGCATTACCGGGAATGGTCACGCCATAAGTTATCGGCAATATATCATAATCCGGATTAATGGAAGCAAACCTTTTGAAGGCTAATTTAACCTTCATATTCTCACAAAGCGTTTTATAGTTGTCTGAACTCAGGTTAATCTCTTCCGGGAATTCCAGGAATTTCATTTCATGCTGCTCGGCAACGCTTTTGTATTCGAAGGCATAGTCAAGATCTCCGGATTGCAATGGAAAAAGTAATTTAATGCTGGAATCTCTGATAGCAAGACTTTCCGCTTCCAATATTTCCGGTATAAGTATAGTATAGCTATTGTTATTCTCTTCTACTTTGATAGGATAAGAAAATTTTCCGGTGACACGATGCAAGATATCATCTTCATCATAAAAAATTTCAGCTAATTTCATAGCCATGAGTGACCGATAACCACAGGCATCAAAACGTGGATCGGATATTCCTGTCTTGACATCAGGACGCGAAAGAATCTTATACCAGTTATTTATATCAATTTCACCGGAATATTTACTCTGAGAAGTATAAGCCAAACCCAATGAATTGGTGGCAAATTGAATACACCAATCAGCATAAGGCTTTTCAGTTTCCGGAATCAATGTTTGATACATTAATTTATGGATTAAGGAATAATCTGCTACGGCTACCACATCGGCAATCGGCTCCCCTGAAAAAGCAGGCAATTCAATCACATGACGGATCACTTGAATACTTCCATGGCCTTCAATCAATACATCAATATCAGGGTTATCTGCTTCAAAGGCTTGTTCAATTGCCTTGAATGGAACCAGCAGACTCCCGGCTGCTTGAACTTTTACAGTTGTGTTTTCCTGGCAGTTTCCTGTTAAAATCAGGTTAAGAAATAAAAGAAATATCACTATACTGAGAATAGTAAACCTTGACAATTTTACCTTCACAGTTCTCCTCCAGTTCATTATTTTCTTCCTTGGGTAATTCATATTAAGGGAAAATGAGGTTGATTTCTTTGATTTGTCCTACCTGCTGTTTTCCGGTTAATCCTTCACCTGCCAATCTTAATGGCCAATAATCCTCTGGTAAGAATTGTCCGTTCAATTTGTAAGCGACAATAATATTATTTCTGCGTGCAATGGAAGAAACAGGCAAAGTAGCACTATACCCGTCACTGGCAATGATCTTTACTTCATATCCTTCTTGAACCAGGGAATCATTAAAGGCATCATCTTCATGGGGATTTTGGTCATCCACCCGTCCAACTAATAACCAGAGAGGAATTCCCTCCCATTCCCTGCCTTTATCATCTACGTATTTTACCCCATGACAACCTTCTGATGCTCCGGACTCAAAAGTACCTCTATCAATATCCTCTTCGCGGTCACCTTTTAAATGTAAAACCCAGTCTTTGGGTGCAGGAACCAGTTCAATCCGCTCAACCCACTTACTCCACCAATGGCCATCCGTTACCTGATTTTTTTCACCCAGGATAGCAAGTCTCAGCGGACCACCTAATTCAAAAGTCATTTCTTTCCCATCTGTTTGATAGGCTAATATCATCTGTAATTCATCATGAGATACTTCATTTTTGGAAACAGGATCATAAGTGATAAAATCACTCTCTTTAACCTGTTTATAACTGAAGGTCATAGCATAGCCGTCCCGGGAGATAACCTTAACAGCTGTATCAGGATTGATCCCTCCAACCATATCACATAATTCCATGATAGAAACACCCTTTAATTTAAAAGGACCTTCTATATCACCGGTGCTTCTCATTCTTCCACCCCATCCTTCTACAGAAGGCATTTCTTTAATCTCTTCCAGGGCCAATGTTTTTTCTGTGTCACCGGAGGTTATTGTCAATGCAATGTCCTCCTGTATAGCCAGAGCACTATTTACCATTAACAATAGACCTAGCACTACATAAATAATTACTGTTTTTAATCTATTATTCTTCAATTTATTCCTCCCTATTTATTAATCAATTTTTAACACATAAGTAAGCAATTAAAGAATTCTCTTCAATTTTTACCTTATAATCTCACCTCCCTAATATGTTAAGTTGATTGCTATCATCAGAGTATTAATGATTTATCAGGTATTTTCATTTTTGTTAACTAAAACTCTTAATGCAATAAAAAGAATCAATGATACCAGTATCCCCAGGGCAGCAATGGGACGGGCATAGGAAAGGCCAAAATTAAACCGGTCAGATACTAAAACTGGTAATGCCTTTCCGCTTATTCCCAAAAATGAGGCATTATAAGCAATAATCATCACCGCTCCAAATTCACTTAATCCTCGCCCCCACATAAGGATAGAACCGGAATAGATGCTTTTCATTGCCAGAGGAAGGGATACATACCAGAAAACCTGCCAGTATGATGCACCATAGGTAAAAGCAGTCTCTTCCAATTCAATATCAATTGCTTTAAATCCCTCCTTGGCTGAATCAATCAGAAAGGGAATACTGATAAACATCATGGCCAGTACAACCCCGTAAAATGTCTGAAAAAAATCAATACCTATACTATGAAAAACTTTCCCCAGAAAATAGTTTCTACCAAAGACAAACAAGAGCGCCACACCTGCAGCAGAATGTGGTATCACAATAGGGATATCAATAACAGCCTCCAGTATTCTTTTCCCCCAAAAATGGTTTCTGGCCAACAAATAAGCCAAAGGAATCCCTAGCAAAAATCCAATAAAGGTAGCTGTTAATGCTGCAAGGAAAGTCAAATAGATAGAATGATAAACCTCTGAATCCAACACTGTCCTCCACAATGTAGATATCGGAGTGTAAAGAATAGTCTTCAACGGCGGCAAAAGAATCAATACTAATGCAATAAATCCCAGAATAATAAAACCAGCATAAAACACATCCAATTTTGTCTTTGTTTGCATGTTCAATCCTTTTAAATTAATTAATAAAAAAAGCAGTACTTTGGAATACCTTTCTTAATATCGGCATTCAATAAGTACTGCTATATTACTTAACTGCATAGGCCTCTCCTTTCCAAACACGGGAGGTATAAACATTTCTGCTTATGCCCTTAAGACTGTTCGTCTTGCGTTTACCGGTCATAGATAAATCCTTAGACCAGGCAAATCGAAGAGATTTTCTTAATAATTTATAAATATTTTATTTTTATAACTTATTGTTTCACTGTAAATTATAAAGGATATTTACATTTTGTCAATGCAAAGAGACAATCAAATTATTTAATTAATCCTCTGTAGCAACCATAACATTACTGGCTTTAATGACAGCATAAACTTCTTTTCCTTTTACCAGTGCAAGTCTGTTTGCGGATGATTTAGTAATAACAGAAGTAATTTCTAAACCATTTTTTAACTCGATAATAATCTCATCATTTACAGCTCCTTCTTTTATTTCCTTAACAGTTCCTTTCAGTAAGTTCCTGGCACTTATTTTCATGATTAGAATCCTCCTATTTATTTATATTATTATCATTTCTATTTATTATTTACTATTATACACTATTTTTGTTAAATGATTGGCTAGCTAATAGTAATCTAACTTTAATAAAGAAAAATAATATGCCCTTACTTTACTTATTTCAAGACTTGTCATCTTTCCAATAAATATGATTTTTCATTGTGAACGAAGAGACAATATGAAGTAATGATGCTTCAACTTTTTCTTTTACTAGATAACTAAATACTAAACAACAACACTAAATATTTATTCATCAATATAATAAAAAAACCAACAATACACCTAATTCAGTTAGCTCATTTATTGCACCAATAACATCCCCACAAATGCCCTGTATTTTAGTAAAAGAATAATATACCATCAGGTAGGAAATAAATGCTGAAAAACCCATAAAATAAAGAGATTGGTATGATAAAAAATAAAAAGCAATGACCAGGGCAAAAAAAGTGGCTAGAATTATTTCTTTTTTTCCCAGATAAAGGGAAAACATCTTTGATAAAGTGTTATCTGAAGAGGCTGGCTTTCCTAGATAGCCGGATAATACCATACTCCACCTTCCCATGACAGGAGCTATTAAGAAAACTTCCATTCTTAATGAAAACGGTAAACCGTTTATAAGTAGAAATTTTAATAATATCAATAAAATTAAAGCAATAGCCCCTTTGGCGCCAACGGCTCCATCCTTCATGATACGAATAATGTCTTCTTTGTCCTTTCCACCGGAAAATCCGTCTACCATATCGGCAAATCCTTCTAAGTGCAGGCCCCCGCTTAAGAAAATCCAGACAGTTAGGATAATTCCATTAGATAGTGAGGAATTGAAAGATACCCATTTCAACAAAATATCTGCTGCTACCAGTATAAGTCCAATTAAGATACCAGCCAGTGGGAAAAATATGCTGGATTTTGATAGATCTTCTTTGATATCATCCCGATTCTCCTGCTCATTCTTCAAAAATAAGAAGTTAACGGGAAGTATAGTAAGAAAAGAAAGAGATAAAAAAAATCTTCTAAAAATATGCTTCATCACTTTTCCCTTTAATTAAAAGCGGAATACCTGCTGTCATCAAATAAACCCAGTCAGCATCAGCTCCAATAATCTGGTTTGCCTGACCTAAAATATCACGAAAAAAACGTCCCATTGCATTAGCAGGAACCAGCCCTAATCCAACTTCGTTAGAAACAATAATGACCGTTGCCGGGCATTGCAAGGATTCTCTAACAATCTCTTTCATTTGCTTAATAATGTTTTTTGCCAGATGATTGTTTGATGTATCTTCCCGGTAATCCTGCATAAGATTAGAAACTAGAAGTGTAAGACAATCAATTAAAACCACCTCTGTTTTTTCTCCCACTTTCTGTATAACTTGTGCAACTTGATAGGGTTCTTCATAGGTTTCCCAGTGTTTCGGCCTGTTAAATTGATGTTTAGTAATTCTATTTGTCATCTCCTCATCCAATGCCTGAGCAGTGGCAATGAAAGTAATTTTTCTGCCAATGTTTCCGGCTAATTTCTCAGCAAAAGAGCTTTTTCCGCTGCGTACTCCACCGGTGATAAGAATTATCTTTGGCCGTTTTTGTTTCATAATTTCCTTTTTGCTTCTGTTATTGTCTATTTTCTGATTATTTCAGATCATCAAATGTAGCCATCTGGTTTAACAGCTTAAATCCTGTTTCAATGAAATTAATACCATAAGCAGCTCCGGTGCCCTCACCTAAACTCATGCCTAAATCGAATATAGGCTGCTCATTAAGATAAGACAAGACAACGCGATGACCCATTTCTTTAGAGCAATGACTGGCAAACAAATAATCTTGAATAAGTGGTGCTAGATTTATTGCTAATAAAGCACATGCTCCTGATATCAAGCCATCCATCACAATTGGCACTCTTCTTGCGGCTGCTGCCAGGATACAGCCTACCAGTCCACCAATTTCAAAACCACCTACTTTTGCTAAAACATCTATGGAGTCTTTGGAATCGGGTTGGTTTATTTCAAGGGCTTTTTTGATTATGAAGGCTTTGTGTTTCACCTTTTCGGGTGTAAGCCCGGTGCCCATGTCTACTACATCTTCTATTTTTGCTCCGGTTAATATACTGATAATTGCACTGCTGGCTGTGGTATTGCCAATACCCATTTCACCCAGGCCAATCAAGTCAATCTTTTCCTGAGCAAAGCTTTTTTCAAAAACCTCATATCCAATGAATAGAGATTCTTCTGCCATTTCCCGAGTCATAGCCGGACCGGTCGCCATATTTTTGGTTCCCGGGGCAATCTTCTTTCTGAATAATCCTTCCTTTTCCTCGAATTCACCCCTCACGCCAATGTCTGTAACAATCACATCAATTCCAAAATGGCGGGTTAAGATATTAATTGCCGCACCCCCGTCAAGAAAATTCAAAACCATTTGACGGGTAATTTCAGCCGGATATGCGCTTACCCCCTCAGTAGTTACACCGTGATCAGCTGCCATTAAGAAAATAGCTTTTCTCTGTAAATTAGGATTTACAGAACCATATACACCTGCCGCTCTTGCAATGATATTTTCTAGTCTTCCCAAACTTTTCCGGGGTTTGGTTAAATTATCAAATCTTTTTAGGCCTTCTTTTTCAATATCTTGATTGATAGGTTTAATATTTTCAATTAATTCATTAATTGTCCTATTTTTCAACTGGTTCTTCTTTCTTTTCCAGCAATGTTATATGACCAATATCATTGACAGAACTAATAAAAAAACCACTATTTTTTTCATATCTTATAACATTTAGGGCAGTTGATTGCTGTCTGATATGCCATATCTTTCTAATTGGAATATCTAAAGCAAGCCCGATAATCATCCTGGTTACCCCACCATGACAAACAATAACAATTGTTTTGCACTTATCTTCTTCATCATGTTCTGTAATTACTTTATCCAAAGCAGTCTTAACACGCTTTCTTAAATCTAAAACACTTTCTCCACCTGATAGTGGTGAATCAGGCTGATTCCACCAGCCCGGGCGATTCCCCTCTCCATTCTCAGAAGCATAATCCTCAAGCCTAAATCCTTCCCAATCTCCAAAACTGATTTCCCTGAATTGAGGTTCGATTGATAAGGAAATATCACGATCTCGAAGAATAATTTTTGCTGTATGAATCGCTCTTTTCAAATCACTGCTATAAGCGATATCTATTTGCTCATCTTTTAATCGATAAGATAATTGTTGGGCCTGCCAGATTCCTTCCTGTGTTAGTTCTACGTCTTGATGTCCTGAAAAACGCCTTTCCACATTACTTTGTGTTTGTCCATGTCTAATCACTAAAAACTTTAACATTCTATCTACCTTTCTTTCGTTCTACTCCTACTGTTTAAATTTAATTGTTCATTATATTTTGATTTTTGATTATTATAATATTTTTATTAACCATAA
>Ga0272441_10011062_pt1 | contig 13491 bp, 9 predicted proteins | sample SSMProp6N_FD_193582 | JGI IMG/M metagenome (GOLD analysis project Ga0272441, IMG submission 193582) | Marine sediment archaeal communities from Little Sippewissett salt marsh, Falmouth, MA, United States - SSM-Prop-6N | ecosystem: Environmental > Aquatic > Marine > Wetlands > Sediment ... | reverse complement strand
CCAAGTTGCGTCAGGACGTTTCGGTGTACACCCCAAGTACCTGAATGCGGGTGCCGCGGTGGAAATTAAAATCGGTCAAGGCGCGAAGCCTGGGATAGGTGGTCACTTGCCAGGCGAAAAAGTCACGCCTGACGTTGCCAAGACACGTATGATTCCCACGGGCACGGACGCATTGTCGCCTGCGCCTCAACATGACATCTACTCCATCGAAGACCTTCGCCAACTGATTTACGCGTTGAAGGAAGCTACAAACTACGCTAAGCCCATTTCAGTGAAGATTGCCGCGGTTCATAATGCAGCGGCGATTGCCAGTGGTATGGTTCGTGCGGGTGCAGACATAATCGCGTTGGACGGTGTCAGGGGCTCAACTGGCGCGGCGCCGAAGATTATCCGAGACAACGTGGGCATCCCCATCGAGCTAGCTATTGCACAGGTTGACCAGCGTTTGCGTGACGAAGGCATCCGCAACAAAGCATCAATAATCGCGGCTGGCGGCATCCGAAGCAGCGGCGACGTAATCAAAGCCATAGCGTTAGGCGCTGACGCCGTTTACATCGGCACCGCCGCGCTTGTAGCTGTAGGCTGCACTGTTTGCCAACGCTGCTACACGGGCAAGTGTCCATGGGGCATCGCCACGAACGACCCGTGGATAGCCAAACGAGTTAACTCGGACATAGCCACGGAACGGCTTGTCAACTTGCTTCGCGGCTGGAGCCTTGAAATCAAGGACATGATGGGCGGCATGGGCATAAACGCCATCGAAAGCTTGCGCGGGAACCGTTTGGCTCTCCGCGGTGTGGGCTTAACGGATACTGAACTCAAAATCTTAGGTGTAAAAATGGCAGGAGCCTAAAAGGAAATGTTGAAAGAACAAAAACATGTAGTGGAAATCGACTCGAAATATGTTCCCCGAGTAAAAGAAGAGAATGGAGTATGGAAAATCGACGCTGAAGGCATGTACTACAAGGACTTGAACTGCCTTCTAAGAAGCCTAGTATGCGGCGAAGGCGCTGAAAAAATCGAGATACGCAACGTTTGCGGTCAACGTTACATCGGCACCGACTTAGACGCGGAAGTTGAAATAGACCTTTACGGCACGCCAGGCAACGACATGGGCGCCTTCATGAGCGGACCCCGCATAACAGTTCAAGGTAACGCTCAGGACGGCTGCGGCAACACCATGAACGACGGCAAAATTGTGGTTCACGGTCAAGCAGGCGACCTCACAGGGCACTCGATGAGAGGCGGGCAAATCTTCGTCCGCGACGACGTAGGCTACCGCGTTGGCATCCACATGAAAGAGTACAAGCGCAAAGTACCCGACATAGTAATCGGTGGCGCTGCAGGAGACTTCCTCGCAGAATACATGGCAGGCGGCGTTGTTCTAGTTCTCGGCTTGACGCTAGGCGAATGCGAAAAATGCAAAGCACGATTCGTGGGCACTGGAATGCACGGCGGTGTCATCTACGAACGCGGCGACATCCTCGAAGTAGGTGTGGGAACCAAACTCGTGAAAGTCGGCAAACGCGACATGCAAGTCATCGAACGCTTAGCGAAAGAATACTGTGAACACTTCGGTGCAGACTACGAAGTCATCATGAACGCCAAGTTCCACAAGATAGTGCCAGTCTCCAAAAGACCCTACGGCAAACTCTACTCAAACTAAGCTACCTCTTTTTTCCTTTTCAAACAAAAAATCAAGTTAAAGAAAGGAAAAGTCTTAGCGGGCGCAAGCAGTGCTTGTTACTGTTTTAGTTGCTTTTTGATGGTTTCTTCGGCTGTTTTGACGGCGTCTTCTGTTTTTTCTGGTTTGGTTCCGCCGCCTTGGGCAAAGTTTGGTTTTCCGCCGCCTCCGCCGCCTATTATGGGCGCTACTATTTGGACTATGTCGCTGGCGTTGACGCCTTTTTTAACTGCTGCTTTTCCAGCCATTACGAGTATTCGGGCGTTTTTTGCGTCTGCACCATAGAACAGCGTAACCGCGGCTGGGTTGCGTTTTATCATTTCGTTGGCGGTTTGCACCATGCGGTTAACGTCGATTTCCTCGTGGAAGTCGCGTTTCACAAGCGTTACCCCCGCGATTTCTTGTGCTACCGCGGCTGTTTGTGCTGTGTCTATTGAGCTTTCTTTTGTGGCTAGTTCTTTGATGAGTTTGCGCTTCTCCGAGTTGGCTTCTTTTAGTTCTTTCACGAGTTTCTCCGCGGTTTTATCCAGCTTCTCTATTGACGCGCTCAGGGTTTCCGAAATTTTCCACAGCAAAAGCTCCTCTTGCTGCACTGCTTTGAGCGCGTGAAGTCCAACCGCGTACCCCAATCGTTCTACGCCGTCTTGAATTCGTTCCGTGTAAACCATTTTGAGGAAGCCGATTTCGCCAGTGCTTTTCAAGTGTGTGCCTGCGCAGGCTTCCACGTCCCAGTCGCCAGTTTTCACCACGCGAATGTCCTTGCCGGGAACCGCGCCGCCTTGGTAAAGCCTGAAGCCGTACCGCGATTCCGCCTCAGTCCTTGGCATCCACGCCGTCGTCACTGGCATGTCAGCTAAAACCGCTTGGTTCGCCAACGTCTCAATCTTGTGTATCTCGTCAGCCGTTAACCTGCGATAATGGGAAATGTCCAGTCTGGTGGTTTCCACGCCCTTCTGGGTGCCGTGCTGCCACACGTGCTCGCCTAACACGCGCCTTGCAGCGCCGTTAACCAAGTGAGTAGCCGTATGCGCCTTCATCAACGTGTAACGCTTATCCCAGTCAAGCACGCCCTTTACAGTGTCTCCTTCTTTTGGCGCGGCTGAATTTTTGATTTCGTGGAGTATGACTCTGCCCACTTTCTGCACGTGCACAACCTCTGCTTTCACGTCCCCGAATATCAGGAAGCCTTGGTCTGAGGGTTGCCCGCCGCCTTCAGGGTAAAAGTACGTGCGGTCTAGGGCGACGTGTTTGCCGTTGACTACTTTGAGGACTTTAGCGGTGAACTCTTTAACGTAAGCGTCGTTGTAGTACATTTGCTCGGTCGCAGGTAGTTTCTCGGCAGCGGTTTCCAGTGTTGCTTCTGCTTTGGTTTCTTCCTCTTCGCTGGGCTTGTCGGCTTGCATGTGCCTGTTGGCGATTAACGAGTAAAAGTTTTCGGGGACTTTTACGGTGACGCCTTCTGCTTCTGCTGCTTCCTTGACGATTTCGGGTGGAAGCCCATGAGAATCGTAAAGTTCCGTTAGGGTGTCGTTGGGTAGTTGGTTTACGTGTTTGGTTTTGAGGTCGGCGGCTATGCGTTTCACCATGCCTTCTCCGCGTTTCAGGGTGTCCTCGAACTTTTCCTCTTCAACCTTAAGCATCTCGATGATTTCGTCGCGCATGGTTTTGATGTGCGGGTAGTCTTTCGACCAGTAGTCAACTTGCATGTCCACGATGTCGTAGAGCCTGTCAATGTCGATGTTTAGGCTTCGTAGCAGACGGTAGACTCGGCGAAACATCAGCCGTGCCAAGTAACCTTCGTGGATGTTGGATGGGACGATGCCTTCGGAAAGCATGAAGCTGAGGCATTTAGTGTGGTCAGCAACAGCAAACGCGTTCTCAACGGGTATGAGCACCTTGTCCAGCTCGTTTACGTCGGCGCCGACAAGTTCTGCTACTTTGCGTCTTGCGTCAAGGCGATTCGCGGTTTTGTCCACGCTCACCAAGCCCGAATACTTCGCCACCGAATACAGCAAAGCGTTGTCCACTTTTAGTCCTGCCATGTTGAAGACTTTGTCAAGCAGGTTGCCGTAAATCGCATGGAAGCAGCTGGGTGAACCCTGTGAGAGCCAAGCGAAACGGTCTAAACCGTAGCCTGTGTCCACGGTGCGTATGGGTAGCTTGACGAATTCGCCGTTCACCACTTTGTACTGCATGAAAACTAGCGTGGTAACTTCTAGTCCGCCGACGATGCATTCCACGTCTGGACCTGCGTTTCCTCCGCCAACCCAAACGTCCTCCTTGTACGAGACCGCGTCTGACGGTACGCCTAGCACGTCGGTGACGAACTCGTGATTGTAGCGTACGGTTTGGTCTTTCCAGTACACTTCCTTGTCGGGGTAGTTGAAGGCGTGGTGTCCGCCCATCTCGAAGATTGTGAGGTGCCTGCCGAAGGTTGGTCCCGTGTTTGCTATGTCCACGAGCCTTATGCACGGCTGGGCGATGACCAGCGGGTTGGCTGGCGGCGGCGCTATGCCTTCAGTGACGTACGGTTGAAAGTCGATGATGCTTGCGTGGGTAAGGTAGATGTCGCTTCTCCACCTTGCCACAACAGGGTAAGGCTTAATGCGCTTGTGATTGTTTTTTTCGAAGAACGAGAGGAAGGCTTCACGCATTTCTGGCAGGCTATAGCAGGTTCGCGTGGGCGGCTTCTTCAAGAAAGTGTAACAGGCGCAACCGTCAGAAGTGGATTCACCGCAGGTTTCCTGCTCCGCCTTCTGAGTCCAAAAATATTCTCCGCAAGTTGGACACTGCTTCCTAACAAACCCCTCTTCCTTAAAGAAAGGAAGTGCATACTCTTCAGCTGGAAACCGTTTCAAACCTTTCAACACTCCATGCCAGTTGCAACATACCGTGTACAGGGGTTACGAGATTCACCGATTTAAATAATTTCACTTCAACCCCCTCAATAATGTGCCAAGTGCTTCTCTGATGCTCGGAGATGGGTCACCTCTCCGGTAGGTTTAACCTGTTTTCTGCATGCTATTGGGCGTTTTCTGCAACAATACGGAGCATACCCCTCTAGTTTTTTCTGTTGTTCTGCGAAAGTGTGATAAGCGGCTGTTTGCAACATTGTGAGAGATGGACATTGGCTTCGGCGACGAGAAGGTTTGATTTAGGAAGAGATTTGCTTAAGATAATCGCAATCGCGACTATGGTTGTAGACCATGTTGGCAATATTCTTTATCCTGACCTGTTGTTTCTTCAGATGATTGGCAGGCTTTCCTTCCCAATATTTGCTTACCTCATAGTTTTAGGCGTGGACAGCACGAAGAAACCGTTTAATTACATGGTGTCGCTTTTTGTTTTCGCCGTGGCTTCTCAGGTTCCCTACTTTCTGGCTTTCAGGATTCAACCTCTTGAACGGCTGAACATCCTTTTTTCACTATTGCTAAGCGCCGTAACCATATACTACTACAACAAGAGGAGTCCCGTTGCTTTCGTTCCGCTGCTCCTTTCAATGATTTTCCCAACAGAAGGCAGCTACTATGTAGTTGTAACCGCGGTAGGTATGAAACTCCTCAAAGACAACGCGAAACTCGGAGCCCTCTTACTTTTAGCCCTCAACCTGCAATTTGTGTTGCTTCCAATGGACATCCATAGTCAAATCCAAGTGCTGGCGCTTTGTGCGGTGCCAATAATCTTCCTTCACATAAAAAACAAGCTCACCAAAGAAATTGTGATTCCCGAAAACTCGCTCGTCTACCTAGTGAGAAAATACTTCTTCTACTTTTTCTATCCGCTACATCTAGCGATACTGTTCTTCCTAAACATGCCCGTTTTATAGTCTGCTGTGTTGCTGTTTTCAGCGTTTGCAACGTGGTTTTTGCTAATGTACGGTCAAGATTCGTGATTCACAACCTATTAAGCCAACGTAGAAGGCAGTGTAAACCCGGTGGGCGCTTTGCAAGAATACCCGCAACCTACGCAAACAGCATCCTTCAATGGCAAGCGTTTCACTAAGTGGCACGCTTTAACGGTAGGTTTGGTTTTGCTTGTTATTGTGCAGGCGCTTTTCTCTGGTTTCCTTTTGACTAAACCTCAAGGTGACTCGGAGCCGAGTTACGAAGCGCTTCATCAAGATTACTTGTCCCTGCAGTCGGAGCTTGCGAGTTTGCTGGATGACTATGAAAGTTTGAACTCCGAGTATCTCGCGCTCCAAACAAGCTACGACGAGTTGAACGCTTCGCAGCAGTCGGATTTCGAGTCGCAGTACCTATCTCTTCAATCACGCTATGAAAACCTGTCTTCCCAGTACGACTCCCTCAACTCCCAATACCTCTCCCTGCAAGCAAGTTACGACACGCTAAATTCTTCATATAACGAACTGGACTACTCATACGACCTTCTCAACGCTTCGTACGCTTCTCTGCAGTCAGAGTTTGACGAACTCTACGATAGTTACAACACAGTGGCTTCAGACTACTTTGCAATCCGTTATCAACTTAACCAACGGTCACAGCACTATGACTTGGAACACTTTATCACGCCCAACGACACCGCGGTCCAGCAGACAATAAACGATGTAACTGGCGGCTGGAGCAACCCGTCAGACTGGGACGAATACTGGACAGACATAGACGCACTGTACGACTGGGTTGTCGCTAACATTCCATACAATTACGATGGGCTTTTCCCCGTGCTTCCCTCAATAATGTCGGGCGACGTTGAATACAAAGCGGAGATGTGGCAGTTCCCCAACGAAACCTTAACCGTTAAGCGAGGCGACTGCGAAGACATGGCTATCCTCCTATGCTCCCTCGTGCGAGGCTACAGCCAAGAACACTGGGCAGAATGTATACTCATAATGAGTTCTTCTTCGGGGCACGCCGCCGTTCAAATCCCCGTGTCAGGAGGCAAACTATCTATTCTAGACCCTGCAGGACACTACCACACAAGCTCGCTGGGACAGCTTGCCTCCAAAGACATATCCACAGAAATAACCAACTGGCTGGACTACTGGAAACCCCAAATGGGCACCGACGTGCGAGTGTACCTCGTCTTCTCAGACTACATGGACCAAACATTCGCATCAACAAACGCGTACACCTCATGGATGTACAACCGCTAACCGACCCCTCCAACACAGAAAACAACATGTGTTCTGCCAGACATTTTTAAAAAAGTGTTATTAGTTTTTCTTGCAGCCTATAAGTCAGGTTCAACCGTATGCCCGAAAACACTAAACCATGGTCCAAGTTTTGGCCTACCACCATACCCGAACACCTAAATTACCCCGTGGTTCCGCTTCACCAACTGCTACGGAAAAGCGCAAAAACACATCCTAACAACGTAGCCGTCGCTTGTTTTGAACGAGAAATCACCTACGCCGAACTAGATTTGCTTTCAGACCAGTTCGCCGCGGCAATCACTGGTTTAGGCGTACAGAAAGGCGGCAAAGTCGCGGTTTTCCTGCCCAGCATTCCCCAGTTCCTAATAGCTTACTTCGGTGTCCTCAAGGCAGGCGCAGTCGTAACCACCATAAGCCCCCTGCACAAGGAACGCGAAGTCGCCTATCAACTGAACGACTCCAAAGCCGAAACCATCATCACCCTAGACGCCCTCTACCCCATAGTGGAAGCAGTCTGGCAGAAAACCAAACTAAAACACACCATAGTCACCAACATGGAAGAGTACGCCTCCCAAAAACCCACCCCCAAAAACCCCCAAGCTCCAAACGTTCACTCATTCCAAGACCTCCTGAAGAAACCCGCAGAATCCTCCAACGTGGTTGTTAACCCTCGGGAGGATTTGGCTGCTTTGCAGTACACGGGCGGAACAACGGGCACCGCTAAAGGCGCCATGTTGACCCACTCGAACTTGGTTTCAAACGCGGTTGCCTTCGCAGCTTGGATACAAGGGTCCACGGCGGACACGTTTCTTGTTGCGTTGCCATTGTTCCACATTTACGGTATGACCACAAGCATGACCGTGCCCATCAGCTTAGCCGCCAAAATGGTGCTACTTCCACGCTTCGACCCCACCACCGCCTTAGAAACTATACAGCGGCACAAAGTCACGGTTTTCTGCGGCGTCCCCACCATGTACTCGGTACTTCTCGCTAACCCCGACTTGGGCAAATTTGATTTGACAAGCATCCGAGTGTGCATTTCAGGCGCGTCGCCGCTTCCGCCCAAAGTCCAGAAAAAATTCATGCAGGTTACAGGCGGTTTCCTCGCTGAAGGCTACGGGTTAACCGAAGCATCACCCGTCACGCACTGCAACCCCGTGGACAAGTCCATGCGCACCGTACGCGTAGGCTCCATAGGATTGCCCCTGCCCGACACTGACGCTCGAATCGTTGACGTGGAAACAGGCACAAAAACGCTTGCGCCAAACGAAACAGGAGAACTCGCCGTCAAAGGCCCCCAAGTTATGCTGGGCTACTGGCAGAACCCCGACGAAACAAGCCTTGTCCTCCGCGGCGGCTGGCTCTTAACAGGCGACATCGCACGCATGGACGAGGACGGCTACTTCTACATAACCGACCGCAAAAAAGACCTAATCAAATACAAGGACTACAGCGTGTACCCCCGCGAACTCGAAGACGTGCTTTACGAGCACCCAGCCGTGAAACTCTGCGCCGTAATCGGCAAACCCGCCCCAGTCGTCGGTGAGACTCCAAAAGCTTTCATAGTGCTCAAAGACGGCGCCCGAGCATCGGAAGCGGAAATTATGGCTTTCGTTAAAGAGAAAGTTGCCCCCTACAAGGCGGTGCGTGAAGTAGAGTTCAGGCAACAGTTGCCCATAAGCGGCGCAGGCAAAGTCCTCAGGCGAACGTTGCAGGAAGAAGAGAAAAAGAAAAAATTGTAGCTTGGTCGAAACGTATAAGAGAATTCCGCGTTTTCTGTTTTAGAGATGGCGCTTACCCTTGCGAGTTAAAATCAACGTTACAGGCATCGTTCAGGGCGTTGGTTTCCGCCCCTTCATATACCGTATAGCAGTGCGAAACGGGTTGGCGGGTTACGTGCGCAACAGGGGCGATGCAGGAGTAGAAATACTTCTGGAGGGCGAAGAACCGAAAATCCAGAGTTTCCTGCGTGACCTGAAAGAGAAAAAGCCGCCTCTAACGCGCATATACGGCATAATCAAAACACCGCTTACAGGTAAGAACCAGCACGCCAAGTTTACCATTTACAAAAGCTCCGAGGCAACAGAGCTTTCAGGCTCAGTTATCCCGCCCGACGTAGCCATATGCAACGACTGCCTGCAGGAACTGCGGGACCCGAAAGACCCGCGGCACAACTACTTCTTCATCACCTGCACGAATTGTGGACCACGCTTCACCATTATCGAGCGTTTGCCGTACGACCGCGAAAACACCACCATGCGCGAGTTCCCAATGTGCAGCTTCTGCCAACAAGAGTACAGTGACCCGTTGAACAGGCGTTTTCACGCGCAAACCGTAGCGTGCCCCACGTGCGGACCAGAAGCCTACTTAACCACGAGCAGCGGCGAACACGTCAAGCATGATGACCCAGTGCGTGAAGCAGGGCGTTTGCTCAGTGAAGGTGCAGTTCTAGCCGTGAAAGGCTATGGAGGCTTCCACGTTGCCGCATCCGCAACCCGCGACGAACCGTTGCAGAGGCTTCGAAGAGCGAAGCACAGGCGAGCCAAGCCTTTCGCCATCATGGCGCGGAGCATAGAAGCCGCAAGAGGCTTCGCCGAAGTAACTTCGAAGGAGCAAACCCTGCTGGAATCCTACGCCCGCCCGATAGTGCTTCTCAACAAAAGTGACGCTTACAGTCTTTCCCGGTTTGTTGCTCCTGACCTGCACAACGTCGGCGTGATGTTGCCCTACACTGGGCTGCATTACATGCTTTTCGACCGTGTGGACGACGCCGCGTTCGTGATGACCAGCGCGAACCCGCCTAGCCAACCCATCGTAAAAGACAACTACGAAGCACTGAAAACGTTGGGCGAAACTGTTGACTATTTCCTGTTTCACAACCGCAAAATCGCTTATCGCTGCGACGACTCAGTCCTAAGAGTCCACGGCACCCGCCAATCGTTTATCAGGAGAAGCAGAGGCTACGCGCCTGCACCCTTAATGCTCAACCAAAAAGCACGGCGCTGCGTCGTCGGCTTAGGGGGGGAACTCAACAACACCGCTTGCGTCTTGCTGGGGAACAAGGCGTTCGTCAGCCAGCACGTCGGCGACGTAGAAAACGTTGAAACCCGCAGTTTCCTTCAAGAAGCCACAAGCCACCTGATTCGCTTAACCAACAGCCGCGTGGACGCTGTAGCCTGCGATTTACACCCGAAATTCACTACTACGCACCTCGCGAGGGAACTGGCAGAACATAACGGTTGGCGGCTCATCCAGGTTCAGCACCATCACGCGCATGTGGCGGCGTTGATGATGGAACACGCGGTGGACGAGTTGGTCGGTGTAGTCTGTGACGGCTACGGTTACGGGGTTGACGGCGGTGCGTGGGGCGGAGAAATCCTGTTTTGCACGCGGGAATCCGAGGGTTTCAAGCGGCTGGGGCATCTGGAACCGCAACCGCTACTCGGAGGAGACACCGCTACTCGTTACCCCCTGCGCATAGCCGCTGGAATGCTAAGCAAAACCGTTGACGTTGAACCTTGGCTTCTTGAGCACAGCGAGTTTTTGCTTCACGGCGAAACCGAGGCGAAACTGGTCCTTCAGCAGCTTGAGAAGGGCGTTGGCATCACCGAAACCACGAGTTGCGGCAGAGTCTTGGACGCGGTCTCTGCGGTTCTTGGCGTGTGCTACGAGCGAACTTACGAAGGCGAACCCGCCATCAAACTAGAATCCGCCGCAATCAAAGGCAAAGAAGTCCTAAACATGGAGCCCATAATAGAGGGAGGCGTGTTGTGCACATCGCAGATGCTTCAACGGGTCTTCGAGAATGCTGGTAAGTTGTCGGTGGCGGATTTGGCTTATTCTGCTCACGCCTACTTGGCAAGGGGTTTGGCTTCCTTAGCTGTGGAGAAGGCATTGGAGCAGGGCGTTGGGGCGGTGGGTTTTTCGGGTGGTGCAGCTTGCAACCAGATTCTCGCAGAGGTCATGCGTGGCACCGTTGAGGCTGCTGGTTTGCGTTTTCTGGTTCACGAGTTGGTTCCTGCGGGTGACGGCGGGGTTTCTTTTGGTCAGGCGGTTGTGGGTGGGTTTTTCAAGGTTTAGACCACACTGTTTTTATCGCTGTTTACTTCCGTGTTTATGTTGATGCAACGATGTGTTTGGCTATTCCAGCGCTTGTCACGCGTGTTGAAGGCGGCAAAGCCCAAGTTGACTTCGGAGAAGGCGTCCTACGCGACGTTAACGTGTCACTTGTAGACGCTAAGGTAGGCGAGTACGTTTTGGTGCATGCAGGCTACGCCATACAAACCGTGGACAAAGAAGACGCGCTTGAAACGTTAGCTTTGTGGAAGGAGATTCTCGCGGCTGGAGAAGACACGGGACGCTGAGTTGGAATGGCTGAGAAACTTAGGTTCCGCGACCCTGAACTGGCAAAAGAAATCGTCAAGAAAATCCAGAAGGTAACGCCTAAGGATGAACACGTTAAGTTTTGTCATGTCTGCGGCACCCACGAGTGGACAATAACTCATTACGGCTTACGCAGCCTCCTGCCAAGTAACGTTGAGGTTATCGCAGGTCCCGGATGCCCAGTCTGTATAGTGCCCGCTGCCGAGATTGATGAGGCGGTGCAGCTTGCTCAGAAAGGCATAGTAATCACATGCTTTGGCGACGTTTTACGCGTGCCTGGTAGCCAAATGAGCTTGCTGGAGGCGAAGGCGGAAGGCGCGGATGTCCGTGTTGTTTACGGGGTTTCTGACGCGGTTGAAATGGCTAAACGTGAGCCTGACAAGGAATTCGTGTTTTCAGCGGTGGGTTTTGAAACTACGGCGCCGTCCACAGCGGTTGAAGCGCTTGGGAACCCGCCCAGCAACTTCAGTTTTTTGGTTTCGCACCGTTTGATTCCGCCTGCCATGCAGCTTTTGCTGGGCGTGGGCGACTTGAACATCAGCGGCTTCCTTGCGCCGGGGCACGTGAGCGCTATTATCGGCATGAAGCCTTACGAGCTTTTCCCGAGGGTTTATCGGATGCCCACGGTGGTGGCGGGTTTTGAACCCATAGACGTTTTGATGGGAGTTTACATGCTTTTGAAGCAGTACGCTGAGGGAACGGCAAGGCTGGAAAACGAGTACTCGCGCGTGGTGAAGTGGGAAGGAAACCCAAAGGCGCTGGATGTCATGGAGCGGGCGTTTGCGGTTACGGGCGGCAACTGGCGCGGCATCGGCAGATTACCCGACTCCGCCTTGAAGTTGCGGGATGAGCTTGTGGCTCTTGACGCCCGAGAAAAGTACGATGTGCACGTTGAACAGGGCAAGGATATCCTGCTTGGGTGCGAGTGCCACTTGGTGATTATCGGCAAAATAAAGCCTAACGAGTGCCCCATGTTCATGAAAGCTTGCACGCCCTCAAAACCTGTTGGCGCATGCATGGTAAGCAGCGAAGGCACATGCAGAGTATGGGCAAAAACAGCGGCAACTCAAAAAATTTAACTGATTATTTCTGCCTTAATTAATACTATGTCAGTGACTGGTTGTTCGCCGTTCACTGGCACGTTTGCTATTGCGTCGGCTATGTCCATGCCTTCAATTACTGTTCCGAAAACTGTGTAGGTTTCGTCAAATTTTGTGCCGTCGTTATACACGATTTCGTTGTTGTTTGCTACGTTGATGAAGAATTGGCTGGTTGCTGAGTTAGGCTGGTTTGTTTTCGCCATGGCTATTGTGCCTCTGTAATTGTGGTTGTCGTTGCCTATTTCGTCAGGTATGGTATCAACTGTAACGTCGGTGTTCCTTCCGCCTTGAATCATGAAGTCAGAGATTACTCGGTGGAAGATTGTGTCGTCGTAAACACCTTGTTCAATCAGGTTCTTGAAGTTGCCCGTGGTTATGGGTTTGTCGTTTCGCAATTCGATAGTTATGTCTCCCATGCTGGTTTGCAAAAGCACTTTTCCAGCTGGTTCACTTGGCTCACTTGGGCTAGCTGTGCTGAACATGTATACCGCCACAACCACTACGAGTATGATAATCAATAAACCTATCGCAATCGGCAGCTTGTTGCTTTTGCGGGGTGTGTGCTTGAACTTTTTTTGTTTGCCTGATCTTCTGGGAGTCATGTCCAACACTTTTGGAGATTATTTATTTAAAGTTTTCAACACTATCCGTTAGCAGATTCTTGGGACGGGGTCGCCTACTGGCCTGGCGATTATTCGTTTGCCGCCTACTGCTGTTTGCATGGCTACGCCTTTGAAGTCGCTTGTGGCTTCGCCGATTATCTCCGCGTCCTTGCCTTCTGGTGTCTGTTTGAGCCAGTTTAAGAGTTGTTTTGCTTTGGCTGGTACGGCTCCGATTACGATTTTTCCTTCGTTGCCTACTTCAAGCGGGTCCAGCCCCAGCATTTCAGAGGCTGTGCGGACGTCTTCTCTTATGGGAACTTTGTCTTCATGGATGAGTATGCCGACTTTGGATTTTTCGCTGAGTTCGTTGAGGGCGTCAGCTAACCCGCCTCGCGTGGCGTCTTTTATAGTGACGACTCCGCCTACTTCGCCGAGCATGCGGAGAATCAGCTTGTTCAAAGGCTTCACGTCGCTTTTTATCTCGCTTCCAAACGTTAAACCCTGCTGAGCTGAGAGCACTGCCAAGCCGTGGTCGCCCAACGTGCCTGACACGATTATCTTGTCGCCGACACTTATGTTAGAGTCCAAGAGCCAACGAGAAGCGAAGTCTTT
>Ga0272441_10011061_pt1 | contig 13491 bp, 17 predicted proteins | sample SSMProp6N_FD_193582 | JGI IMG/M metagenome (GOLD analysis project Ga0272441, IMG submission 193582) | Marine sediment archaeal communities from Little Sippewissett salt marsh, Falmouth, MA, United States - SSM-Prop-6N | ecosystem: Environmental > Aquatic > Marine > Wetlands > Sediment ... | reverse complement strand
GCTAAGGTTATTCTTAGCCCAATAGGTGCACAAGGTTTCATCCTTGGCCGTGGCAACCTTCAACTAAGCCCCCGCGTTATAAAAAAGATAGGAATAGAAAACATAATCATAGTTTCTACTCCTTCAAAGCTTATGTCTACACCAGTTATCCGCGTTGATACAGGCAACAAAGAACTAGACCATATTTTTATGAAAAAAGAATTCATGATGGTCGTTATTGGTTATCGTTTAAGCCGTGTCGTTAAGATACAAACCAACAACTTTTAATATTCTCTTATATTTCCCTGAAAACAACTTAGGTTTATATGGGAGGTAAATTGTTTATGAAAAGAAATCCAACATCATTTTTAAAAGAAGAATATAAAGAACTAGTTAAAAACGGATTTGACTGGAAACTAAGAGAACTCCAAGGTGCTTCAACTCCAAAATGCATAGTTGATGGAAAGAAAATGATTATGCTTTGTTCTAACAATTATCTTAATCTTTCCAACCATCCTAAAATAATTAAAGCAGCAATTGAAGCAACAAAAACTCATGGAGCGGGATCAGGGAGCGTTAGAGCAATCGCTGGATCAATGGACCTCCATTTCGAACTTGAAAAAACAATAGCCAGATTTAAACATACAGAAGCAGCACTTTATTATCAAACAGGATTTGCAACAAATGCAGGATTAATACCACAGCTTGCACCATCAAAGGAAGATCTGATAATCTCTGATGAATTAAATCATGGATCAATTATAGATGGAGTAAGATTATCAAAGGCTCAAAGAGCAGTATATGCACACTGCGATATGGGCGAACTAGAAAAAGTCCTTAAAGAAGTAGAAAAAAAGAATCCGAGAAGAATCCTAATAATAACAGATGGAGTTTTTTCTATGGATGGGGATATAGCACCCATGGATGAAATCGTTAAACTTGGAAATGAATTTGGTGCAATGACATATGTTGATGACTGCCATGGTGAAGGCGTTATAGGCAAAGACGGAAGAGGAATTGGCTCACACTTTAGTATAGAAGGAAAAATCGATATTGAAATGGGGACATTTTCAAAAGCTCTGGGTGTTGTTGGAGGAATGATAGCTGGAAGTAAAGATTTAGTTAACTTTGCATTAAATAAGAGTAGAACATGGCTTCTTTCAGGTAGCGCCCCACCTGCAACAACTGCAGCATGTAATGCTTCAATAAAAGTTTTAGAAAACGAATCAGAACACGTTAAAAACTTATGGGACAATATAAAACATTTTAAGAAAGAGTTGATTTCAATGGGTTTTGATTGCGGACATAGTGAAACAGCAATAACACCAGTTATCGTTGGAGAAAGTCATGTTGCAAAAAATCTATCTGATGAACTAATAAAAAACGGTGTTTTTGCTCTTCCAATCGTATTTCCAATGGTTGCAAAAGATAAAGCAAGAATTAGAACAATGATGAACGCAGGTCTTAAAAAAGAAGATCTTGATTTTTGTTTAGAAAAATTCGAAAAAATAGGTAAAAAATTAGATATAATCTAATCTCTTTCTATTTATTTATGAATCAAAATTGCTCGATAAAACATGTTGCTTTAGATTATTCTAACAAAAAAAAGGCAGATACATTTTTTATAGACATATTAGGTTTAAATTTTGAAAAAAAATTTAACCTAAAATCAGAGATTTCAAATAGTATATTTGGGATTAAAAAAGATGTTGAAATTGTTGTTTATAAAAATGAAAAATCATATTTTGAAATATTTTTAACCAAGCCTTTAAAAAAAACTTCTTTTCATCATGTCTGCATAGAAATCAATAATCAACAAGATTTTATAGAAAGATGCAGAAAACATGGTTTAAAACCATTTATAGTTGATAAAAACGGTAAAAAACTATTATTTGTTAGAGATTTTTCTAATAATCTGTATGAAGTTAAAGAAAAATAATTGTTTATTTTTTACTCCATTTACCCTTTTTTTTCTGACTTAGTACTCTGTCTATAATCGTTTTTTCATCTGCTTCAACCAGGGAGTCATCATCAGTGTGTTTCTTTAAAGCTGCTTCAATTGCGTCTTCATCTGCTGCTACGATAACTTTTGCTTTTTCTTCGTTTTTTTCATTTTTTTCCTCAGCTGGCGGTTCCTCTGTTTTTGTTGGTTCTTCCCCAGTTATTTCGAAGACAGTTTCCTCAGATATCTTAGGCGGTGTTTCTTCTTTGGGTGATGGTTCCTCTACAGGTGGTTCTTCTTGCTTGATTTCTGGTTCAGGGGTTGGTATGGTTTCTTCAGGATTCTCTATAGTAGGTGTTTCTATTTCTTCTTTTTTGATTTCTACTTTTGGTTCGGGTATAGGTGGTTCTTCTTTTTTTGGTGTTTCAGTAGGAGTTTTAGTTGGTGACATGGTGATTTTTTCACCTGATAAGAAATCATAGGCTTCCCTTATTAGATCTTTTTCATCTAATGTTGGTATCCAGAAATATCCATCCTTATCTTTGACAACGTTAGGTGATCCTGAATCAAAATGAACCATTATGCCGATTTTACCTGAAATTTTTTCTTTAACTACTTCAAGTTTTATATTAACTTTATTATCCTTAGTCATAGTCTTCTATCTCTCCTAGCCAGATAATGAATAAATTACTAAGTCTTATATTTTTCTTAAAAATTATAACTAATAAAATTTGATAGTAACTCCCAAGTGTTAAACTTTGACAATATATCCATAAGTCTACTGATAATATTCGTTCTTAAAAGTGATATTCTAGATTTAATAGAAGACTCTTGTTTATCGGTTAAACCCAATTTAGTTCCATATTCTATAACATTATTTTCTGAGTTTTTAGCTGTTATCACGTTTCCATCATCATTATTTGAAATAATACAATTTTTTATTAGATTATCAGAGGATGAAGATAGGAAAATCCCATGTACTTCGTTATCATAAATTCTACAATCTATTATTATATTTTGATTATTAGATGATACTATAGCATCTATACCACTATGAGTGTTATCATAAAAATCGCAGTTTTGTATGATATTATTTGATGAACGTTGAAGTTCAATTCCATCACAGTTCTCATAGAATAAACAACTTGTGATCTTGTTGTTATTACATTCTGTGTAAGTGGTACCTATGAGTGCTATGCCTTCATCTTCGCATCCCCAGAATTCACAGTTATCTACAATGTTATTTGAGGTCCATATAACAATTCCAACTGGCGTATCATGGATATTACAATCTTGTATCTCTGTATCTGGTGAAGATATTCTAATTGCTTGTGTATAGAGGCCGGGAGCCCCGTTTGTAATACTAAAACCTTTTAGTGTTACATCCGAGGCCCCTAGACGGATTGCGTATTTGTTTTTTGTAGAGATGGGATTTATTATTGTGTTATCTTTATTTTCTCCAATTAGACTCATTTTTTTGTCTACATTTATGATTTCAGGGTACTCCCCTGTTTTTACATATATTATTGAACCTTCGATGGAGTTATCTATAGCTTCTTGTATGGAAGCGTAGTCGCCTTTGCCGTTTTTATCTACTGTTATTGTTTGTTGTAGTTCTAAGGGATATATTTTCTCTGCAGATGTGGAGATGGAGAAAGTAATTTCTGCAGAGAGGAGTATTGTTATGATTAATGCTATTTTTTTGACTCTGTTTTTCATCTTTACCATTCCATATCAGCCAAGTGCATGTTATTGACTAACATGGTATTCTTGTGTCTAAAAGTATATTTAAAGGTTATTTGGAAAAATAACAAAATGATAAAATAACCAGTAAGAAACAATAGTCTTAAATAATAATGATAAGAGATGTAAACAAATATTTATATATAAATAAGCTTATTTTATATAAACGTGGAAAACAAACAAGAAAATAGATAGGAGAAACAATGACAGACATCGAAATCATATACATCAAACCAAAAGATTCGAAAATTGTATACCTAAACAGAGAAGAAGAAAATTTTGAAATTATAAAAGACAACATAGATCTAACACCACAAATCAAAATCTACACCGACAAAAAACCACCAGAACAAAAACACACAAACAAAAAACAAACTAATTCTAAAAACCAAATTAATACTCGAAAAACATTTTCCTGTCTAATAATAGCAACAATAATGCTGCTATCAAGTTGTATCATAGCATTAAACTTTGGTTACTTACCAGTAAAAGCATTTTTAGAACCACCAGAACCAGAAAACTACATAGCAGAAGTAGATGTAAACAGCTATATGAATCATTACAGGGAAATAAAAGACATCCCCAACATTGATAATATAAAATACAAAATATATGTAACCGATGACAATGTAGATACCACTGCTAACAATTACGAAAGGAAACTAAAAGACGAAGGATACAGTTTAGAGTACAGAGGCGTAGTCAACAAAAAGGGCATGGATTTTTATTACTATGGTTTTATAAAAGGAATAACAGCCATCGGAATTATTATGACATCTGATGCAAGTGATATCTTCGGTCATGAAACCACCATTCTATCCACAATTGGATCTGTTTTTGAATACGAAGAAATTGTTACATGGTGCAGATCAAAAATAAACATAGAATAATGATCTATATTTTTAGGGATTTCAAAGTACTATAAAAACGTTGAATAGCAGTAATGTTACCTATAACTGCAAAATAAACAAGAATCCATTCAAGTAAATACAACCCCATTGGCAACTGGACGTTATAATACAAAAGAATATGTTGAATAATGGGACCAAACATCAACAATACCAATCTATCAGCGCGACCAAGCAGACCCGAGTAATCTCTTTTAGCACCAATAGCTTGAGACTGAGTACCCATATAACTAGTCAACAACATACCTACAACAGCAAGAAGACCAATACTATCATATTGACACCAAGGGCTAAGTGCTAAACCACCCACTATAAAAACATCAGCATATCTATCAAGAGCATGATCAAGAAAATCACCACGACGACTAGTTTTCTTAGTAAGCTTAGCGACTTTTCCATCCATTGCATCAAAAAGACCATTTAAAAAAACAAAAATCACAGCACCATATAAATAAAAATTAACTAACTCAAACTCAGGAGATGAAAAATAAAAAAATAAGCCAGCTAAAAAAGCAAAAATAACAGAAACCCAAGTTAAAACGTCAGGGTTAATTTTTATGAAACGTTTAGAAATAGCAGATAACAAAGGATCAATGTTTTCTCTCTGACCTTCTAAAACCATAATATTTCAACCTTAGATTTATTTTAATAGCTCTTCAGACCAATCAATCTTTCCCATATTATATTTTTTCATAGGCTTAAAACCATTTTCAACTATTTCAATAATGGAATTGGTCAGATCATCAATAGATCTATTGGTTGTATCAATCTCAAAAAGATTATCTGCAGGATGAAGATTATTTGCTTCACATAAAATGATATCTAAAATCTCAGATTCTACGTTCTCAGAGATTTTCTCTTTCTTCCATTTCTTATTAGATAATCTTTTTCTAAGCTCAACAGGGTGACATCTAAAAATAATAATTTTATCAACATTTTTTAGCAAATGGGATAGATGACCCTCTAAGAATACAAGATCTTTATCATTGTAGTTAGTTTTTATATGGTTGTTTAATTTTTCTAGATCTACAATTTTTGAATCACGTTTTTTATCAAAACCATCTAAAAAATCTTCATCAACAACTAGTTTGTTCAAATCAACAACTTCAAAATCTTTATCTTTTAGAATTTTTGAAACAGAAGTTTTACCTGTACCAGGCGTACCCGTAATAGCAATAATCATATTTACACTAATTTATGGAAATCGTAACCTCGGAATCCTTCTTTGAAACAATAATGAAGACCTTGGAAATCTTTCCTAAAGTTTTTAATGTCTTCTCGAATCTTTTTTACATTCTCTTTTTTTAAGAGTATTCTTTCATAGAAAGCTGCGACTTCATCCATTTCTTTCTCTTTCATACCTATGCGAGTAAGCTCAGGTGTGCCCAGTCTAAGACCAGATGGATTCAATGGATCTTTATCACCAGGTATAGTATTCATATTAGTGACAATACCAGCATCCACAAGTTTCTCAGAGGCTTCTTTACCTTTACCAGGCCCAATCTCCAAAAGTACTTGATGAGATTTAGTGAAACCTAGTTTTTCACCAAATACTTTAAAACCACGGCTATGAAGCGCCTGTGCAAGAGCCTGAGCATTCTTTATCGTTTGTTTAGCATAAGCCTCACCGAATTCAAGATGCTCAGCATATGCTATTGCTTTAGCTGCAACATGATGAAGATGATAACTTGATGTCACACCTGGGAAAACACCAAAACTTAGTTTACGTAGAAATGATTGATCATCCTTAGTATCACCTTTATGATCGGAGAGAATCATACCACCCTGTGGACCAGGGAGAGTTTTATGGGTACTACCACTCATAACATCAGCACCCTCACGAAGAGGATCCTGAAACTGTTTACCACCAATTAGACCAAGGACATGAGCAGCATCATAAACCAAATATGCTCCTACATCATGTGCTGTTTCAGCCAGTTCTTTTATTGGACTTGGAAATAAAAACACTGATCGACCATTCAGACAAAGCGTGGGTTTAACTTGTTTAATAAGCTTAACTGCGCCGTCAACATCTATATTCATCTCCTTATCATTAAATGGATAAGAAATTAGGTTAATACCTCTAACAGCAGCGGCACCCCATTTACCAAATGAGATATGAGCACCATTAGCAAGATCAAGAACTGTAGCGGTTTCACCAGGTTTAATTAAAGCTTTTAGAATAGCCATATTAGCTGTTGTACCAGCAGTTGGTCTTACATCAGCATAATTACAGTTGAAGAGTTTTTTAGCTAATTCTATCGCTTTCTCCTCAACTTTATCAAAAAAACGGCATCCTTCATAGTATCGTTTACCCGGTGTTCCCTCTGCGTATCTACCATGAAAATCAGAGATTAACATCTCTTTACACATGGGCGATAGCACGTTTTCACTAGCTATCATTGGTATGCTATCGGCAAAAAACTTATTATTGTCTATTGCTTGTTTCTTTATAAATTGAGCTTCCTTGTACCAATTCATGAAAAACCCACAAATGCGATATAAAAAAACCTATTAAAAAGGTAATGGATACGTAATAAGTGAATTATCTCTGATTTGGGGGAGATATTAACTAAAAAATGTGAGTATTCATAAAAAAATACTTATAATAGATAATAAAATATATAATTGTCATATATAAAAGAACCCTAGGTAAAATACATGGAAAAAACAATTAAAAAAATTAAAAGAATATTACCAATAATAGGTATAATACTCTTTATATACATATTACTAAACACAGGAATAAGCAACATAGTATCAGCACTTTCGGAAGTAAACCTACCTCTACTGATAATAGCAGTTATACTATTAATCGTAATAATCATAGGGCGCAATGCTCAATGGCAGATAATACTTAGGAGACAAAAAATAAAGATAGGATTTCTAAAATCATTAAAAATTCAGCTAATAGGTAGATTCTACAGCTCAACAACACCTGGAAATATAGGTTACTATCTAAAAATATTTTATCTAAAAGAACAAACAAATGAACCTCTAGGAAAACTATTTGTTAACTCATTTATAACAGGCACAGTAACTTCAATATCATTATACATAATGATGGTAATAGGAGCGATAGTACTATCTGAGCAATACCCTCCAGCATTCTACGCCTCCTTGATCTTCCTTTTGATAAATGGTATATTATGCTTATATTTCGTCAAAAAAGAGAGAGGAGAGAGAACGATTAAAACATTAATAAGATATTTTATACCTCAAAAATTAAAAAATCATCTAAATAGCTTCACAGATACATTCTACAAAGATTTCCCAAAAATCAGGTATTTAATTATACCCTTCATAGTTGGAGGAATACTGAACCTGGTTTCATTCTCACAAACATATATAATTGCGTTATCACTAGGAATCAATCAAATAGCTTTTCTACCTTTCATGGCTATAATGACCATCGTCTACCTGGTCACAGTGATTCCAATCACAGTAGGCGGCCTTGGAACCCGTGAAGCAACTATGGTATCCCTATTTTCATTATATGGCGTCGAACCAGCAAGTACAGTAGCACTATCACTAACCAATTTCCTAATTAATAATATACCTAACACATATGGTTTAATGTTAGCAATATCTGAAACTACTGAAAAAAGAGAAATTTCAAGGGTCAGGAAACATGTTAATAAAGCTATAAAAGGTTTAACAAGTGTTGGCTCTAAATTTCTATAAAATCTCTAGAACTCTTAGTTAAAATTTCAATTCCATCTTTTTTTACTACGACATCATCCTCTATTCGTACCCCTCCATACCCCGCTATGTAAACACCAGGTTCTACTGTTAAAACCATGTTTTGTTTTAATTTTTCCTCACATCCAGTTCTAAAACCGGGGCCACCATCATGAACTAACATACCAAGAGAATGACCAGTGGAATGAATGAAATGTCCTTTAAAACTAGTATTATCAATAAAATCTTCTACTACTTTATGTACTTCACATGCTTTTACATCTTCACTAATTTTATCAAAACCAGTTTTTTGAGCTTTTAGAACAGTTTGATACATTTCTTTTTGTTTACTACTAGCATCTCCAAAAACAAAAGTCCTAGTGATATCAGAGTTATATTTCTTATAGCTAGCACCAAAATCACATATTATAAAATCACCCGATTCAATTTTTTTATCTCCATGTGTGTAATGTGGCTCTGCAGTGTTCTCACCAAAAGAAGATATAGTTTCAAAAGCAGGTTTATCAGCACCATTTTTCTGCATCAAATAATTTATTTCCGCAGCTAGTTCATGTTCAGACATACCTTTACATAGTATTTCAGGGATTTTCTCCATAACTCTATCAGATATGTTTGCTGCTTTTTTCATTAGTTCAAGCTCAGAGTTTTCTTTTACAGCTCTAGTTTTTGCAAACGCGTTTGAGACATCTTTTAAATTAGAGTTGAAAAAAATTTTTTTAAGTCTAAGATAATCTTTATGTTTAACACCATTATAGTTTAAACCAATATTACTATATTTTGTATAAGATTTTTTAAGTATTTTTTCAAAATCTCCCTCATTTCGATAAATCTCAAGGTTTAGATTAGTTTTACTCGCAGTCTCAGATTCAAGTTCAGATACTATTAAATCAATTTTTCCATCAGGGAAAAGAACTGCTACTGCTCCTTCAAAAAGGCCTTTTTGAAGACCAGTTACATAAAAAAAATTCTCATCAATGAATGGCTCAGATGAGTTTTTTATTAGGATGATGTCTAGTTTTTCTTCCAGGTTATTAAATATTCTTTTAACTCTTTTTTCCACTATTTATACCACCATTAAGAATCTAGTACAACATAAAATTAAATAAAGAGATAAAATGAATAGTTTTTTATTTATTTGGAATTTATTTATTGTATCCTTTGATGAGAGTATGCAATTCTGTTAAATCGTTTTTTATAGTTTCAACTTGTTTCATTTTTTCTTGTTCAAAACTAGTTAAAATCGCTGGAAGTTTCTTTGTGAGTTTATAGATGTGAACGGGTCTTCCTTTGCCTTTCTTTTTAAGGTCTCTTTTCTTTACCCATCCCCTTCGTCTCATTTCTTGCATTGCAACGCTAACTTCAGGTTGACGGAGATCTGCTCCTTGTTCCACCTCCGCAGATTTACATTCATCCACTTGTGAAATGAACATAAGAGTTTTAGCAAGATTTTTCGGCATCCCAAGTTCAGCGAATAGTTGAACTGCTTTGTCATCTTTCTCATCTAATACAAATGACCTTTTTCGCTTCATATTCTCCTCAGCATTCTTAATCATTCGACAGTATTTATATTTTTCTCATTTTCCAAATCCAGAAGGGGAATTTTTTTATTAAAAATTCTTATTTTAATCTGGCTTTCGTTGAGAATTCTTTTTGCAAGCCCATCAGGGTAATCGCCTGAGTATATTATTTCTTTTACACCTGCATTGACTAACATTTTAGCGCATACAACACATGGTGTGTTAGTGCAGTATAGTATAGAGTCTTTTATTGATACTCCAAACACAGCGGCTTGTATTATTGCATTTTGTTCAGCATGTAATCCTCTGCATATCTCATGTCTTTCCCCAGAGGGGACACCCATTTGTTCTCTTAAGCAACCAACTTCTGAGCAGTGTTTTAGGCCTTTGGGTGCACCGTTATAGCCTGTACTTAAAATATGTTTGTCTTTGACTAGTATGGCACCTACTTTTCTACGCAGACAAGTACTTCTTTTAGATACAACATGTGCCATTTCCATGAAATATTCATCGTATGATGGTCGCTCTCCCATAAAAATCAAAAAAGCAAACGATTAAGTGCTTAATAAAATTATGATTTAATAAAAGAATTTGAGTATTTCTGATAGTTACTATTAAGAACTATAGAATGTATTAAATAATTGGAAAAATATTTGTATTAAATATTGGGAAGGGGTATAAAAAAATGGACCATAAATATGGAATTATCCAATCAACTTCTAAAAGCTGTATTTTCTATAAACAAGATAAAGAGGGCAATCAATCAACTTTCAACATATTTGTTAAACCAAAAAAAGGATTGGAAAATAAGGATGAATTATTTGCATTCATTGATAACGAACAATTAAAAATGGAGAACTGGTCCCCAGATGATGAACCATCGATTAGAGAAGTAGTTGAGGCTTTTGGAGGATGGGCAACGGATGCCCCATCTGTTTTTGAAATGGAAGCACATAAAAGCATGAGCCATTGTCTTGGATCAGTATTAAAAAAAGAGGAAACTGATTAAAAAAAACTTATTTTTTAAGTTTTATCTCAGTTTCTTCAAAATCTTTAGGTACAAAAGAGTTTTTAAATATTTTCCGAGCTTCTTCCTCTATCACACCATTATTAATATATCTCGGGCTAATATGTGTTAGAAATAGTTTTTCTACTTTTGCTTTCGATGCAATCTCCGCTGCCTGTTTAGCAGTAGTATGACCATATTCAAATGATATGTCTTTAAGATTTGAGTCAAATGTTGCTTCATGTATTAGTACATCAGCATTTTTTGAAAAATCAATCATTTTTTTACAAGGTGTCGTATCACCAGATATCACAATTGTTCTACCCGTCCTTGGTTTTCCTAGTACCATTTCTGGTGTGATTTTTTTGTTACCAATTTTTATGGTTTCACCGTGTTGAAGTTTTCTAAATAAGGGGCCCTCAGGTATGCCAAGGGTTAGCGCCTGGGGTTTATTGAATTTACCAGGTCTCATTTTTTCAACTAGTTTATAAGCAAGTGCGGGTACACCATGCTTAACTCTTAGAACATGTATTTCATACTCGTCGAAGTCAATTACATCTTTTTCATCGATTTCATGTGGTATTATTTTGTAATTTGGTTTAAAATATCCTAATGATAAGAGTTGATTTGTTAGTTTTATCATTCCTTTTGGACCATATAGGTCTAGGGGTTTCTCCCTATCATTTAGCTGCATTGTTTGTACTAGGCCTGGTATTCCTAGGAAGTGATCTCCATGGAAATGTGTTATGAAGATTTTTGATATCTGCATGTAGCTGAGTTTTGATTTCTGGAATTGTCTTTGTGTTCCTTCACCACAGTCAAATAGTATGATTTCACTGTTTCTTTTTACAGCTATTGATGTAACGTTACGTTTAATAGTTGGCCAGCTTCCACCAGTTCCTAGGAAGATTATATTTAATTGTGTCATATTTTACTAAAAATTGGATAAACGGGTTTATTGTAAAAGCCTTGTGGTTAGCAAAAAAATAGCACAATATTGTGGGGTCTAGCCATATTTAGCTTTAAAATTACATATAGTTGGGGGCATGTAATCTAACAACGACTATTGCTAGACCCATAACTGTAACCGTTGTTTTTTGTATTTAAGCTTTATAGAACAATTTTCATATTCAACAAGTAAAAGACATGTATTTAAATCTTCAAAAAAAACAAAAAAAAATTAGATTTTAAACTCTAGGGCGAGTTACTGAAAGAATCAGTTTTTTAAATTGTTTTTAAGCTAGTCCTCTTACATTTATACATGGTACATATTTATTTATTAGATTGTTTTTTGTTTTTATTTTTTTATTAGACCCCATGTGGGATGATTTTACAGGTACATCTTTTTTTACTATTGGGCCTGTTAAATTTTTCATTCTTTCTTCTATTACAAATACTCTGGCAATTTTTTCCATTTCTGATATTTCTTTTATATCAGAGAAGGTGCCAACAATATTTATTTGGATTCTCTACCACCTACCCCAAGTTTGATATTACCTATCATGTATATGTTTGTCAGCCGTGGTAAATAAACTTATCCCAATTTAAAAATTATAAAAATATTGAATAATATTTTTAGGCGAAATTTACCTTAATCTACCACGTCTAATAGAATATATTTGGGCACTCGTGAGAATAATTAATACACCAATTATCCCAGCGTACATTACTATAAGTAAAAATGAAAGCCCTACAAGTGTTGGGATATCCATAAGGGATAAAATATAAGCAAATAGTACAATACATATTGGCACTCCAAGGATATACCAATAAAGTAAAAGCGTTGTTTTAAAGGAATATTCTTCCTCCATTCTCATCTCCTCAACTATACAGTATTATTTTTTTGTTTATAAAACCAACACAAACAAAAAGAAGAAAAAAGAGAATTTAAAAAATCTATAATGGATAGAATCCTATAGGTATTAAACCTGGCGAGTCTGTATAAACAGTAAATGATGCCTTAAAATTTATTCTACCAAGTAATACATATCCATAATTTAGTAGAGCCTTAGCATAGTTATCATTATATATCTCAAGATATGCCACAATTGGAGAGAATCTTATATTTCTTACTTTAAAAGTCATTCGCAAGGTTTCATTAGCAGAAACATTACCATTTTTAATTATGCCAACTCTGCCATAAACGGGTGGAAAGATTGAATTATATTTTAAAAAACTTCTAATCATACTTAGAATTATAACGTTTCTCTCATTAAGATAAACAAATGAGTAGTTGAAAGATCGATTAGCTGCATTTTGAATTTCCATTGTAATAGATTGTCTTTTGGAATATATCATAAGTGAAACAAAAGAGAAATCTTCATCTACGGTTTCTACAACGTCAGCTCCTGCAGTAGTTAAGAAAGGTAGACTTGTTAGCAATAGCGTAACTAAAACTGCTGTTAAATAAGTTTTTTTCTCCATATTATCCCTCTTTCTGATTTATCTGCAAAATTGAACTACCGCAACATAAGCTCTGCAGTTAATAGAAACGTTACCATACTCGTCATCAGGAACATCGATATTTCCAAATTTAAACAAAGGAAATATTATTAATCTATGATTGCCTTGTATAGTATAAGTAAACAATCCAAATAAAAATTTAATCGTGGTTGTTGCATTTTCATCATAATAATGTACGTATATCGGCCAAGTAACAGAGGGTTTACTAATTCCACCTTTTCCGTAACCGCT
>Ga0272441_10011059_pt1 | contig 13494 bp, 5 predicted proteins | sample SSMProp6N_FD_193582 | JGI IMG/M metagenome (GOLD analysis project Ga0272441, IMG submission 193582) | Marine sediment archaeal communities from Little Sippewissett salt marsh, Falmouth, MA, United States - SSM-Prop-6N | ecosystem: Environmental > Aquatic > Marine > Wetlands > Sediment ... | reverse complement strand
GAGCCCGCCCATGGGCCGGCCGTCCAGGCCGACGATGTCGAAAGCGTCGGCAGCACGGGTTGGCATCACGAGACAGGCCGTCAGGATCGCGGCCCAGACGATGACGCAGCGCCGGTTACTCATGCCCGGCTCCTTTCCCGGGCAGATTGGGGTCGCCTCCGAAAAAGCGGCAGAGAAACGGCACATCGTGGAACTGTTGGGCCGCGGCGGCGCGCCATTCGAGGTTGGCGCGGATGGCTTTGGTGTGCAGGATTCGAGCGCGGATGCCGTCTTCCGGCAGGGGTTCGTCGATGTAGGGGAGTCCCTGACGGTCGCGCCGCCAGGGATGCGCAAGCGATGCGGGGCGCCGGCCCGGGGGCGGGGTGTGTTCGTCGTCCACGGCATGGCGCCAGTAGAGTTCGGAGGCCAGGTGCATGTAGGCATAGGCGAAGTCGCCGACGAAGGCATGTCCCGGCGTACCGGGTTCGGCGCGGGTGGCGCGCCGGTAGAGCCCGGGGAGGCCTTCGAAGGATCCGGGCGGAGCTTTCCGTTCGGCGTCGGCGACCGGCTTGAACGGTGTGAACAGGGCGACGAAACGGCGGCGCAGCTCCGGGACCGGGTTGGTGGGGCAGACGCCCGCGGAGAAGCGCTCGGCGAGCGCCACGCGGCCGTTTTCGGGGAAGACAGCCCGGCCGGCGGACGTATCGAAGAGGGCGCGGCGACAGAAGCCGGCATACGCGTCGCGCTGCGGGCCCTGCAAGGCGCCGAGGGTTTCGGGATTTCCGGTCCAGGAGAGCAGTCCAAGGCGGTCGCCGATGCGCTCGGCCAGGGCGGGGAACACGGAGGGATGGCGGGCGCGGCGCATCAACCCGCTCATCGCTGCCACGCCGTCGACGGACATCCAGGCGTTCAGATCGCGCCGGAAGCTCTCGGCGAAGGTCCGCACCTCGGCCATTTCCGGCGTCTCGTAGCGCGGGTCGTCGGCGATGGCGGCCGCGGAGACGATGAAGCGGTCCATGTTGAACGGTTCGCGCGCGCGCAGCCCTTGCCCCGCGAGGGTCCGGCGCATATCGCCGAACCACGCGTCGTAGATAAACGCGTCGCCGTCCGGCGCGTCGCCGGCGTCGATCAGCAGATCGATCGAGCGGAAGGCTTCGTCGAACAGGCGCCGCGGCGTCAGAGTGAAGGAACCGCCGACTTCATAGACGGCATCGACGTCGAAATAGGTGTCGTCGTAGCGCCGCCCCTCGACCACGAACCGCATCAGGCTGCCGCCGTCGCGCACGCGGTGCGCGCCGCGCCGCCAGACTTCCGTGACCAGCAGCGGCTGCAGGGCCGAATGTACGGTGGCCAGTTCGCGCGGTTCGAGCGCGCCGATGGACGTCGGCAGCTTCACGCCGGCATCCCGGAGGGTGCGCTCGACGGCAGCCGCTTCGAGCAGCAGCCGTTTGACCTCGACGTCCAGGACGCTGAGCACGCTGAGCGCATCGCCGTTGGCAGGCCGTTTGCCGTCACCGAGCAGATCGTCCATGGCGATATCGCCGTAGATCGGCAGCATTTCGCCGTACGCGACGGCGGCGAAACGGGCAATGCGCACCAGTGCGTCGGCCAACGGTTCGTCCGCGGCGATCTCCTTCGCCCAACCGTCGCTCCAGGCGGCGGGTATCGCGTCGCGCACGGCGCGCAGCCGCGCGACCAGGTACCAGGCCACGCGCACGGTATCGGCATCTATGGCAGCGATGAGCTTGCCCGGATTCTCGATCTTGTCCAGCGCCTCGATCAACCGGCCCAGGACCTCCCATTCGTCAACCGCGGCGCCGGGTGCGCTGTCCGGAATCCTGACGCCGGCCTGCTGGAGCGAGAAACGGCGCATGGCCTCCAGTTGCCCGACAAAAAGCGCGAGGTTGGCGGCCACGGCATCGCGGCACTGGCGGCAATCGGCGGTCAGGTTCGCGCCGTGCACGGGACAACGTCCCGGTTCGATGGGAGTACGGGTGTAGCGTTGCAGCTTCATCGTCTCGAGCAGGACGCGCTGCTGCCCTGACGGGGGCATATCGGCGGACCATTGGGCCGCCAGCGTGGCGGCGCCGGTCGGCGCGCCGCGCCCGCGGCGGGCGGCCTCGAGCCGCAGCATGACCACCAGGCCGTCGGTCAGCGCTTCGGACCGGCGGTCCGCGGCCAGGACCGTCTTCAGCCGCTCGAAGGCGGCCGCGCGCAGGCGGTCGTACTCCGCGATCGGTTGGCCGGGGGCGGCGTTCGCGTCGGCGTTCGGGAGCATCAGGGCGCATTGCGCGGCGGTGACGGCGTCACGCGGAGTCGTGGCGTGTTTGAGCGCCACGGCGCTCAGGCGGACGCGCCGGCTGCCGTCCAATCGTCGCCGTGCCTCGCCCTGTTCAGGCACGGCGATGCCCGGCAGCACGGCGCCGGGCGTTGCGGAGACGGCCGAACGAGCCAGGCTCTCGATTTCGGCCGCGGCGTCTATGGCTTGGCCGGCGGCGGTCAGAATCGGGAACGAGAGCAACTCCTGTGAGCGCAGCAGCAGATCGGCGCGCCAGAGAAAGGTACGGCGTTCGTAGAGATCGGTCCGCGTCGCGACGCCGGCCGCATTGTACGCAACGGCCCGCGTCAACAACCGGGACCGATCCGGTTGGTCGTCGAGCGCGTCGAGCAGGGCGTCGAGGACCGGCAAGAAGCGGGGCGCCGGCCAATCCGCAGGAGCGGTGGAACCCGTCGGCGGCGCGGGCGGCAGAGGCTCGTCGCGTAAGAGGTTGACGATCACGGGCAGTCCCACATTGGCGTTCCGCCCGCATTGCCAGGGATCCTTCCAGAACGAGAGACCCAGGCGGGCACGATAGATGCGCAGAAGCTGCGTGACGGCCGGTTCGCCGTTCAGGAAACCGCACCGATCGAGTGTTGCTTTCAAGACAGCCAGCGATGCACGGGCGCGTTTGTTCCCCAGGCGGCAGGGATGGCCTTCGCCCGAGTCCAGGTAGCGGCGGTACGGCTTCAGGCGCGAATCCCGTTCCTGCAGTGTGCCCAGGAACCGGTCGGTAGCAACCAGCGCGAGCTGGATTTCGCGGTGATACCGCTCGGCAAAAGACTCCAGAATCCGTCGCATGGCCGGTCCGGCGTCGGGCGCCGTATGCAGGCTGCGCAGGCATTCGGAGAGATCGTCGTCCAGGGTCTCGAACAGGCCTACCTCCATACGCAGGATTTCGGCGGAGCGGACGCGCAGGGCAGGATCGCCGGCCGGCAACTCGAACAAGCCGTCGCGAACGATCGCCAGCACGTCGGAGAGATAGGCGTCTTCCTCGAGCAAGGCGCTGACGGTCAAGGTGAGCCGCACGACGCGTACGACACGGGCGCGTCGCTGACGGGCGGCCGGATCGTCCGCGGCGCCGCGGGCGCGGATTTCGCTTACGGCCTTTCCAAGCTCTTTGACCAGGCCGGCAAACAGGTCGTCGAGGCCGAGTTCGGCGGGGCGAAGGGAATAGCGCCTCTTCAGATCGCGCCACGCTGCGCAGACGCGCCGGATCGTCTCGTCCACTGCGTCCGTTCCCAGGTGAAGGGTGTCGGGCCGCTGCATGCCGCCGCGCAGCATCCAGTCCAGCCAGCGGGCCAGATCGGCGACCTGCGCGACCGCTTCCCCGCGCGGCGCGTTCGCGCCGGCGCGACGCCGGCCAACCGCCAGGAGCGCATCCGCGACGAATCGGTAGTTTGGCACGACGCGGCCGTCGAGGACGATATCGGCCTCCCAATCCAGTCCTTTCTGAAACCACAGGGCCGCTTCGCATTGATGAGGCGTGCGTAGAAAACAGTCCCCGGCCGTCAGCGCGGTCATCAGGTTCCGGCGGATCGGTCGGTCGGCGCGGGCCCGGTCGAATCCATCCGCCATGCGGGCGGTCAGAATCGGCTTTACGACATCGCGGAACAGCGCGTCAGCGGCAGTCTCGTCCTTGTTGCCGAGCGCCTGCGCGTAGTAGCGCTCGAGAATGCTACCCAAACGGTTGTCCCACCGGTCTTCGCGTTTGGCGTCGAGGTAGAGGGCCAAGAAACGCCGGGAGGCGGTCCGGCAAGCGGCGGACTTGTGCAGCAGATCCATGACACTCTGACCGGCCGGTTCGTGCAGGAAACAGTAGAAGGATTGATACCTGAGACTCGCGCTGAGGGCCCGGTAGGCCGCCTTCGGGCGGTCGCGCCAGGCGATCAGCGCCGCCAGGCACTGCCGCGCGGCGGCCTCCGGTTTCTTGACCAACGCCTCGGCCAGCCGCGTCATCCACGTTTCCGGCTCGTGACCGGACGCGGCGACGATGCGATGCAAGAGCGGCTGTTGGACCTGGGGCCAGTTCTCAGGCGGCACGCCGAGATGGAAGCGGTCGGCGATGGCGCGCCGGTAGGCCTTCCGGACGTCTTTGATCTCGTTCCAGGCGGCATGGTCCAGGCGAACGAAGCGCTGCACCAGGAGCGCGCCGTCGTCTTCCGCGACGATCTGCTCGTCCAGCAACGCCCGCCAGCGCGCTGCTTCGCGCGGATGCAGACGGTGGCCGAGGCAGAGCACGTCCAGGCGTCCTTCCGGCGTGGCGCCAACGCCCCCGGCCAGAGCGGCGACGTCATCGGGCGGCACCCGTTGGGCCCCGCAGGTCGCGACGAAGGCCGGCAACAGCAGCGTTACCGAGTCGTATTTACCGGGCTGCTGCGCCATCTCCCGCAGCAGGTCGCGCGTCAGACCGCGGACCCCGCCGGCCCAGGGAATGCCATCGAGCGCACGGAAGATATCCTTGCGCCGCTCGTCCTGCTTTGCACCGAACAGATTGAGGAAGGGACCCGGTTGACGCGCGATTCCCTGGCGCATGGCAACACGGAGGAACCGGACAGCCGCGTCGCGTTCGCCCTCGGGCATGGCCACACCGGCTTCGCGCACATCCGCCAGTGCGCGTCGAGCGACGTACTCGTTGTCCGTCGTGAGCAACTGTGCGATACCGGCCCGCCAACGGGTATAGGCGACGCTGGTGATCGCGTTCTGGGCATGCCCGGGGCTGACTGCCGCGATTGCCAGGACCACGATCCAGAAACAGGAATGTCCTGTTGCCTTGGTCATTGGACGGGCCGTTCCGGATGAGTAACGCGAATGCCGAGCACCTGACGGATATTTCGTTGGGCGTAAGGTCCATTGCCGAACGCGGCGGGCTCGAATGCCTGTTCGGGTTTCCCGGATGGCGCCACGATCAGCGAGGTCAGTCGAGCCGCGCCACGACCATGCACATCCCCTGTTACGACCACGAGCTCCGGGTCCATACCAGGTGGGATGGCGGCTGCCGTATCGGGATGGCGGACCTTATGCAACTGCATCCAGAGATTGCCCAGTTCGACTTCGACGTGCCCATCTCGTTCGCGGCGCAACATGGAAGCGCCGCCCGCTTCCGTCAGCAACTGCACGTTCGCCGCAAACAGAGCGTCCCACCCCGTCGGCCGGACCCATGCACGAACGTCGGTGTTGTTGTCCCGGAGAAGCGCAACCACGTCGCGCGTCCAGTGAATCGCCTCCGCCAGTCGCCAGCGCGGATCTTCGTAGTAGTTCGACCGGTCTTTCTGCTCGGGGTTGACGCCCAGCGCAACGGTCATCGTGATGCAGAGGAAATCCTGCATCAGCGCATCGCCCCAGGACGTGTTCTTCGTTTCGTAGGCCAGGGTGACAAGGAACACGTAGCGAAACGACCAGTCGTAGAGGTCAGCCGGATTCCCCTGGTCCAGCAGGAAAGCTCGCGATTCGGTGTATTCGCGAAACGCCTGCCCCGTCCAGGGCGGCGCGCCGTCCTTCCCGTCCGCCTTCGCGTACGCGGCTTCCAGGGCCGGACCGGCGTTGTGGAAGTACAAGCTCAGGAAACGGCGGAAGCGCTCCGGATTCCTGACGCGCCCCCAGGTCGCTTGCGCATAGGTATCCTGCACGCGTTGAAAACCGGCGGAGAACATGGCTCGCTCCTCGGGGGTGAACAGGAGACGGTTCTCGATGGTCTGGCGGCTTCCGGCTTCCAGGCCGGGCAGCCGGAAGGTGACCCGACGTTGTTGCTCTTCGACGCTCTTGCCTTCGGGCGCAATGCGGCCCTTGCCGCCCCCACCCCCGGTCAGCGATCCGCCGCCCCGGGTACTTTTCTCGTTCTCGGTCAGCGCCATGAAGCCGCTCGCGAAGTAGATATCCTGCTTGATCGTAGTAACAACCGGTTTGCCGTCCGGAGCGGTCTCCCGCCACTCGATGACGCCCGCCAGCCCGTTTCCGGAAATGCCCGCCAGCGCCACAGGCTCGGCGTGGTAAGCGTATTCGGCGCCCGTCACGGGAACCAGCGCCAACTCGCCATCCGCCGGCACGCCGGCGCCGTCTATGAAGAGCAGTTGATAACGATTCGGCGCATGGGTGATCTCCTCCGCGAACACCTCGATGCGTTTCTCGTCCGGGTTGACGGCTTGTCCGTCGCGCGCCACAACCAGCAACTGTTTGTTCCCGCAGAGCAACGTCCCGCGCGCGGTTTCGATCCGCACCAGCCGCAGCGATCCTGGGACGCGTTGCCGCTTCGCCCGGTCGGCCAGCCAGAGCTTCTTGGGAAACCCAGTCGTCAGGAAAGAGCCTTGAATCGTCCGGATGTTCCCGGCGGGCAGCCGCATGCCTTTCGTGAGTGTCAGCGGCTGACCGGGAGCCAGGCCCTGCGGCGGTTGTAGAACGGCGGTATCGGTCACGAACCCACGCGTGTTTTCGAAGCGTGTCGGCACATGCAGCAGAAGCCCCTCGACACGCAAGAGGCAAAGGTTGATGGCCTCCGGCACGAACGACTTGTATTTCGTCCCTTCGATTCTCTCTTCTGCCTTGTCGTCTTTTCGGCCCTGGACGCCGATCGCGGTGATGGATTTGAGCGGAGTGTGGACAGGCGGCTGATCCTTGCCCGTTGTTGCCGTGACGAGTCGCATCCCGGGTGTCAGCTTCAGAACCGTTTGCCGGGCTGCATCCGGGGTCTTTGCGGCCGTGCTCTCGGTACCGCGCGCCGCTTCCGTGGCGCTGCGTTCGCTGCTCTTGTTGCCGGCGCCGGGCCACGGATCCTCCGAGTGTCCCTCAAGCTGCTGTTGAAGATCCTTATGCTTGGGAACACGGAGCAGTTCCGGATTTGCGCAGGCATAGGTCTGCAGCCCAACCTGGCCGCCGGGCCGCCACACGAGCACCTTCTGCGTCGCGGCGATCCGGAGAACACGCTCCTCGCCATCAAGGTCGTACCGCAGCTCGACATAGGCATCCACCGGGCGTTTGACGACCTGGTTGAGCCGGGTAGGAACCGCGCCGGGCACGTCCTCCCGCCAGGCCGACACAACCGTCCGCGGTTTGAGGCCTTCGGCAAGCTGCCGGCCGCCGGGAGTTTCGACGTTCATCCCGGCCAGAATGCCGCCGATATGCTGGAGCACCCCTGCCTTGCCGAGAACGCCGGCCACGATCAGATTCTCGTACACCGCCATGCTGACCACAGTCAACGGGGTGGGCTCTTTCAGTTCTTCGCGACCGGTCACGCGCACCGGTTTGCCGTCTTCGCCGAGTAATTCCTCGTCGATCTGAATGGCTCGGGCCTGTTTGAACCCGATATCGCCCCGCGCATCCGGCTTGATCGCGAGTTCCTGAGCCGAACCCACAACCAGCTTCGCGCCGTTGTCGAGCTCGAAGCGGATCGCCTTGCCGTTCTTTTCGATGGCCGCGGCGGCAAACTCGGACCAGACCTTTGCCAGCTCGACCGCCCCGGCGCCGCGAGGTTTGGAGGCATCTCGGATCAGGGTAGCCCCAAATCCCCCTCGCACGGCCTCCTCCAGGGGGCGCCGCTGCCCTGGTGCGTCGCCGTCTCGTTCGCGCCAAAGGACGGGGGTGTCGGCCGCGAACCCGCGCGATTCTACCAGTTCCGGCGGCTTTGCCGCCGGTTCCTCACCCTCATCGTCATCCCCATGCTTGCCGCTGCCCTCGCCGGTCCGTCCGCCTTCCTTGCCTTCCTCCGTTCCCTTCCGATCCATATCTTTGCCGGCAGCCGTTGTTGGCCCCTGGGGATCCTCCACCGTCGGTTTGGTCTCAGTCGTCTCGTCCGGCAAACCGTCCTCTTCGACGTGTTCTCCTGCCGCGCCGACAAAGACCACACGCTCGATTTCCGCGTCGCGGCGGAGGGTGCGCTGCAACTCCCAGGCCAGAACCAGGCGGGCTGCGCTCACGTATCTCACCTTCCGGGACTTGCCGCTTCGGCGCGCCGTGCGCTCGACGTATTCAAGCCTGATGTCCGGTTGGGACAATCCCGGCTTCAATGGGACGTTGGCGACAAGCCGGCAGAACCGTGCAGCAGGTTCGCTCACCCGGTCCGCCGGCCCCGTCAGCATGTCTTTGAGACGATTCTGCAGTTCGATCCTTCCCGTGTTCCGTTGTCGGGGATCCTTCTCCCCAGCAATGGCAACGGCCTGCTTGCGCCATGCGACAAAGTCCGGATGGTAGGTCCAGACAAATCCGAAGAGCCCCGTCAACTGGGAAATATCGAATACCGCCTTGCTTGTTATCTCGTCTTTCCGAATGCCCCGTCCGGCGATATCCCGTTCCAACGTGTCCAGCATGGAGCCGAAAACTCGATCCAGCGCCTCTTTTTGACTCGGCGTAACGTCTCGCGTTTTCCAGGCCGCAATCCCCAGTTCGGCCAGGAGCCCGGGATGCGGAATATGGGATTGGGCAGCTTGCCAGACCTTCTCTCTGTGGGATGTATCGTCACCGACGAAACCGGCCAAGTCCAATGCTTTGGCCGGCGTGCCTGGGACAGGATCACCGAGCAGTCGCGCCGCCTTGTCGGCGGCGTTAGCGAATCCCGTCCTGTCAAGAGCGCCGGCCACCCTCGCTCGCAGACTCTTGGCGTCAGGCGCGCTTGTCCGCATGACTTCCGGCAATTGCGGGTCGGCGTTCAGCAGCAGCAGGGCCAGAGCCGCCTCCGGTTTGAAGTCGGGCAGAAGACAGAGGTTGCCTCGGTATGTGTTGTGATAGGCCGCCAGCGCCGCCACGCCACGCGCCAGCGGCGAATCGGCCTTGCGGAACCCTTTCTCAAGCCCGGCATAGGCCGCGAAGAACTGACGGTAGAAATAGAAGGCGCTGGAACTGAAATTCTCGGAATCGTTCAACTCCGGCCCCGCCTTGAACCGTTCGTGCTTCGTATCCTGATGGACTCGCGCGACCAATTTTGCTTCATAGGGGCGCTCGGCGGCGGGCGTGGCTTTGATCTCGGAGTCGCTGACAACCGTGTAGATGGGTCTGTTTTGCCTTGCATCCTCGCCGGCTTGCCGGACACCCGCCCGAAGCAGGTCGCGCAGTTCCGTGCCGATGCGCGCATTGCGTTCTCGATCCGTGCTCAGGTGTTGCGGGAGGTCGTCCCGGCCGCGAGCGGTTCGCAGAGCGTACTTGCCCAACGCCGCGAATTCCGTCGCGGACCGCGGTCCGGCGGCATGGGCCGAGACCGCAATCGCCAGCACCGAGAGTCCGGCGCCAATGGCTTTGTGGATGTATGGTCTGCTCATGATGGGTCTCCTTCCTGAATGTTCTCGATCGGACATATCGAAGTCCCTGTGCTCCGTCTCCACTACTCTATCGTGTCGGACCGCGCTTCGTGGGAGGCGGCGTCACGTGGGTCGCACGCGCGCTCCGTCCGCGTGCCCGTGCCAGATAGGCTCTCTCCAGCGGCGCGAATAGACGCGTGACGACAGCGCCGGCTTCGTCGCGTTGGCTTATGCGCGCGGTCCGATTGCGGTCGCCGCCCGCCAGCGTGAGAAGCAGTTCGTGAGGCACGGATTCCCCCAGCGCAATCGGCCAGATGCGGGGAGGGCAGCAGAACGCGGCCGGCGCGCCGGCGCGCAGGTCGTCGCACAGCAGGACCCATTGTGCCGCCGCGCCGGCCGGATCGTCCGGGCGCACGCGTTCGGCGACGCCCGAACCGAGCAGCAGCACGATCAGAGGCCGCGGCGCGGGCGCGGCATGCGGCTTGCGCGGGCGCGGCAGCGCGTCGATCAGGCGCGCCAGGGCTGGGCCGGGACCGCCTTCGTCCGGCGGGGGGCTTGCCGCGCCGGGCGGGGGAGACGGACGCAGGAGGTCGCGCAACGCACGGGGGGTGAGTTGGCCCGGCTTGGGCAGCGGCAGCGGCCAGCCGGCGGCAAACACCCGGGCCGCCGAACCGCCGCCGTGCGGCGCCAGCCGGGCATCGAGGTTCGTCAGTTCGGCCGAAAAGGCCGATAGAAAACGGCGGCACAACTCCCGTTCGGGAGGCGTCCCGGCCGCGACGGTATCGAGCAGCAGGGCGATGGTCCAGGGCGCATTCCGGCTGGGGAGGATTTCGAGGCTTTCCGCGGCGGCGGGGGCTGGGCCGGTCTTGTCCGCGGGTGCGGTCAATGGGGTGTGCGTTTTGTGCGAGGCGGCAACACCTGCGGTAGCCGACGTTCCGGGCGCCAGGCGCGGAATCCATCGCGGATCGCCGTAGAGCGTGTAGCCGGGCCAGCCCGGCGCATCTTCGAGGCGGAAGCGACGTAACACATCGCCAACGGGCATTGCCGTGCAGTCCGTCAAGGCGCGCAGCAGATGCGCGTTCAGCGCGCAGGCGGTCTGGGTGTCGATTTCCCAACGCGAACCGATCACAATATCGACTCCGGCCTCGTAGAAGGCGCGGGCGAAACCGACGCGACCGGCTGCCGCGGCGCCGGACGCCGGGTCAAGGGCGGCGCGGTCGCCGCCGCATCCGTTCAGCGCCAGGAAGCGCGGCCGTGCGCCGGCCGCCAGAAGGTCCGCGACGTCAGGGGCTCTCAGGTGGTGACCGTCGCGGCAGACAATGCATGCGGCCCCGTCGTCGTCCTGCCGTATATGACCGGTGTACAGCAGCCAGGGCACCCCCAGGGCGGAGAGCAGTTCCGGGAAGGATGCCTCGGCATGCAGAGCAAGGCAATGGGCGGCATCTACGGGAATGGTGTCGAGCGCGTCGGAAACGGATTCGGCCAGAGTCGCGAGGCGGGGATCTCCTTCCGGATTGAGAACAACGGCGCCCTCGGTCAGCGACAATGCGCCGGCTGCCGACGCAGGGGATTGACGATGGGAAAGCCCGTCGCGGCGACGGCAGGCCACGCCGCGGGCCACGGCCAGCCGACGCCCAAGGAAACCGTTCCAGGCGGGGGCGTAGCAGAGCTCGTAAGGGATGGCCGCGGCCAGCTCGTCCGGGCGCAGTACGAGTGGCGCGCCCTCGGGCAACGCGCCAAGTCGTTCGATGACCCAGGCCGGCATGATCAAGCGCGCCAGCGATTCGCCGGCGTGACGCAGGGCGCTGTGACCCCCGGATTGGCCGCCGATTCGCTCGAAGACGGCTGCCTCGACGTCCGCGATCACGGCCATGAGCTGCCCCAGGTCCACGGCCATGCGGTCATAGAGCACGTCCGGCGAAGAGGAAGCGAAAGCGTAGGAGAGATGGCGCAGGCCGGGGTTCCAGTCCGCGTCATGGTCCTGCAATCCGTGTCCGGCCGGTTGCACGAAGCGGCCCGCGCCGCGGGTGGGCACCCCGTCAAGTTCGGGTGTCCACTGCCACGGTTGTGATACGATTTCGAGGATTTCGAGCGGTTCGTTCATGCCACTTCGATTTCGATGCGATAGCGTTCGTGCCCGACCCGGAGCACCAGTCGGTGGCGGCCGGCCGAAAGCGGCCTCGTGAATTGCACGGTGTCGGCCTTTGACGGGAGCCGTTGCAGCAGACGTTCCTCCCGCCACAACTCCGCGCTCCAGGGCCTATGCGCGCCCCCGCTCGGGGGCATTCGCACCGCGAGCGATATGGCGCCGTCCTTGCCGGCGAAGGCCTGGATTTCGCATGGCCCGCCGTCATCGAGCGCCGCGAATGCCACGGTCCCGGCCCGTGCATCGAGATTGTCGGCCTCGCCGAGGGCCACCCGTTGCGGCACCGGCAGGGGCGGCAGGTCCAGTCCGGCCTGCAACAGATCGCGGGCCCGGGAGCCCCAGGAGGTCAGGAGACGACCGGCATCGTTGACCGCGATGGCCAGGCGGTCGGTCAACTCGTGCACCCCTTCCCGCACGGGCTGCCAGACCGGTGTCGGCCGCGCCCCGGGCACGGCGCGCCACCACGTGCCGCACTGTTCGAGTGCGGCATGGATCAAGTCCCGCCGGGCGGTCTCGGGGTCCCGCAAGGCTTCGGCCCAGCGTTCGCACCGGCCGTCACCGTGCAGCTCGGACAGGCGCGACGCGCGCAGAAGCTCCCGCGCCTGTTCGTCATTCGCCTCGGTCTCGCTCATGACCGATTCCTTTCTTCTTCAGATCGCAACCCGTACCGATCCGAGAACCGCCGACTACACGGAATGCACGGATACCGAAATGAGTACCACAGTTCTACGCGCGGAAAAAGCCCATCGTGCTTGCCCGTGCCGCCTTTCCCGCTCAACCCGCGGCGGCCATCGCCACGATGCCGATGAGCGCGCCGACGATATCGATCACCCCCAGCACCGTGCCGGCCGTGGCCAGTCCGGCCCCGCTGTAGCGCTCAGGGTGTTCCGCGATCTGCTTTCTGGCCGCGTTGGCCTTGGCGATCGCGACCGGGCCCAGAACAAAGCCCAGAATGAAGAGCCCCAGAATCCCGCACACCACCGAGGCCGTCGCCCCCGGCGCCGTTGCCTTGGCCCGCACCTGCGCCGCCGTCGTTCCTGCCGTCATCGTTCCCGCATTCGCCTGCATCGCCCATCCTCCCGGTTTCCGGCCGCCGCACCATGCGCCGGCCTTTCATCCGGTTATCGGAGAACGCGGGCGGTTCGTGGGAAGGGACGGCGAGCGATAGGGTGGAGAAGGTGTCTCAGGAATCGCCGCGGTGCGGTCGAAGGTCCAGCCGCAGGACTCCTGCCATACGGTGTAGATCGGTGGTCTGTCACGATCAGGTTGCAGCGCTCACCTCCCGCAAACGCCAACAAAAATCGACCCGCTTCCGTCTTCGCTGTACGAGCTTCGCCGAGACAGGTCGCGGGTAGGGATGGCGCCATTCGGCGCCAAAGACAAAAAGCAAAAAGAGTAACGCCGCTTCGCGGCGAATAAGCCCTCAGCGAGACAACACTAAACGAAACCCGAGGCTGATGTACCGGTACGACGGAAAGAAGCCGCCGCGGTACGCGCACCGCAGGATGACCCGATCGTTGAGGTACCAGGACGCCCCGCGCCACGCACCACACGCACCACCGCTGCTGTCCTTCGCGCAGCACTCCCACACGTTCCCGCCCACACCATATAGCTCCCACGGATTCGCCCAGCTCTTCTCCACATCGCAGGTGACGATGGCACCATCCCGGTAACCTGCTATTCCCGTGAATCCCAGAGCTGTCTTCGCTTCTTCGCTGCTGTAGTTCCCCGCCTGCCCGCTGCGCGGCGGCCAGTTGTTGCCCCACGGGTACTCCCGGCCGTCCCCGCACTGCGCAAAGGTCATCCACTCTGCCTCGCTCGGCAAACGG
>Ga0272441_10011058_pt1 | contig 13494 bp, 13 predicted proteins | sample SSMProp6N_FD_193582 | JGI IMG/M metagenome (GOLD analysis project Ga0272441, IMG submission 193582) | Marine sediment archaeal communities from Little Sippewissett salt marsh, Falmouth, MA, United States - SSM-Prop-6N | ecosystem: Environmental > Aquatic > Marine > Wetlands > Sediment ... | reverse complement strand
GGCCGCGAACGCATCCCGCCGGACCTTGTCGCGCCGGCTGCCGCCAACTACTTCGGGAAGATCAGCCTCATTGACCACTGGGTCGGGCGAATCCTCGACGCCTACGCCGCCCGCGGCTGGCTGGACGAGACACTCGTGGTCTTCTGGTCCGACCACGGGGAGATGCTGGGCGACCACGGGCGGTTCTTTAAGAACGTTTTCTACGAGTCGTCCGTCCGCGTGCCGTTGCTGCTTCGCTGGCCGGGGCGGGTGCCGGCCGGGGCGGTCCGCCCGCACCTGGCCGAGACGATCGACGTGTTCGACACGCTCCTGGCCGCCGGCGGAGCCGAGCCGTCGGCGCGGAGTTTCGGGCGGAGCCTGCTGGGGCCGGCGCGCGACGCATCCGCGCCACACCGCGACGCCGCTTTCAGCGAGGCCACCTGCCGTGAGGTCGGCGATGGCGACGGCCCGGCGCGGGCGACCATGATCCGCACCGACCGGTGGAAGTACGCCGTCAGCGATGCCGGCGAGCCGCTGGTCCTGTTCGACCTCACCGCCGATCCGCTCGAACAGCATAACCTGGCTGGTGACCCAGCCGCCGGTGGCTTGCGGGACGAACTGGACCGGCGCACCGGCCGGTGGCTGCTGGCGACACAGGACGTTCAGTGATCCCCGCCGTCGGCGCGCCTACAATGGCGTGTCGTCGGTCCCTTGCGCGAGCGAGGGTCGGACGGGCGAACGCTTCGGGAGTGCGACGATGGCATGTGCGATCAGGATCGTGTTGGGCCTCTTGGGTGGCGCGGCCGGCGGGTACGTCCTCAGCCGCCTGCTGTGCATCGGCGGCGGATGCCCCATCACCTCCAACCGCCCGCTGATGGTCCTGGTCGGCGCGGGCTTCGGCGTTCTGCTAGCGTCCGGCGGGTGTTCGGCCATCAGCGGCGGCGAGAAAGTCCACGCCGGGAAACTGATTACCTCGCCCGAGCAGTTCCGCGCCGAGGTCCTCGAACCCGGCAAGCCCGCCGTCGTGGATTTCTACGCCGACAACTGCGGCGCCTGCCGGCAACTGGCGCCCGTCATGGCGGCCCTGGAGAAAGAGTACGCCGGAAAGGTCGCCTTTTTCCGGGTGGACACCGCCCGGGCCGGGGCCTTGGCCGACGAGCACCGCATCCGGTACATCCCCACGCTGGAGTTCTACCGCGACGGCAAGCAACACGGGCAGCGGATCACGGGTTACCAGGATCCCGACGACCTCCGACGCCGTCTCGACGCCCTGCTGAAAGGCGACTGACCCGTTCGCCCCCGCCGGGGCTGAGCCCGCGCGATCCCCTCGCCCCGTCCGCCCCCGGGCGCGCCAGACGAGCCCGATATCTTCGGGCGGGCCTTGCCCGCATCCCGTCTGAGCGGCATACTGCCGACGCCCCAGGCTCGAGGCGGGCCTGAGAACGGATCGGAGGCCGTCCCGTGAAACGTCTGGTCGTCAGCAGCGATGATTTCGGCATGTGCCACAGCGTCAACGCGGGCGTCCTGCGGGGATTCCGCGAGGGGATCCTCACCCAGTCCACGCTGATGGCGCCCGCTCCCTGGCTGGACGAGGCCGTCGCCATGGCCAAAGCCCACGACATCCCCGTCGGCGTCCATCTGGTGGCTGCGTGCGATTGGGACCTGTACCGCTGGCGCCCCCTGACGGCGGCGAAGTCCATCACCGCGCCCGACGGGACCTTCATCGACTCCATCCAGGAGGTCCGCCGCCGCGGCGACCCGGCCGAAGTCGAGGCCGAGTTCGCCGCGCAGATCGAGTCAGTCATCGCCAAGGGGATTCAGCCGACGCACCTCGACAGCCACATGTGGCTGGTCAGCGCCGACATCCTCGCTGGCCTGTGCCGGCGGTTCGGCATCCCCACGCGGAATATCGCGATGGACGACTTGGGCGAGCGCCACCCGGACGTGGTCTTCCGCTTCGGCTCGCCGGTCTGGGGCCCGTCGGAGGAGCCCGACAAGACGGCGGCGCTGCTCGCCTGGCTGGACGGGCTGGGCGACGGCGACCACCTGATGGTCGTCCACGCCGGGCAGGCCTCCGACGAACTGGCGTCCATGGCGTCGCGGGACCACCCGGCGTGGGTCTGGACCCAGCCCTATCGGCAGACCGACCTGGACCTGATCCTGGACCCGCGGGTCCGTCGTCGGATCGACGAGGGCGGCTTCGAACTGATATCGCTGCGCGACGTTCCGCACGCCCTGCCGGCGCGGTAGCCGGGCGGTCAGATCATGGCCAGTGCGGTGCAGGCGGCGGCGATGCAGACGACGCCCCCGGCCCGCCGCCAGCCCGGCGCGCCGATGAGGCGCAGACCGGCGCAGAGCAGCCCACCGGCCGCGATGATCGCTGCCCACGCCGCCAGCACGCCGCCGGGCGATGCGGCAGCCGACAGGTGGAACCGGTTGTCCACCGCCGCCCACGTCGTCGGCAGCAGCGTCACGTCACGGTCCATCGCCGCCGGCGTCATCAGCGCCCGCAGGCGCGTGACGGTCTGCCTGGACCCCAGCGCGTCGATCAGCCCGCGGTCCAGCACGTCGTTGATCTCGCCGCTGCGCCCGTCGGCGTAGCCGAACAGCGACTGCTTCGACGACCACTCCGTGACGAAGGCATGTCCCGCCGACGCGGCGCAGGCCCGCCGAAAAAGGTCTTCGTAGTTGGTTCCGCTCGGCGTCCCGCGGACGACCCGGAGGTCGCGCCGCTCGATCGTGGCGTTGGCCCAGTTGGCGCAGGCGTATCGGCTGGGCGCGACCACGTACAGGAGGATCTCGTTTTCGAGGTCGGCCGACAGTTGCGAGATCGCCAACGGGTACACCAGACGGCTGTCCGAGTAGGTGTAGCGGATCGGGTGCGGCGCCAGCGCGGGCTTGTCGGCGGCGTCGGGCCGGATGCGCATCGCCAGCCAGTGCCACCCGGCGTCCACATAGCGTTTGAACAGCCTGTCGGCGCTTGGCGGGACGAAGTACTTGTGGTCGTTCAGCCACTTTGCCAGGTCGGCTGCGTCCGTCGCGCCGAGCGCGACGTACTTGAAAATCCCCGCCGTGCCGGAAGCCTCGACAACGACGGAGCCCTGGGCGTCGGTGGCCTTGTCTCCGACGCCGCCGCAGCCGCAGCCAAAACCCTTGCCGCCCTTTCCCGAGGCGACGTAGAACCGCGGCGCGGCGATCCTGTTGAGGTGCTCGAAGACGGCCGCGTCGGCCTTGTCCACGCTCGCCACCTTGGCCGGGACCGGCACGATCCACGCCAGTTCGGTCGGCCCCGGGCGGAAATACGTCCGCAGGATCACCTGCACCGTTCGCCCGTCGGTGGCCAGGACCGCCTCCTGGCGGCCCGAGGCGGCCATGTTCGTCGCCTCCCCCACGCGGACCGGTATCATCACCCCGTCGGCGGCGGCGCCCGAGGCGGCGAGAAGCACCCCCGCAACCGCCGGAAAGACCCATCGGAATCGCTTCATCTGTTGTCCCCTTTCCCGTCTACATCATTCGCCCGGGCGACCTGCCTGCTGGCCGCGGGCAGGCAGGCGGTCTTTCGCGTCAGGCGGGTGATGAGTTGGCCGAAGTGCTCCTGGAGTTCGGGCAGGGCCTCGGCCGGCGCCCGCCGGGCGAGGTCTTCCTGCTGAATCTTCCGGAACGCCGCGGGATAGACTTTCTCCAGCCGGCTGTCGCCGGTGGCGGTGCCGAGGATCATGCCGGTCCGGCTGTCGAGCAGCAGCGCCTGCATGGCGGTTCGGTGTTCGGCCCGGCTGCCGGGGGCGACCCACAGGCCGATGCCGGTCCAGTACAGGATCGCCGCGGCCGTGAAGTTGTCCACGGCGCTGTCGGACTGAAGGTACACCAGCAGCAGTTCACAGTCCATCCGCGCCGCCGCCACGCGAAGCGACCGCAGCGTCGGGCGCCCCTCCCCGTGCGCGAGCGGGCTGACGGGGTGGACGGCGGTGATCTCCGCGACCGACTTGACCGCCTTTTCCCACCCGGCCAACTCGTCGGCGCCAACGTCGTCCAGGACCGGCTGCCACCCGCTGCACCTGCTGTGGAGGCGCGCGATCGCCACGGCCGTGGGTAACTTCGCCCGCACGTTGGCGTCCAGCAGGTCGGCGATCTCCTTGTCGGTCATGGCCTTTTCGATGCGAGTCATCTGCTGGGGGTCTCCGACCAGCCCGGCCTTGGCCAGGGACAGGCACGGGCCGAGCAGTCTGTTGCTCGCGCAGCCGGCGCCCAGGGCCGACGTCAACAGCAAGGCAAGTGTCAGGCGCTTCATCGCGTGGTCTCCTTTCTGGCGCGTCGCGTTTGGGAGGCCATATCCGCGCGCCGGCGGCGCTGCGCAGCGTCCGGTGAAAAAAACCGGCCGCCTTGACGCCGCGGCGGCAGGGGGGCGACAATCACCGGCTGAAAGCGGGGCGCGCGTGCGCGACGAGGCGGAACTGATACGACGATGCCTGGCCGGCGAGGCGGCGGCGTTCGAGGCGCTGCACGCCGCCCACGCCGGGCGCGTCACGGGGTACCTGCTGCGGTGCGGCTTCGCGGGCCCCGACGCCGACGACGTCGCCCAGGAGGTCTTCTGGCGCGCCTTCAAGTCGCTGCGGACGTTCGACCCCGCGCGTGGAGCGCTTCGAACGTGGCTGGGGGCGATCGCCCGCAACGCCGCGCGGCGGCACTGGGCCCGCCGGCGCCCGGACGCGGCGCTGGACCCCGAACTGGCCGAGGCCATGTTCGAGGCGCCGCCCAACCCCGACGGGCCCGAGCATCGCGAGGAAGTCGCCGCCGTCCGCGATTGCGTGGCCGCGCTGCCGGCCGACCTGGCGCGCATCGTCCGCCTGCGGTACGTGGACGCCCTGACGACCCGGGGCGTGGCGGCGGCGGCAGGGATCCCCGAGGCCACCGTCCGACTGCGCCTGACCCAGGCCAAAGGGCTGCTGGCCGCGTGCCTGCGGGGCAAGGGATTCGGCCCGACGGGCCGATAATCATGCGCGGGCGGCGGAGACGAGAGTACATTACATTGGGACGCGGAGCGGACGGATGAACCAACAGGCCGACCACGACGACGAGCAGGTCGAGCGGATGCTCCGCCGATGGGGCGCCGACGAGGCCGCGCGCCGCGTCCAGCCCGGCGCGCCGCCGATACCGCAGGCGACGCCGCGCCGACGCCGGACGACGCGGCGCTGGGCGCTGGCTGCGGCGGCGGGGCTGGTGCTGGCCCTGGCGGCCGGCGGGGCGCTGATGGTGTCCCGGACGGACCTGGCCGGACAGACCCAGGCCCTCACCGGCGCGCAGGCCGACGCCGACCGCCTGGAAGCCGAACTGGCCCAGGCCCGCAGCGACCTCGACGCCGTCCGCGCGGACCTGGCTCGGGCCGGCGACAAGGCCCTGGCCGACGCCAAGCGCCACGCCGCCGCCGTCGAGAAACTCCGCGAGGACTTCCAGGCCCGTCAGACGGCCTCGGCCGCCAAGGCCGTCCAGGCCGCGGCGCGCCTGAAGCGCCTCGAAGCCGACCTCGCCGCGGCCGGCGGGAAACTGAAAAAGGCCGGCGCCGACTTGGCCAAAGCCAAATCGCAACTGGTCGCGGCGCAAACGGCGGCGACCCGGCCGAGCGCCGAACTGGCGCGGCTCCGCCGGCGACTCGCCGCCGCCAACACCGAACTGACCCGCCTGGGCAAGCAGAACCGCGACGCCCTGCTCGCCCAGCGAAAGGCCGCCAACGACCTGGCGATGTTCCAGGCCGCCCGGCGCGTCGCCGTGGGCGACTACCAGCGGGCGTATCTGTCGGCCGCCGCGGGCGGCGCGACCGGACTGGCGGCGTGCCAGGCGGCCTCGGCCAACACGCGCCTGCTCGCCCGCTGCGCCCAACTGCGACCCAGCATCCGGAAGCCCGCGACGCGGAATCTCTTCGACCGCATCGAAATCATCCTGACGCGCCTGGACCTGATCGACCCGGGCGGGCTGAACGCCGCCGCCGACCTGGTGAAGATCATCCGCGCCGGCGACGTCATGGCGCAGATCGACGCGGCCACCGCGATCGGCGCTGAGGGCGTCGAGGTGCGTCAGTGGCTGATCGAGGCCGGCGCGATCCTGGCGGGAGTTCAGCGTGTCGGGTAAGCCCGGACAACTCGTGGCGTGCCTCGTGGTCGGCGCCCTGGCCGGCTGCGCGGCCATGCACGACGGTGCCGCCGAGCGGCGGCGGTCGGCGTATTCGTCCAGCCTCGGCCCCGACGCCACGACGATGAACCGAGCCGTGACCATCGCGTCCGACGGGCGGTACGAAGACGCCGCGCGGGCCTTCGAGCAGTTGCTCCAGCGGCTCCAGACCGCCGGCGGCGACCGCGCCGCCGCGGCCGAGGCCATGTTCTGGCTGGCGTTCTGCCGGGAAAAGCAGGGGCGCTTCTCGGAAGCCGCCGCCCTGTACGACCGCGTCGCGGCCGAGTTCCCCGACGCGCGGGCGGCCGACAATGCCCTCCAGCGCCGCCGGCGGATCGACCCCATGGCCGCCTCCCGGCCGGCGCCGTGACGGCCGACGACGCAAGAAAGGACCCCCTCGAATGATCTGCCGCAAGTTCGACCAGGGCCCGACGCTCGACGTGGCGGGCCTGAACCGCCTGCGCGTGATCATCGACCGCAGCGAGACCGCCCGGACGGAGGTGGCGCTGAACATCTGGCCGGCGGGTCTGCTCGGCCCGCCGCACCGCCACGAGCAGAAGGAGCAGACCTTCTTCATCACCGCCGGGAGCGGGCAAATCACCGTCGGCGGCGAGACGCGCGACGTCGGCGTCGGCGACGTGGTGTTCGTCCCGGCCGGGGTCGAGCATCGCACTGTGGCCGGCGAAGGCGCCGACCTGGAGTACGTCCTGTTCAACGCCTTCCTGTCCGACGAGAAGGAAGGGCACGCGACGTTCGCCGAGCACATCGACCGGGTCAAGTCCGTCCGGCGGGCCCAGGCCGACCGCGCGGCCGAGCGGGAGGACGGCCAGACTCGATGAACACCCGCGAGCGATTCGGGCGGATCATGCGGTTCCAGAAACCCGACCGCCTGCCCTGCTGGCAAGTCGAGGGCGTCGCCGAAGCCGCCGTCCGCCGGTGGGTCTGCGACGGCGACGTGCCGCTGGGCATCCGCACCGCCGACGCCGTCGGCTTCGATGGACAGACCCTCATCCGCCTGGACACCGACCCGGTGCCGGCGTTCGTCGAGCGGACGATCGAAACCGACGATGACTGGCGGACCGGCATCGACGCTTACGGTTTCACCGTCCGCACCAGCCGGACGCAGAACGTCGGGCCGACGCACTACCATTACCTCGCCGGGTCCGTCCACGGGCGCGACGACTGGCGGGCGATGGTCCGCCGGTTCGACCCGGCCGATCCGCGCCGCCGCCCCCGCGCGTGGTCGGGCGAGTACTTCGACCACCTCAACGCCGCCGCCGACCCCGTCGGCCTGCGGATCGACTGGGGCCCCGGGCGCGGCGTCAAGAACGGCTACATGATGGGCCTCGAGCCGTTTTGCGCGACGCTGGCGGACGACCCGGCCCTGGTCGAGGAGATGTTCGCGTTCTGGGCCGATTTCGTCCTGGCGCTGGCGGCCGACTGGCTGGCCAACGTCCGGTTCGACTTTGCGGTCATCAACGAGGACGGCATCGCCTTCAAGAACTCCACGATGATTTCGCCGGCCACGTACCGGCGCCTGTGGGCGCCGCACGTCCGGCGGGTCACCGACGCGGTCCGCGCCGCCGGGATCGGCGTGGTCGGCTGCCTGACCAGCGGCAACGTCGGCCCGCTGATCCCGGAACTGCTGGACGTCGGGGTCAACTGCCTGCTGCCCCTGGAGGCGGCCGCCGGGATGGACGTCCGCGACCTGCGGCGCGAGTTCGGGCGCGACCTGCTGCTGATCGGCAACATCGCCCGCCAGGCCTTCATGGACGGGCCCGCCGCGGTCGAGGCCGAGTTCGCCGCCAAGGTCCACGCCCTGGCGGCCGACGGCGGGTACCTGCCCGCGCCCGACGACCTGCTCATGCCCGACATGCCCTTCCCGGCCGTGCGGCGGTACGTCGAACTCGTCCGGGCGTTTGAGTTGTAGGGCCAGGGGGACTTCGCCCACTTCGCGGGAAGGGCGCGCGTCAGTCGTCCAGGTCGGCGAGCGTGACGTCGTCGAGGCGATCGGCGACGCGGTCGGCGGCGGCGAGGGCGTCGGGGGCATAGGAGTTGGTCACGGCCAGGACCCGGCAGCCCGCGGCCTTGGCGGCGTCGATGCCAGCGGGGGCGTCCTCGATGACCCACGTCGCGGCCGGGTCGATCGGGCGGCCACCCTTCTCGCCCAGGCGTCGCATCGTCAGCAGGTAGCCTTCCGGGTCGGGCTTGCCGCGGGCGACGTCGCGGGCGGCGACCAGAACGTCGATCAGGTCCAGCGCGCCGACGGTTCGCGCCGCTAGTTCGATTTCCGCCCGCAGGGCGCCCGAGCAGACGCCCACGGCCGCGCCGGCCGCGCGGGCGGCGCGCATCAGCGCCAGCGCCCCCGGCAGGGGCTCGATCGACTCGGCGAACGCCGCCTGGACCGCGGCGGTTTTCTCGGCCGTCATCGCCGCGATCAGCGCCTCGTCCGCGTCGCGGCCGCTATCGCGCAGGACCGCCGCGAAACAGTCGTGGTCGTCGAAGCCGATGTATCGCCCGTAGTAGTCTTCATCCGTCAGCGGGATCCCCCGCCGCGCCAGGACCGCACGGAAGCAGGCCAGGTGCACCGGCTCGGAGTCCACCACCACCCCGTCGAAATCGAAGATCACCGCGTCGATCATGCGTCGCTCCCGTCGAGAACTCACACGCGGAACATCGCGCCGAGGCGCTTGCCGAGCAGCAGGTTGGCCAGGATCAGCGTCGCGGTCAGCAGGCCCATGCCGAACATACCGAGGGCGGCGGCGACGTGCTGGGTGTCGGCCGGGCCCACCAGTTCCCAGATCTGCTTGGTGATCGGGTAGTGCTCCGCCGTCTGGGCCAGGATCAGCGAGTCGGACACCTCCAGCATCGCGAAGGAAAACGCCAGGATCGCCCCGGCCAGCAGGTTCGCCGAGATCAGCGGGACGGTCACGCGCCAGACGGTGCGGACGGGTCCGGCGCCGAGGTTGCGCGCGGCCTCCTCGAGGGTCTCGGAGGTCTGCTGGAGCCCGGCCGATATGGCCCGGAGCATGTACGGCAGGCGGCGGACGCTGTAGGCGATGATCAGGATGACGGTCGGGTCGCCGGCCGGACCGATCCGCTCCAGCGGGCCGGAGGCCGTCAGGGCCACGTACCCGCTGGCGATCACCAGCCCCGGCACCGCCAGCGGCAGCATCCCCAGCGAATCCAGCGCCGCCGCCCCGCGGACCCGCAGCCGAACCACCAGCAGCGCGATCGTCAGGCCGAGGACCACGTCGATCACGGTCGCCAGCGACGCGTACCGCAGCGAGTTGACGATGCTGTTCCACGTGGCAGCGCCCGTGAAGACCTCGCGGACGTGGCTGAGGGTGTAAGACTCCGGCAGGATCGTCATGCTCCACCGCTCGGCGAAGGCCATGAGAACCACGCCGACGTGGGGCAGCAGCGCCACGGCCGTGACGGCCCCGAACGCCGCCCAGATCGCCACCGTGGCGCCCGCCCCCGCGTGCCGCTCTGTCGCGCCGACGCCGCGCCCCGCCGTCGCCGCGGCGCTGCGCCCGAACAGAAACTTGCCCATCCCGTACAGCGCCACCGACGACGACAACAACACGAACACCATCGAGAAAATCTTCGGCGAGGTGTCCAGTTCGTTCAGCCCGTTGTAGATCTGCACCGGCAGGACCGCGTCGTAGTTGACCATCAGCGGCGTGCCCAGTTCCGTGAACGACCAGATGAACACGATCGTCCCGCCGGCGAACAGGCCCGGGCGGATCAGCGGCAGCGTGACGGTGCGGAAGGTCCGCCAGCGCGACGCCCCGAGGTTGCGGGCGGCCTCGACCAGCGTCGGGTCCACGTTCGCCAGCGCGGCCGAGGCGTTCAGGTACATGATCGGGTACAGGTGAAGGACCTCCAGGATCACCACGCCGACGAACCCGCTGCCCAGCCAGTCCACGCCCTCGAAGCCCATCGCGTGCAGGCACAGGTTGACGGGCCCGGCCCCCTCGGCCAGGAGTTTCCGAAGCGCCAGCGCGCCGACGAACGGCGGGAGGATCATCGGCACCATCACCATCGCCGAGGCGAGGCTCTTGCCGCGGAAACTGTAGTGGTTGGCCAGGACCGCCAGCGGGATCGCCACGGCGAACACGCCCAGCGTCGTCGCGGCGGCGACCTTCAGCGAGTTGAGAAGGCTCTCCCGCGCGGCCAGGTCCGCGAACATCCGCGCCACCCAGTAGCCGGGGTAGTGCTCCCCGTCGAACAGCCCCACGCCGATCGCCATCAGGATCGGCACGACGAGGAAGCACACCAGGATCGCCCCGCACGCCCCGGCCAAAATGTATCGCCGCCAGTTCCGCATCGCCGTCCCGCAAACCAGGCCGCCCGGCAGTGTAAGACCGACCCGCCGCCCTGACAAGCCGAGCCCGGACCGGCCGCGAAACGCTTGACCCCACCCCCGCCACGCGGCGACAATGCCCCCCGAGCGGACAAGACGCCTGGGTCGGTGCCCGGCAGTCCGAAAGGCAGACGCCCTGAGCGGGTCTGCGTTCCCGCTGAGGGCAGGTCCAAGGGGACGGCAGGATGATAACAGGCTTGTCAATCTGCAACTTCAAGAGCCTCGCACAAGTCCCTTCGGATCCGAAGAGCATGGTCCCGTTCGGAAGGCTGAACGTGCTCATCGGGCCGAACGGGTGCGGCAAGTCATCCTTGCTCCAAGGCATCGACTTCCTGCGCGCCTTCTTCATGTCCTCCGTGGAGGTCTATCTGAAGGAGAAGGGCTGGCAGTACAATGACCTGCCCAATCTCCGGCGGACGCAAAGGAATATACGATGGGAGTTGGCCACCCGTCTTGACGCAAACGACGCGGGCGTTGGAGGAGGGGAGTACCGCTACACGGTCGTGCTCCAGCCTCGCAGGCATCTCGGGGTTGGCGAGGAATCGCTTCAATGGACGCCTCTTGCCGGGGAACAGCGACAGCTCCTCATACGCAACGGGCGCAAAGTCCGGCTCTTGAACCGCGAAACGGACGACGTTGAGTCTTTGCAGGCCATCGGCCTTCCGGCGAGCATTATGAGCCAGATGGATCCGCAGAAGGACCGTGGGAAATACCCCGAAATGCTGCGTTTCCGGTCGTGGGTCGAACAATTCAGGTCGTACCTGATCTGGGACCCCAAGGTGTTGCGAATGCCCGACCGAGGGCAGCAACCGGAGTTAGGTTCATCCGGGGAGCACTTGGCCCCCATCCTGGGTCAAATGAAGAAGAAGCATCCTGACGGTTTTCGGCGTCTGGTCAAGAGGATCCAGCGTCTGTTCCCGACGGTTACGGATATTTCCGTGTCGGGCAGTGGGTGGGGATGGCGATCCATCCGCCTGCATGAAAGGAACGGGAAGGAGTACGTATTCAACAGCCAGCAGATGAGCGACGGCGTCCTGCGCCTGCTGGCCATCACGACACTTCTGTATCAAGATCGCATTCCGCCGCTGATCACGTTGGAGGAACCGGAAAACGGCGTTCATCCGCAACTCGTTCGTGAGGTGGTGCAGGTACTGCGGGAACTGACGCAACGGAAGCCCCCAAATCAGTGCCAGGTCTTCTTCACCACGCACAGCCCGTACGTGCTGGATGAGTTCTTTGACCACCCGGAGGAGGTCTATTGCATGGACCGACCGGGGCCCTTGGCGGGGGCGACCATCACTCGTTTGAGCGAGAACAGACAGATCAATGTGGTCCGCGGTGCATTTGCGCATTCGCTCGGGGAAGCCTGGACAAGCGGATTGCTTGGGGCGACGGCCGGGGTGAAGAAGTCGTGAGCACCAAGATCGGGATCATCGCCGAGGGGCCGATCGACCATGCGCTACTTCCAGCCCTCCTGGAGCGGATAGCCCGCGACCGCGCGGGCTTCACCTGGCCTCTCAACGCAGAGGATATGGCCGAGGTATTCGCCATTCGTAAACGAGGACATGGGGGTGTGCTGGAGACGGTTCGCAAACTGGTTACCGTGCTGGACACGGAATTCTTCGAGCACGCCTTTTTCGTCATCCTGCTTGACCGGCGAACGCGGTCTGCCCAAGAAGAGATTCGGGGGCTCCTGACGAACCGCAACCGGTTTGCGCTCGGTGTGGCCATCGAAGAGATTGAGGCATGGTGGCTGGCGGATCGCAAGAACACTCTGGCCTGGGCTGGGATGGTTGCGACTCCTCCTGGAACGCGGTATGCGGCGGAAGGATACCGCGCGGAGCACGATGACGACCCAAAGAAGACCTTGGACGAACTGACCCAAGTCTCCGATCGGTTCGACAGATACTACGGGGGCGGCAACACGGACATGGCCACGGAGTTCGCAGAGGATTACTGGCGAAGATTCGCGAAATTGGATGCGATCGGGACGGACTGCCCTGAAGGGTACGGCAGGTTCGAGGGCGTGGCCACCAATCGCTTTCGAGCCGCCAAGAGTGCCGCTGGGAGGCTGTTCTGAGGAATGCGGAGTGTTTCATGGGGTAGGGATGGTCGGTCTTGGTGGAGTCGGGGAAATGACGGGTATGGAAGGTGGGCCTCGGAGTCTTTTCGGCGCCCCGGCGAACAAGTCACGGATCCAGACGTTCGAGTGCGCGGGGTTCGCCCGCCCGGTGGCCGGGACGGTGTACCCGCGGGCGTCTTTCCGCTGGCACGGCGTGCCGCTGGGCGGCCTGGGGACCGGCTTCGTCTGCTGGGACGGCGACGGGCGCCTGAGCCAGTGCACGATCTACAACCAGGTCCCGACGGCCTCCAGCGTGCCGGTGGCGGGCGTCATCCCCTTTCGCGTGACCGTCAACGGGCGGTCGTGGGCGCTGGCGACGCGCGGCGACGACGGGCAGGGCGACGTGACCGACCTGCGGTACTTCGGGCACTTCCCGATCGCCGACGTCCAGTTCGATATCGACGCGCCGCTGGCGGTGGAGATCCGCGCCTTCGGGCCGTTCCTGCCCGGCGACGCCGTCGAGTCGAACACCCCGGCGATCATCTTTGAAGTGCATTTGGCGAACACAGGAGAGCATCCCCTGGACGTCGAGATCGGCTTCACCCCGCCGCCGCCGCCCAAGCCCGCGGTGAGCCATTGCGAGTTCACCGAAGGTCCCTGGCGCGGGGCGGCGATCCGGCATCCGATGTTCCGCGCCGGGCCGATGATGGGGCAGGCGCCGGCCACGCACGAGGTCGCCGTCGCGGTCGAGGGCGGGCAGGCGACAGCCGGCGAGGCGAACCTCACCGCCTCGTTCCGCGCGGCGATCGCCCCGGGCGGATCGGCCCGGACCCGCTTCGTCCTCACCTGGCATCAGCCCTACATCCGCGACGCCGGCAACCGGGCCGAGAAGTTGATCTACGCCACCCGCTTTGCCGACGCC
>Ga0272441_10011057_pt1 | contig 13494 bp, 13 predicted proteins | sample SSMProp6N_FD_193582 | JGI IMG/M metagenome (GOLD analysis project Ga0272441, IMG submission 193582) | Marine sediment archaeal communities from Little Sippewissett salt marsh, Falmouth, MA, United States - SSM-Prop-6N | ecosystem: Environmental > Aquatic > Marine > Wetlands > Sediment ... | reverse complement strand
TATCTTTCGATTTCAGTTCGGTAATATCCCGGACCACGGAGCGGGTGGCGATTACCTGGCCGCGGTGGTCCTTAATCGGGCTGGCCGAAAGCAGTCCGTAACGGCGCTCTCCGTCCTTGCGCAGGTAAATCATCTCTTCACTCGGTATCGGCTTGCCGTCTTGGAGTATTCTTACCGCCAGGGACTTCATCTCTTCCTGGTTCTCCGGGGCGTAGATAGATCCCAGGGGCTTACCGAGCAGTTCCTGGGGATTGTAGCCCAGCCACTTGCAGGCCGTCTTGTTAATCTTGACGATATTCCCCGCGGTATCAACCGAGTAGTAGGCGACCGGGGCGTTCTCATAAAGGTCCTGGTAACTCTTTTCATTCTCCTTGATGGTACGCAGCGACTGGCGGTGTCTTTCGCTCAGTTCGATGTTATTCAGCGCCAGGGCGATCTCCTGACAGATTTCATTGAACAGTGATATTTCCTCTTCATCGATATGAATTCCGGCCAGGGCGGTCACCATCAGGACGCCGTATATCTTGGCGTGATGCACCAGCCTGCCGCACAGCGTGATGTCTCTGCAGTCCTGCTGCGGGTTCAACGGGCAATCGTTACATTTGCCCCGTCTGGTATTGTTGATCACGACCGGGCCCTGCTTTTCCACTGCCTGGGCGGCGCAGCTCGGCAGGTGGCCGGTCTTCAACTGCTGTCGCAGGGGCCGGAAATGTCCTCCAATCCCGGCCTCGGTGGCGTCCACCACATTGCCCTCACTATCGAAGACGGCGATCCAGGCGGCGTGGAAGCCGCGCGTTTTGATTAGCTCCTTGCAGATGCCTTTCAGCAACCGGCTGCGGTTCTTCTCCCGGGCAATCAGGTGGCTGATGCTGCGCAGGGTATAGAGTGCCTTGTTAAGGCGGTCGAGACGGTCCCGGTCGTGGTGGCGATCGGTCCGGTCGAGGGCGTAGACCCGTATCAAGTCGGTGTTGGGCACCGGGGAAAACGTCTGCAGGTAAAAGGCGTCGCCGACCCTAGCCTTGCGTTCCATCGGCTGCCGCCAGCCGGTGGCCTCGGGTTTTAAGGTCGGGTAATTTGGCCTCGGATGCCGGGTTGAGGTACTGGATCTGGCCGCTGCGATCAATCTCTATCACAATATGGGGGTTAAGTTCCGGGAACGAGGCGAGGTGCGCCAGCCGTTTTTCCAGCTGGTGGCGATCGGTCCGGTCGAGGGCGTGGATCTGTATCATATCGCTGTTAGGCACCGGGTAAAACGTTTGCAGATAAAAATCGTCGCCGACCCGGATCTCACGTTCAATCGGCTGCCGCCAGCCGGTGGCGTCCAGGTGGGTGACCAACCGGGCCCAACCGTCGAGGAAGGGATGTCGACGACCACGGGCTTTGAGGTCCGGGAATTTGGCCTGGGATACCGGGTTGAGGTATTGGACCTGGCCGTTACGGTCGATCTCCATCACGATGTGGGCGTTCAGTTCCGGGAAAGAAGCGAGGTGGGTCAGTCGCTCCTCCATCTGGTGGCGCTCCGTGCGGTCGAGGGCATAGACCCGTATCCGATCGGTATTGGGTACCGGGGAGAATGTCTGCAGATAGAAGGCCTCGCCGATTTGGACCTCGCGCTCTACGGAGCGCTGCCAGTCGCTAGCCTCGATTTCGGCGACCACTCCGGCCCAGCCGGCGAGGAAGGGATGCCGGCGGCCGCGGGTTTTGAGGTCGGAGAATTCGCGCTGAGACGCCGGGTTAAGATACTGGACCCGGCCACTGTGGTCGATTTCCATCACGATGTGGGGGTTCAGTTCCGGGAATGAGGCGAGGTGAACCAGTTGCCGCTCTAACTGGCGGCGCTGGCCAGTTTCACGGATGTGATACTCGATTACCTTTTCCTTGCCGGTCCGGTCGATGGCGCCGGTGGCTTCGGCGGTAATGGTACGGCCGTCTTTGGTGGACAGGATCAGATTATCATAGTGGAGATGGCCTTTGTCACGCAGTTCGTCGAAAGACTTCCGGCCCGGGAAGAGCTGCTTGAGGAGACCGATGTTTCAGGGATGAGCGCCAAGTATCTCCTGCGGGGTATAGCCCAGCATCTTTAGCAGGTGAGGATTGGCCTCCTTGATGATACCACTGTCAATGTTCAGGACAAGGACGCCTTCCTGGCTCGTCTTCGGTGAGCTGCGGCGTCGCGGCTTGGCTGGCTGGCGGTTGACCCTTTTTTCTTCTACCATTTAGTACCCCTGGCCGGTGCCGCTTTTGGTTTGGGCAGAATAATTATCTTAACTTGTTAACGTAGGGATAATCATACTATGTTAAGCGTAGTTCCGGTCTTTATTAATCCAATTAGTACCCGGGTTGTTTTCCTCTAGCCTCCGTTAATTTTGCTTATCCGGTTGGCTTCAGCCTTGAGACGCTCGAGGTCAGATGGGCTGAAAAGCCGCCAGCCCCGCCGGTCGCGGAGTTCGACGTCGGGTATCACCCGATTCTTTACCCAGCGGAGAAACGTATTCTTACTGGTGCCCACCATCCGGCAGGCCTCGGCAGTGCGGTAGAATTCCTTACCGTTAATTTTGACCGGCATCAGTGCTCACTCCGAATATACTTGGGTATACCTAAGTAGATATTATCCCCCACTTGGGCGGCTGTAAATCACCAATCCGTAGGGAATGGCGGCTCATGGTAGTAACCCGTTGGTTGGGAGTTTTATACTATCGCTATTGTTGACTTCACTGGTATGGTATGCTATCATGAGTTATGAGCATATGCTCAATATTCTGATGGGTAGGGTGCTATGCCGCGACCAGCTAAGATGAAACGGGTCGGCTTTGTGCCGAGCGTGACCTACTTCAAACCGGCCGGGATTCCGCTGCGGATGATGGACGAGATCGGTATTTCTCTCGAGGAGGCTGAGGCCGTTCGGCTCAAGGACCTGGAGGGTTTAGAGCAAGAGGCGGCCGCGGCACAGATGAATATCTCGCGACCTACCTTCCAGCGGGTGCTGGCTTCGGCCCGGGCCAAGATTGCCGATGCCCTGCTTAACGGTAAGGCAATCCGGATCGAGGGCGGTAATTTCGAGATGGCGCGCCGTTACTGCTGCGCCAATGGCCACGAGTGGAACCTGCCGCTGGCCGGGACGGATGAAGAAACTATCCCCGATTGCCCCACCTGCCGGGAGCCACTGGTATTTGTCGACCGACCGGGGCCGGGTGGTGGCCGTCACGGCCAACGCTGCCGGAGAGGTCATCACTGACCGCAGCACAATCTTCGAGAAAAATTAAAATCTTAGTTCGAAAAATTCGAGAAACACTATAAGGAGGTGTAATATGCCAGGATTCGATGGTACTGGCCCGCGGGGGATGGGGGCGATGACCGGTGGCGGTCGTGGCTTCTGTCATCCGGCTGGTCTGGGCAGGGGCTTCCGCGCCCGCAGTTTCGCGGGGTGGGGCAGAGGCTACGGCCGCGCTTACCACGCGGCTTGGCCGGTGCAGCGTGGCGTTGCTCCGGTAGAGCCCCGGATGAGCCGGGATGAGGAACTGGATTTCCTCAAGGATCAGGCTCAGGCGCTGCGGGAGGATTTACAAAGTATCGAGGCCAGGATTCAGCAACTGGGCAGCCAGAACTAGTCTCATCGCGGGAACTGCTGACCGGATTAAGGAGGAAGTCGTGAGTATTGCAATTACGGCCACCGAGCCGTTGCTGGGAGCCGAAGTCGATCCGCGTTTCGGGCGGGCGCGTTACCTGATTATCGTTGACCCGGAGACGATGGACTTCGATGCCTTGGAGAACCCGGCGGTGGCGGTCGGTGGCGGGGCCGGAGTGGCCACGGCGCAGATGATTGCCGGTAAGGGGGTCGCTGCGGTGCTGACCGGTAACTGCGGTCCCAATGCCTATGAGGTGCTGTCGGCGGCGGGAATCAAGGTAATAACCGGGGTCTCCGGTAAGGTGCGGGATGCGGTTGCTGCCTACCAGGCGGGTACCCTGACGGCGGCTGCGCAAGCCAATGTTACCGAGCATTTCGGCATGGGTAGCGGCCGGGGACGTGGTCGGGGCAGGCAGTAGCACTTGGGCCCGGGTGGCATCCGGCAGGTCCGTTTTCTTGACCTTTACTACCCGGTTGAGGTGATAATAAAGCATAACACTTACGGATACGAGAGGGGGAAGGGTAGCCTTGCCGATCTACGAATATAATTGCCCGGCGTGTGGTGCTCGCTTCGAGCTGATACGTCAATTCACTGATAGTGACCGTGATCTCAAGTGCCCCAAGTGTGGGGCTCACGGCCCGCAGCGGGCGGTGTCCCGGTTCTCCAACTTCGGCGGGGACTGCAGCCCTAACCGCTTTACCTGAGGCCCCCGGCGCTGAGGCAGTTGCTTCGTTCGGCCTTAGCATCTAAATATTGAACCCAGGTTAATTCCAGAAGGAGGTTTACCTATGAAATGTGCCATTCCCCTGAGTGACGGGGTGGTGGCGATGCACTTCGGTCATTGTCAGCAGTTTGCTATCGTCGATGTCGATGAAAACAAAAAAGAGATAGTCAGTGTCACGCCGGTGACACCCCCCGCTCACGAGCCTGGCCTGCTGCCGCGCTGGCTGGTGGGGGAGGGGGTCACCCTGGTTATTGCCGGTGGCATGGGGGTGCGGGCGCAGGATATCCTCCGGGAAAATGGTATCGAGGTCGTGCTCGGGGTTCGAGCGAGTGACCCGGAACAGGCCGTGACCGAATACCTGAATGGTACCCTGACTTCCGGGTCTAATCTCTGCGACCACTGATTTCGTCCGACCGGCGGGCATTACTTCAATTTGATAATCACGGGGGCGTTGGTTTAGTATAAGTAGGCTAACGTCCCCCTTTTGTGTCCCCAAAACGGCGCCGCCGTTGACTTATCGGAGAAGGAGTTTGTGCAATGACGGAGAAGTCTGGTGTGAAAAACGCGATTGTAGTCTACGATTCCAAGACGGGAAACACCCAAAAGGTAGCTCAGGCCATCGAGGAGGCGCTGGCGGCGTCGGGGGTGACCACGACCCTGAAGCTGGCCACCGCAGCCAGCGATGAAGACCTGCATGATTACGACCTGGTTTTCATCGGGTCGCCGGTCTTCCAGTGGATGGTCTCCGAGGACATCAGGAACTTCATTAATAAGAAGCTCGGCTTCCACGGTAAGCGGGGTGATGTGAAGCTTAATGCCCCCAAGCTGCCCGGCAAGGGGGCGGTGGCCTTCTGCACCTACGGTAGCCCCTTCACCGGTCGGGACTCGGCGATACCCTGCGTCAAGTGGATGGGCCAGTTCCTGCGCCACATCGGCTTCGATGTCGTTGGGGAATGGTACGTCATCGGCGAGTTCCACGGCAACGAGGAACGCAGCACCAAAGGGCCGCTGGGCGACACCCGGGGCCGTCCCAATCAGGCTGACCTCGACGAAATCAAGGGCCGCGTCGGCGATCTGGTGGCCGCGCTCAGCTAGTGGCTTCGCCGGGGCTTTCCCGGTGCAGCCGGAGGGTGAGGCAGCGCAGGCTACCGCCGCCGGCCACCATTGCCTCCGGGTGGAAGAGGATAAGCTCCACCCCTTTGCGGCGGAGCAGGCGCTGCGTTTCCGGCGTCAGCGCGGTATCGTAGTGCACGATGACCCCCGGTGCCAACGGCACGAAGCTGCAGGCCAGGCGGCGCTGCTCGGCGTCGCTGACCCCGATAATCTCGATGCCGCGTCGCTTCATGAACTCGCTAAAATCAATTCGCCTCCGGTGCTCACGGGTGATGAGCCAGCTCTGGCCGAAAACGGGGAGATAGGCCAGGGCCAGCTGATGGCTGAGACGGTTGAAGATGGTATCGGGGTGCATGTAGCGCCGCGCCTGCGGGATTTCAACGTAGATTATTTCGGCGAACTCTGCCAGTGCCCGGGCGACGAACTTGTCGATGGCGCGCCGGTTGTGGCGCTCGGTGTTGGCCACCAGCAGTGTCTCCGGTGACAGCAGCAGGCAGCCCTCGAAGGCATCCTCCGGACTATCGAACTCGCTGAAGATGGGGATGCCCAGGTTGCCGAGGGCCTCGCGGACGACCTCTTCCTCATGATGCCGCCCCGCCCCCGCCATCGCCGAGAGTATCGCCCCCCGCCGCGAGATGACGGCGGTGTCGTGCAGGTAGGTTAGGTTAGGCAGCCGTGGAATCAGCTGGTGGTGGTCATTGACATAATCACCAAGCTCGTAGACGGTGACGCCGTGGGCCTCCAGCAGTTCGCGGTAGCGGTTATGCTCTTCGATGAAGCGGTCGATTTCGGGGATGGCGTCGAAGAGCCACTGCCGGTAGTTCTGCTCGTCGATTAGCTTCAGGGCCTCATCGGGGCGGTGCAGCAGGACGCGGCTGAGCCGTCCGAGGTCATCGCAGCCGTAAGGGATACGCTCTTTCCGGGCATTACTCATCGGGGGCCCCCTTTCCCCTCAGTGGTAGCCTCAGCCAGCACCAGGAGATTGCCGCCGTCACCACTTGCGAAACTCTCAACCTCCCGAAAGCCGTGGCTGCCGAGGTAGCCGCTGACCTGACCCGCGGTGTACTTATAAGTAAAGCCGAGGTGGATAACCTCGCCGGACTGAAACTCAATCCGCTGCCCGTCGCAGTCCACCGCGCTGTCCCGTGTTATCTCCAGCCATTTACGGGTGCGGTAGGTAATACCCATTGTCGTCATTATTGGGACGAGTTCCAGGTGGAAGGCGTAACCATGCGGGGCCAGCCCGCGCCGCACCAGAGGGTTGGCGTTGAAGCGGGCATTAGCCGGGCAGCGGTAGGCCCGCTCGATGCGGGCCAGGCTCTCGGTAAGGTCGGTGCCGTCGGGCAGAATCTGGCAGTCAAAGAGCAGCCGGTCACCCGGCTCCAGTTCCCCGGCGATGAGCGCGAGTAAGGCGTCCGGCTCGTAATTGCAAAAATTGTTGCCCAGTAGACACAGCAATACCGGGCCCTCCCACAGGTGGCGCAGCCGGGGCAAGTCTTCGAGGAAGGCGACCACGCCCACCTTCTCGATTTCGATATCCGCCACCGTTGCTAGGGCGGCGCTCACCATCTCCCGGCTGATGTCCACTGCCAGGTAGCGGGGCTGATGTCCTGCCGTCCGGGCGGCCTCGGTGATAAGCCGCTCCTTCTCGCCGCTGCCCACCCCGATGCTTACCAGGTTGAAGTGGTGGGGGAGGTGGGGAATGAGACGCGGCAGGCTCGTTTCCAGGAGGCAGGTCAGGTCGGAAGCCACCGGGAAGTCGGCTGCCCCGTCGAGTTCGAGCCAGCTATCCGTGCCGGCCGTGTCCAGATAGAGGAAATGGTCCGGCATCCGGCGCTCGCGGAGGCAGGCGGCCAGACTGGCTTCCAGTTCCTCCCGGCGGGTCAGTTCGATGTGGTCCAATCCGGCTCCTCCTCATCGAAAGCACTGCAGGCATTCGCCGCGCAGGGCTTGGTAGGGGTCCAGTCCCCGGTTGGTGCCCACGCTGTAGGCGTAGCCCCGGCAGCCGATACACTCGTCGAGGTGGGGGCATCCCCGGCACTTGCCTTCCAGGTGCTGGTCTATATGACGGACGTACTGGAAAAGGGGGTCGTCGTAAATTTCACGCAGACTCCGCCTCAGGATGTTGTGCGGGTAGCTCCCATTCTGGCGCAGGGCGGGGTTCTCGTCGAACTTGGTGGGGGCGCAGGGACGGACGTTACCTTCAATAGTAATGTAGAGGCTGTAGTAGTGCTGGAGACAGCCGCTGGCGGCCAGCGGGGTGTAGGGCAGCCAGTCCAGAACGTAGTCGCGGCGGTCGATTTCCAGCAGCCGTAGCTTATAATCCTTGATCTCCTCCAGGGTCACTCCGTAGTCGGGGAGGTTCTCCTTGGCGCGGCCGGTGGGGGTCAGAATCTCCATGTTGGGGAAGATATTGTGGCGGCGGCAGAAGTGCCAGATATCCTCGATCTCTTCCAGGTTGAGGCGGTTGGTGACGAAGGAAACTCCCAGCCGCAGCTCCCCCGGGTCTTCCGGCTGGCTGAAGCCGGCGTTAATCAGGTTATGCAGCCCGCGCCGGATTTTTGTAAACGACCCTTTTTGCCCTGTCAGGAAGTCCTGGACGTCGGGGCGCAGCGAGTCGAGCTTGCCCATCACCGAGGCCCCATGCTCGTAGAGGAACCGCGCCAGCTCCGGGGTCATCGTCAGGGTATTGGTGAAAATCATCGGGATGATGCCTTGGTCGTGGATGAAGGTAATCAACTCGCGGAACCGGGGGTGGATGGTCGGCTCGCCACCGCCGATGACCACCACCGAGCGGACGCCCAGATCCTTAGCCTGGGCGACGGTATCGGTCAGTACCTCGTAGCTTACCTCGTGGACCAGATTCTGGCCGCTCTCGGCGTAGCAATAACGGCAGTTAAGGTTACAGGAGCGGTTGGTCTCCAGACGGATGGCGAGCAGACGCCCGGCATCACGGGCCTGGTAGGCATCCTCCGGGGCGTAGGTGTAGCCGAGCAGTATTGGGGGGCGGTGGTAGGGTGGGTAGGGTGGTTTATCAGGGGGCGTTTGGGGCATTATCCTCGCCTCCTTTGACTCAGGGTACGGCTGGCTACGGAGCCAGTATTATTTAATATCATAATACAACGTCTTTGGGGCCGCAAGAATTTGGTTTTTCCAGGGTGGAGATTTTGTTGACAGGCTTATTCTTTTATGCTAATATTACTTTTGCGTTCCGAGGAAGAAGCCAAGATGAAAGTAGTTAAGACGTAAATAGCTCCGGTGATTAGCAACCAGGCAAAGCGGCTTGGTAACTCACCGGGCCGTTTTTATTTTGGCAGCTTCGCGAACATTAACAACTGAATATCGCGACTAATATCAATCCTGAAGCAGGTCAAGCGGTTAAGGCGCACAGTGGATGCCTTGGTATCAAGGGCCGAAGAAGGGCGTAGCAAGACTGCGATAAGCCTCGGTTAGCTGCCTAGCAAGCCTAGCCGGGGATTCCCGAATGGGGCAACCCGGCCGGATGAACTCCGGTCACCCCCGACTGAACACATAGGTCGGGTGGAGGTAAGTGGGGGAAGTGAAACATCTCAGTACCCTGAGGAAAAGAAATTATTCCCTGAGTAGTGGCGAACGAAAGGGGAGCAGCCTAAACCCGTTAAGCTTAACGGTTCTGTAGCCTATGCTTAGCGGGGGTTGTAAGACTGGCGAGGCTCATGCAGAGTGAGCCAGGGAGTTACAAACCCAACCCTAGCCGAAGGTCTCTGGAAAGAGCCACCACAGACGGTGACAGTCCGGTAGGCGAAAGGGGTAGGCTCCCCGCCAGTTCTTGAGTACCACGGGACACGTGGAATCCTGTGGGAATCTAGGGAGACCACTCTCTAAGGCTAAATACCCTTGATGACCGATAGTGAACTAGTACCGTGAGGGAAAGGTGAAAAGTACCCCGGGAGGGGAGTGAAATAGACCTGAAACTGTGTGCTTACAAGCAGTCAGAGCCCGGCTTGTCCGGGTGATGGCGTGCCTATTGGAGAATGAGCCGACGAGTTAATCTATGTCGCTGGTTAAGCAACTGTCGTTGTGGAGCCGCAGCGAAAGCGAGTCTGAATAGGGCGTTTTGTGGCATGGATTAGACCCGAAGCCGGGTGAGCTATCCATGGCCAGGGTGAAGCTCTGGTAGTCCTAGAGTGAAGGCCCGAACCCGTCAACGTTGCAAAGTTGTGGGATGAGCTGTGGATAGAGGTGAAATGCCAAACGAACCCGGGAATAGCTGGTTCTCCCCGAAATGCATTTAGGTGCAGCCTCAGGTGTTCGCTAATGGAGGTAAGGCTCTGGATGGACTAGGGGGCGAGTAGCTTACCAACTCCAACCAAACCAAGAATGCCATTAGCCAAAGCCTGGGAGTGAGACTGCGGGGGCTAAGCTCCGTAGTCAAAAGGGAAACAGCCCAGACCATCAGCTAAGGTCCCGAAGCACGAGCTAAGTGGCAAAGGAAGTAGGATTGCCCAGACAGCCAGGAGGTTGGCTTAGAAGCAGCCACCCTTTAAAGAAAGCGTAATAGCTCACTGGTTGAGTGGTGCTGCGCCGATAATCCAACGGGGCTTAAGTTCGTCACCGAAGCTATGGATTCCAGATTTCTGGGATGGTAGGGGAGCGTTCCTATTGCAGTGAAGTCGTGGTGTGAGCCACGGTGGAGCGGTGGGAAGTGAGAATGTCGGCATGAGTAACGTAAGATGTGCGAGAAACACATCCACCGAAAACCTAAGGTTTCCTACGGAAGGTTAATCCGCGTAGGGTTAGTCGGGCCTAAGCCGAGGCCGGAAGGCGTAGGCGATGGACAACAGGTTATTATTCCTGTACCACTTTTATAGAGGTAAAGGGGGGACACGGGAGGGTAAGCTGAGCGTGCCTATTGGACATGGTGCGTCGCCCACTCTAGGTGATGCCGGGGCAGGTAAATCCACCCCGGATTTTAGCTGAAGGTGGGAGGAAGTTGAGGGGAGACTCGATACGATTCAGCTGTTCCCATGCCGTCTAGAAAAGCCTCGTTACCTGTGAAATAAGAGTGCCCGTACCGCAAACCGACTCTGGTAGGTGGGGATAAAAGTCCCAAGGTGATCGAGATAACCCTCGTTAAGGAACTCGGCAATCTAGCCCCGTAACTTTGGGAGAAGGGGTACCCCCTCTGGGGGTGACACTAAATGGGCCCAAGCGACTGTTTAACAAAAACATAGGTCTCTGCTAAAGCGTAAGCTGATGTATAGGGGCTGATACCTGCCCAGTGCTGGAAGGTTAAGGGGAGGGGTGCAAGCCTTGAACCGAAGCCCCAGTGAACGGCGGCCGTAACTATAACGGTCCTAAGGTAGCGAAATCCCTTGTCAGGTAAGTTCTGACCCGCACGAATGGTGTAACGACTTGGGCGCTGTCTCAACGAGGGACTCGGTGAAATTGAAATACCCGTGCAGATGCGGGTTACCTGCGACTGGACAAAAAGACCCCGTGGAGCTTTACTACAGCTTGGCACTGAGTCTGGGCTTATCATGTGTAGGATAGGTGGGAGGCTTTGAAGCCGGGGCGTCAGCCTCGGTGGAGCCATCGTTGAAATACCACTCTTGATAAGTTTAGCCTCTAACCCCTGAGCAAGCAGGGGGACAATGTCTGGTGGGTAGTTTGACTGGGGCGGTCGCCTCCCAAACTGTAACGGAGGCGCCCAAAGGTTCCCTCAGGGTGGATGGAAATCACCCGTAGAGTGCATTGGCATAAGGGAGCTTGACTGCGAGACCAACAAGTCGAGCAGGGACGAAAGTCGGGCAAAGTGATCCCACGGTACCGAGTGGAAGGGCCGTGGCTTAACGGATAAAAGCTACCCCGGGGATAACAGGCTTATCTTCCCCAAGAGTTCACATCGACGGGAAGGTTTGGCACCTCGATGTCGGCTCGTCGCATCCTGGGGCTGGAGCAGGTCCCAAGGGTCGGGCTGTTCGCCCGTTAAAGCGGCACGCGAGCTGGGTTCAGACCGTCGTGAGACAGGTCGGTCTCTATCCGTCGTGGGCGTCCGGAGATTTGAGGGAGTCTCTCTCTAGTACGAGAGGACCGAGAGGGACAGACCTATGGTGTGCCAGTTGTTCCGCCAGGGGCATTGCTGGGTAGCCAAGTCTGGTTGGGATAAGCGCTGAAAGCATCTAAGTGCGAAGCCCGTCCCAAGATTAGATCTCCCATCCTCTCCTTCGGGAGAGGAGTAAGACCGCAAGAAGACTACTTGCTTGATAGGCGGCGTGTGTAAGCATGGTAACATGTTCAGCTAAGCCGTACTAATGGTCGAGGGCTTGACCTGCTTTAGAATTGATATTGGTTAAGATATAAAAAGGACCTGCCGTATTTGGGCGGGTCTTTTTGCTTTGGGGGGCTGGCGATGAACAATTTCATAAAGACTTCGTTTGTAAAGACTACATTGGCTATTCTAGCGCTGGGGGGCCTTTTCATGGCGTCCTGTCAGCAGCCGCTGGGGCCGGAGACGGTGCTCTTGCAGGGGGCGGTGACGATTGGGCCGCTGAGCCGGGTGGAAAAACCCGGCGAGTTTACCCCGGTGTCACCTGAGGTTTTTGCCTCACGGAAGCTGATGATTTACGACGCATCGGGCAAGCACCTGGTGCGGGAGGTTTACTTCACCCAGATATACAATAGTGCCAACGGCTACTATGCGGTGCAGATTGCGCCCGGCACCTACACGATAGATATTAACCACCTGGGCATAGATATGGCTGACGGTCTGCCGCAGAAGACAACCGTGGCCGCCGACGAGACAATGACCATTGATGTGAACATCGATACCGGGATAAGATAGTCCTAGCCGTTAATCCTCAGTGTGCAAGTTTCAGTATGGGCAGATGTAAAGTGAATTAATAAGGCATTATGTAATTGACAAACTATGACATAACGTATATAATTAATATGTATCATGACGGGAAGGAACGCTGTAAGGGTTGGTCCTTACGGGGTTTCTTTTCATTTTAGTTCAACTTTTTTCTTCGCATTGTCCAAGAAATCTATTCTGGAACCGCTAGCCTCTTTTAGTAGGTGAGAGCATCCAGCTCGACAAGGCGCTATAACACGCTGGAGTTTGTCGCACGAAATTAGATGTCGTACTAAACAAGCGAAATCACCATCGCTAGTTATGATTATGGCTTTGTCGTAGTTTGGTTTATCAATCATAGCTTGTAAGACTAATTCAGCGTCACAGTTTCCCTTCGTTCTCCCATCAGGCGAACGGGATACAGGTTTACATATTAGCGTGTACCCATCTCGTTCCAAAGCTGCATACAGAGGGGCTAAGGTTGCCCGATTGCCTATAAAATAGTATGCCTTAGCGACATCATATTTTTCCTTCAAATACACGAATAGCCTGCTATAATATATCCGCCAAGATAGATTTTCATAAGTGAAATGAAGGTTAGCACCATCTATGAATGCGTAATTATTCATATAGTTACTATTATACTATACCAAATTCCCCATTTACGCTCCTCTCCTTGACATAGTATAGGCCGCGTAGCTTATAATATACTGATTTTGGTATGGGTGGTGAGGCGTAATGTGGATGAACGTCTCCGGTCTGCTCAAGTCATCCCTGGGTGCCAAGCGGACTTATAATATAAACGAGAACATTAAAATTAACGATAAGGATACCTCGGTAAGAGGGAAGGCGGTACTGATGCGGACCAACCGCGGGATTCTGGTCCGGGCCGACCTCGATACCGAGGTCGAACTGGAGTGCAGCCGTTGCCTGGGGCCGTTTCGCACCTGCCTCCAGCTGCATTTTGAAGATGAGTTTTTCCCGGTCATCAATGTTACCACCGGGGCGGCGCTGGCGCTGCCGGATGAGCCGGGCGTATTCACCATTGATGCACAGCATACCCTGGACCTCACGGAAGCGGTACGGCAGTATGTGCTGGTGGCCGCGCCGATGAAACCATTATGTCGTGAGGATTGCGCCGGTCTGTGCCCCGTCTGCGGGCGGAATCTCAACCAGTAAAAGTGCCAGTGTTCCAGCCA